>VFQN01003746.1_pt1 | contig 21109 bp, 19 predicted proteins | sample 3512371 | NCBI WGS metagenome assembly VFQN01 (sample SAMN10412370, study PRJNA504923) | tailings metagenome | isolation source: Replicate 2 from Balatoc abandoned mine | place: Philippines: Itogon, Benguet | collected 2017-08-28
ATGCTTATCCAACTCTTCTTTATATTGCACACAGGCAAAGCGGTCAGGCGTCACTATCATGGCCTTAAAGCCATGTGGCGCGACTTTCTCTTTAAAGTGCTGAGCAATGTCTTCTACAATTTTGGCAACGCGTTCAGGGGCTTTTAAAAATGCCGCCATTTTGGCCGATTTTTGGTTGAGCGCATCGGCTTCTTCATCCGTCAGTGCCGCTTCATCTTTAAACTGCGCAAACGCTTCATCCAAGACTTTTTTATCGACATGCACATCTACCAAGCGTGGCTCAAAATGCAACGGCAAGGTGGCTTCGTCTCGAATCGAATCATGAAAGGTATAGCGTGATAAATAGCCTGCCTCATCTTCTTCGGCACCAAAGGCCCAAAAGGTGTTTTTATCGGCTTTGTTCACTGGCGTACCCGTTAAGCCAAACAAAAAGGCATTGGGCAAAGCTGCGCGCATTTGGCGGCCCAAGTCACCTTCTTGTGTGCGGTGCGCTTCATCCACCAACACAACAATATTTTCCCGCGTATTCATATTAGGTTTGGCATCCCTAAATTTATGAATCATCGAGATAATAATCTTGCGTGTATCTCGCTCTAGCAGGCTTTGTAGCTCCTTAATATTGTCGGTGGTTTCCACGTTGGGAATATCCGCCGCATTAAAAGTGCCACTAATTTGCGTATCTAAATCGGTTCTATCTACCAGCACCACCACTGTGGGGCTTTTCAGCTCTGGCGCTCTGCGCAATTTTTGCGCGGCAAACACCATGAGCAGCGATTTACCAGACCCTTGAAAATGCCATATCAAGCCCTTTTTAATGCGGCCATCAATCACACGCTCCACAATTTTGTTGGCACCCTCGTATTGCTGAAAGCGCGAAATCACCTTCATGCGTTGCTTTTTCTTGTTGGTGGTAAACAAAGAAAAGTTTTGCATAATATCCAGCAAACGCGCTGGCTTTAATAAATCTGAAATCTCTTTGCCAATTTCCGCCAGCCCCAAGGTTTTGGCCAAGGCGCTTTCACCATCCGTCAATCGCCAAGGTGCCCAAAACTCTAATGGGCAACGTATCGCGCCATAAAACAACTCTTTACCCTCAGTGGCAAAGCTCAGCACATTCGGCACAAATAGTTGCGGCACCGCGTTTTCATAAATATTGTGTATCTCATTGGCACCATCTAGCCAACTAATGGATGGGCGAATTGGCGTTTTAGCTTCGCCCACTACCACGGGGATGCCATTTATCAAAAATACAATATCGGGGATTTTGGTTTCGCGGTGATGAATGCGAAATTGATTGGTGACGATATAACTGTTTTGGCTTAAATCTTCAAAATCAATCAGCTTCACAGGCACATGGCGATTGTTTTCGCCAAATGGCATGGTTTTATCGCCCACCATCCATTTAAAAAACTCTTCATTGGCTTTTACCAAACCCACTTGGTTCACCGAGATTAAAATGGCTCGTAGTCTATAAATCACCTCATCAGCCAATTCTGGCTTGGCGGCAATTTCTGGGTTAAGTTTAATGAGTGATGCTTTAATTTCAGATTCAAGCAAGACTTCATTCACACCACGATTTAATTGCTCGGGGGATCGATACACCCACTCAGCGCCATAAGCTTTTCTTGCTTGCTCAACATGCGTAGCTTGATTCAAATTCACACCACTCATTTGGTGAATGATGTAGTGTTCTACGCTGTTGAGCTCTGTAAAGGCCATATTTAAAAGATGCTATTAATTATAGTCGCTAGCATTTTTTTTGAAAGTTTATGATGACGCTCACCATCCATAACTGAACTTTCAATTTTTGCAAGCTTGTTAATAATAAATGGTATTTGATTACTAGGGGGAACAGGCACTTCAAGATTAAAAAAGTCTTCTGATGCAACATTTAATAATCCATGATTACGTGCCCCTTCTTTTGCGATTGCTAATATTTTTGAGTTTAGATATCCGGATTCAAATAAATATTTAAAGTAATCGCTTGTAATTAGGTCACATTTTGGACGGAAACAAATATATAAAGGGGAAACAACGCCATCAGAATACTTTTCTAGTACTTTTATTGCACCAGCTGGATACCCAAGTGAATAACTTTTGTTGTAAGCGAAATCACCTTTATTCAAAAGAAAATAATTCGAAAGATCTTTACTTGCTACATTTCTATTAAAGTAATCTTCTTGGCTAATCAACCCATCTTGTGCTGATATAGTGAGTACATTACTAGATATGATGCCTCTATTTTTTGTCGTAATCTTTTCAAAGTAGTTGCTTAACTTTGCAAATGCCCATCCTTTAACCTTACCATCACCTAATAAGTGTTGAGAAAACACTTTGAAGCTGATTTCTAGTTTTTGCTCCAAAGAATTATTTAGATCAACAACCTTATCTAATTTTGTTAGCAGTTCTAGCAATTCCAACTGCTGCTCCTTAGGTGGCAGTTTGAAGACTTGGCCTTTGAGCGTACCCCAGTTGATAGTTGGCGATAAAGAACCTACCGAAATATCTACCGCCCTGTGCATAAATAAATCTGAGTGCAAGAAAAATGGAAATAGATTTGGATCAATTACATTAGGATTAGCCCTTAGGACTAAAGCATGAGCCGAGCAAAAGCCATGAGTCACAGCTACTGCTGCTTTTCTGAGATATGCACGACGACGGCCAAAAATAACGTCCCCTGGGTAGAACCTGAGCTTTTGTCCACCCACATCATCTGGGGTGCCAGAGCGTTTTAGATGAATAGACTCTGAGTCAATATGCTCTAAGCCGACATACACTTCTAAGTCGGTGTTGTTAGGGTCAACTCGTTCAGAAATGTTTTTGGCGATTTCATCAAAGCGGTAGGTTTTCCACTTGGATTTATCCAAATTTTTTAAATTAAGTGCTGATAGGTTTTCCATACGCATTTACCCAAGCACCTTAAATAATTCAGTCATGCTATTTTTAACTTGTTCTGATGATTGCAGCCAATTTTTTAACGCTTCATCCATAGTAATTTCTGTACTTTTGGATTCTACGTTGCTGACATACAAGGCCATATTTAGGCTTGCGTTGTGTTTGAGTACATCTTCAATACTTACCAGTTTACAAAAGCCTTCTTGGTCCTTAAATGCGTTATAAGCCTCATAAATTCGTTCAATATGTTCTGATTCTAGATATGCCAAATTTCTGTCTTGCCGCACTTCCTTTACCGCATTGATAATAAGCACCTTGCCTTTTTTATCCGCACTCTTGTTGGTGTTGGTCACTAACAAACAGGCTTCCATTGGCGAGTTGTAAAACAAGTTTGGTCCAAGCCCAATCACGCACTCCACTTGGTCTTGTTCTATCATTTTGCGGCGCATGTCTTGTTCAGCATCTCTAAACAAAATGCCGTGTGGCCATAGGGTGACTGAGCGCCCGTTTTTAGGGTCTAAACTTTTTTGAATGTGTTGTTGAAAGGCATAGTCTGCACAGCCTTGTGGTGGCGTGCCCCAGATATTTCTGCCATAGGAGTCGTTTTCAAAGCTTTTTCTATCCCATGATTTAATCGAGTAAGGCGGGTTAGCCAAAATCACATTAAAGGTTTTGAGCGCATCGTGCTCAATAAATGCAGGTTGGGCTAAGGTATCACCACGCACCACGCTAAACTCTTCTATGCCATGCAAAAACATGTTCATGCGCGCAATGGCTGATGTGAGCAAGTTAATCTCTTGCCCATAAAGTTTGAGCGTGCGGTATTCTTTGCCTTCTTCTTTTAAATGCAGGGCGCAGTTAAGTAACAAACCACCTGAGCCGCAAGTGGGGTCATATACTGATTCGCCCGGTTGCGGGTTGGCAATCATGGTCATGAGTTTAACCACCGTGCGGTTTGTATAAAACTCGGCTGCAGTATGGCCGCTGTCGTCGGCAAACTCTTTAATCAGGTATTCATACGCGTTGCCCAATTTATCATCGGGCACATTACTTAAATTGAGTTTGTGCTGTGAAAAATGCTCTACCAAGTTATTGAGCGTTTCATCAGATAGGCGGTCTTTATTGGTCCAACTGGCATCACCAAAAATGCCTTGCAGGGTATCTGGGTTGGCTTGCTCAATCGCCCGCATGGCATTCTGAATCGCCAAACCCACGTTGGTTGCCACCGCGCGAACATCACGCCAATGCGCACCTTCTGGCACCTCAAAGTGGTGGTTCTCCGCAAAAGCCGCGTACTCTAAATCGCCATTACTCTCAGCCAGCGCCTTTTCAAACTCTTCGTCATACACATCTGAAATACGCTTAAAGAACAGCAGCGGGAAGATATACTGCTTGTAATCGCCAGCATCAATCGTGCCTCTGAGCGCCGTAGCGGCACCCCATAAAAATTTTTCTAGTTCTTGTTGAGTCATCATCTTAGGCAATAAATTTCTGCAATATCGCTTTAAATTTTTCCTCAGCTTCCAAACTTGCTTGCCAAGCTTGTTTTAAATCAGCCAGCGCCTCTTCAACCGTGGGTAAATTATCTTCAATGACTTTTTCAACATACAGCGGAATGTTGAGATTGAAATCGTTCTCTTGCAGCATGTCTAGTCTCACCACTTTGACGTGATCTTGAACATCGGCAAATGCCAAATACCATTGGTAAATTTGGTTGATATGTTCTGGCTCTAAATAGTTTTGCGCACGACCAACTCGGATTTGGTCGGCGGCATCAATAAACAACACTTTGCCTTTTTTAGCAGCATCTTTATTTTGCCTAAACACCATGACACAAGCGGCAATGGATGCGCCATAAAAGATGTTAGGCCCTAGCCCAATCACAGCTTCTAATAAATCTTGCCTAATGAGGGCTTCACGAATCGTCGCTTCAGCACCTTTGCGGAACAGTGCGCCATGTGGCAATACCACGGCCATGCGGCCAGTGCTGTTCATGGATTTAACCATGTGCTGCACCCAAGCCATGTCACCATTGCTTTGTGGCGGAACGGCGGCAATATTTCTACCGTAAGGGTCATTGGCCCAGTTATCAGCACCCCATTCTTTAAGTGAGAAAGGCGGGTTGGCGATGACACAGTCAAAGGTTTTTAGACCATCCGCCTCAAAAAATGCAGGGCTGCGTAAGGTGTCTCCACGTGCAATTTCAAAGTCTTCAATGCCATGCAAAAACATGTTCATGCGGGCAATTGAGCTAGAGGTTAGGTTTTTCTCTTGGCCGAAAAGTTTGAGTGTGCGGTAGTCTTTGCTGGTTTCTCTTAGATGCTCAGCGCATTCCAACAACATACCACCCGTGCCGCAAGCAGGGTCGTAAATTGATTCGCCCTCTTTGGGGTCTAAAATTAAACCGAGCAGATGAACGACTGAACGTGGGGTATAGAACTCTCCTGCTTTTTTGTTGGTTAAGTCTGCAAAGTGTTTGATCAGGTACTCGTAAGCCTGACCAAGAATGTCTGGATTCACATTTTCATTGCCAAGGTTGTATTGCGAGTAGTGTTCAATGAGGTCAATCAATAAGCGGTCAGAAAGCTTATTTTTGTTACTCCATTGCGCATCACCAAAAATACCATACAAAAACTCTTGGTTAGCTTGTTCAATCCCACGCAAGGCAGCCTCAATCGCTAAGCCAACATTGCTTGTTTTTTGGCGGACATCATTCCAATGGCAGTTTTCTGGAATCTCAAAGCGATGCATTTCTGGCAGAGAGGCATAGTCTTTATCTCCGCCAGACTCTTCAAGCGCAATACGATACTCTTCATCATAAACATCGGAGATACGTTTGAAGAAAAGTAGTGGAAAAATGTATACCTTGAAGTCAGACGCATCGACTGGACCTTTGAGTATCCATGCGGCTTTGGAGAGGTATTGCTCCAATTGAGTAAGTGTTATTTTTTTATTATTCATAGAGTTATCTTACAAATCGCTAATCTGGTAAATATTCAAAAAGATCATCTACAGAGCAATTTAAGTATGCACACAATTTATTAATTGTTTCTATGTCAACTCTGGTTGCTGATTCTTCATAAAGCAAAGTAATCGCATTTCTATGAACGCCAATCGCCCTTGCAACATCAGCAACTCTAAGTTTTTTCTCTCCCATTATTCGGGATAAATGACACTTAATCACATTACACCTCAAATATTTTCACCCTAAATGAAATTAATTGTTGCTAAATGAATTTTTTTCACTTAGAATTGCATTCAGGATGAAATTTGTACATTGAAAACGATATTTTTTCATTCTACTTTAATTAACTACATGAAGGAATGACTATGGCACAAACTTTTTTAACGACTGATCAACTTGCCGAACGCATTAAATATGATGCTCGCACTATTCGAGAGCAGTTAAAAGACAGTGTGCTCATTGAAGGTGTTCATTATGTACGCCCTTTTGGACGTAGAAAGATCCTTTATATTTGGGAGCGGATTGAGAAGGACATTCTCAATGCGAGTAATTTAGCATTTGCTATCCCAATGGCTAACGGTGGTGTTTGCCATGGCTAGTATTCGTGAACTCAACGGAAAGCTGTTTTTTGATTTTAGATTTAGAGGCCAGCGATGTCGGGAGTACACCGCAGTACTGGACAACAAAACCAACCGTAGCAAAATGGAAAAAATCCTCACAAAAATTGAGGAGGACATTGAAGCGGATCGCTTTGATTATCGTCGTTATTTCCCCAATAGCAAGAACGCTGTGAAGTTTGATGACCCGGCTACGGTTTTAAGCAAAGTCGCAGCTGAAACGCAAAAGGCCTTTACGAGGAATCCAAATGCTGGAAATACTCCATTTTTTTCTGAGTTTGTTGAACAGTGGTTCAACGAGTTTTCGGTGGGATGGCGTAGGACATATATAAGCACTGTTCGCCAGATTGTCGATACAAGGCTAATTCCGGAGTTTGGGCAATCTAGGGTCAGCGACATTCATCGTGAGGATATCCTCAGTTTTCGTTCTACTCTCGGCAAAGAACCAGGACGTAAACAGGACTCAAAATTATCACCACGCAGAATCAATGCAATTGTTCTGGTGTTGACGCAAGTACTCAACGAAGCCGCCGACCGCTATCACTTTATCACACCGGGTGACCGCATCAAACCGCTGAAGCTGAAGAAGACACATGTTCAGCCTTTTAGCTTAGATGAGGTAAACAGGATCATCAAAAGCTGTCGTCCTGACTTTAAGGATTACTTCACTGTTCGTTTCTTTTCAGGGATGCGTACAGGAGAGGCTGATGGTCTGAAGTGGAAATACGTCGATTTTGAAAAGCGCCTGATCTACATCCGCGAGACCTTTACTGCGGGTGAAGAGGACTACACCAAAAATGACTCCAGTCAGCGGGATATTCATATGTCGCAGCCTGTGTTTGAGGCACTCAAACGGCAATTTGAGGCGACCAGCAAGCTCTCAAAATTTGTATTTTGTAATCGCGATGGTAAACCCATAGATCTACACAACTTTTGTAAGCGGGTCTGGTATCCCCTCCTCCGCCACCTTGAGCTTGAGTCACGCACACCTTATCAAATGCGGCATACCGCAGCGACGCTTTGGTTGGCTGCAGGTGAAGCGCCTGAGTGGATTGCAAGACAATTGGGGCATACCAATACCGAGATGTTATTCACAGTGTATAGCCGCTATGTCCCCAACTTAACGCGCCAGGATGGTAGCGCCTTTGAAAGGCTACTTAAACAAAATGGCTTACACGACGCACACGAATCAGAGAAAAAGGAAGCAGCATGAAATATTTGAAGGCAATTGAAAATACTCAGTTAATCGCTGTACACAGCATTTACAACCTGTTCAGAATTCAATACATAACATGCGAGAAGAATCCGGATTCGTCCTATATCTACAAGGCGACTCTGTACAGGGAATATCGTACGCTGCGAGTCACCTGGTTATCTGCCAATGAACGCACAGATTTGGGCTATGGCGTCTTGGTTAGTGCAGATTGGCTAACCAAGCAAGTGTTCTTGGAAGGTACCAACATTATCAACACTGTGACCTCAGTGAAAAAACTTTCAAAGCATGAAAGTTTGGAAGAGACAGTGATTCCAGCATGGATGCTTGATGGCTTTGCAGTGGGCACACTCATGAAGAGGGTATCAAGTCTTCCAGAGGAATATAGCTGGTTGATTAACCAGGTGATGAAAAATCATTATGTGTTTTACCACTTTTTAAAAACGCCTTGGTCTTTAAATGAAAAGTTCAACACCCTCGGCGGCAACCTGGAAAGAACACTCTTGCAGCTGACCTTTCTGGAAACAGATCGAGTTTCTGAGCGATTGATGCGACCTCATGAACAACTCATGGCAGCCGTCATACTTTTGGGCATCGGTCATTACAACCAATTTGAATATGACCACCGCAGTCATTGTTATGTAAAACGCACGGCCAAGGCGAAGCATGATCCCCGGCTAGTCGCAGTTGATTTAGTCAATCAGGCTAGGAAAGCACTTGATATGGAAAGACTTCTTTGGGTTGATCGCCTAATCAACGTGATCATTCATGAAGAATTTGATTTCTGAAACTATCTGAATGAACCCAGCCGGCCTAAGGCTGGCTGGGTTCGTCAGCCAGCAAATACAGCAATTCACAATTCAGTATCTCGGTAATCCGACACAAGATAGAAATCGAAGGGTTCGCAATCGCGCGCTCTAATTGACTGACATAAGTCCTATCTACTCCTGCTAGTAATGCCAGCTTTTCCTGTGACATGTTCATGGCTTTTCTGCGCGCAATGATGTTGCGCGCCAGATTCGCTTGAACCATTTCTAGCTTTGAGGACATGCCTCATTCTTTTATGAATGAGATTAACAGTCCACGGAATATAATCTACAATATCTTACAATTGAACAAGGATAACTATGACAAGAAACCTTCTTGGATTGACTCTTATGACCCTACTCATTAGCGCTTGTACCGTCAATCTACCCAAAAGTGAGCCTCAAAATCCAAACATGCTTGATCAATATGACCGTTTATATAAATCGACCATTTACGCAATGATGGATGTGGAATCATTAAAGAAACTCATGACACTGAATTCAGACTTTGGCAAAACAAAAATCGCAGGTGTAGATGAATACAGACGTATTTGGTGTTCGACTGAAGACATTACTGAAATAAAAAGACGCGTATTCAATATTGCAGACACTCACTGTCGAGAACTGGGGGGAACGATGCATGACAGATGGTGCAGATCCAATAAGGATGAGCCGATTTTCTTTGCCTCTGCAGGTGATCGTGGGTTGATTGGTTACTCATCTATTGATAATTACTGCAAACCAAACAAAATCGCCACTCTAGTTGTTTCAACGTCAGAAAATGCCAAACCAGAGGATTGGAAAATTAGGGCGATGAATACCTATCACTATCAATCCTATCAGTCCATTCAGGAGTTAGAAGATAAGCAAAAAGAGACAAAGAAAAATGTGGAATATCAGAAAGGTGTGAATGAAGAAACAAAGGCGCTTAATGAAAAGTTAAACAAACTTGAAAATAAAAGGGCTAATTCAATTGAGATTACTGCTCGTGGTAAAGGCAGTCGAGTGTGTAAGGAAATTAATAAACATTCATTTTTCACTGGCTTTGTAGAGCAGTTTGAAAATGAACGTATGCAAATCCGAGTCACTAACAAGGTGACAAGAGGCATTCCACAGAATGATTTTTCTCAGACTTTCTTTTGGGATGAAATTGGCAATTGGTATCCATGCGATAGCCAAATTGAACGTGAGCTAATGAGCCACTAACTTTCCGCAGAACGTTGATCTAGAGTTGGCTAAGACTACGATTCAATCTTACTTAGAATCTATCAAACATTATTAATGCGATAAACAATTTTTTTAAAAAAACCACTGATATTAATTGAGAAAATAATGAGAAAACTTTTACTTGGGCTTTTACTGACCTCAAATTTCGCAAACGCCAACACCTTCAACTTGCAAGATTTTGGCGACTACACCTTGGACGGCAACTCAAGCCTTGAGTGGCTCGATACCAGCTTTACAATCGGTAAATCCTATAACGAAGTGCTTTCAATGATCGCAGCTGGAAACTCTCTCGAAGGCTGGCGATTTGCGACTTATGACGAGTTCACCTCCGTTTTCACCAGTCGTGGATATACTTTTGTCGGCACATCGAAAATCACAGCCAACGTACCCGTGCAGAGCAATGACCCTTTCTTCATCACATTCATCAATTTGCTAGGAGCCACAGATATCAACTCAACGACCAAAGATATTTTGGGCTTAACTTCTGAGGACTATAAAGGTCTTAGGGAGGATTCTCAGTACTATGGTTTTATCCGCAGCGGTTATAACTCAAACAATATAACGAGCTATGCAAGTTTTAGTCGTTATGAAGATAACAGAGCAGCACCCACAATTGCGTCATTTCTGGTAAGAAGTGTATCTCCTGTTCCAGCGCCTAACACATGGGGCATGATGCTCACCGGGTTAATGATCGTTGGGGGTTCGATTAGACTGCGCAAGCAATAGCCTTTGTACAACGCCAGGAACTCATTTGGTTTTTGGCGTAAAATAGTTTTCATTGGGAAGTAATCAATTCAAATAAAGGAGCCACTCTTATGTTGATGATTGCATATTTCATACTAGCCATCACGATTGCTTCAACAATTGCGGCATTCACTGGTGCAATTATTCTTAGAAAAAGAAACAAGCAGCGTCGCATGAAAAATGCCTCCATCCAAGCTTCAAAATAATTTGACGTAAGCTTTATGACCAAACCATAGGCAAAGTAACCTGCCCGCTAATTCGTACTTATTAAGCAGAACGAGAATACGGAACTACTTAAATGGATCAAGAAATCAAAGCAGATATTCAGTTTTCGCTTGCTGAAGCATTGAAAAAGATCACCTCTGAAAATTTGCATCAAAGATATGATTTTGGATTAAGCGTAGGAAAAGAGTGGTTGAATATTAATCACGCTGAGGTTCATGACTGCAACCAGTCAAGACGGATAAAAATTATTCACTGAGGCTATAGTTTCTCGCGCGAAACATTGACTTTCTCGCACCTGTGAATCGCTAAAACAGCTGATTCGAATGACTCTGAAAATCAGCTTTAAAATCTTGCTACTCAAGCGCTTTAAGCAGTCTAAAAGCATCTTCATGATTCGCTGTTAGCCATTTCTTGAATTCGTGACTTTAAATCACGACAACCGAGCATTTTTGATCATCAGGCTCATTGAATGATTGCATTAGTGTATGAGCTAGCCTATAAAAATTCTCAATAAAGAGCACTATGTCATGTCCTGCACCAATTTACCAAGATAACGACTTTCAAGACTTGCAGAATAGCCCGACAAGTATGCCTCATAGCTATCGTTAATTTTTTTAACCATGGCTAAATCCTCAGTTACAAACCCAAAAGGAATACTCATCGGCTCATTAGGGCGCTGAAGATGATACACAACTACAGCTAAGTGGTCGGGAATAATGATAAGCTCAACTGCACCGCCAAGAAAGCCTGAATGAATCTTTTCAGATTGCTCTTTAAGATCACCTAATTGAGAACGCCAACTGTTAATGCCATATCGATCGTCTGCGCCATCAACAGGAACCAGTAATGAAAAATTTTTGCCTTTAACTAAATTTTTCAGATCTCTAATTCGATTAAAAGTGGTTTCTGATTGAATCCAATATCTATCCGATGGGGCCAACCATATAGTTTTATAATCTTCATTGTTCTCTAGAGTTTTTTTAAATATAGAGTCAATTTGCTTAGATATTCTTTGCCAGTTATCACTAAGTGTTAAGGCCCCTATGAAATGCGCAGTTTTACTTTTTACTGAGGACTCACTTCGCAACTTAATAATATAAGCTGTCCCATCGAAACCATTACTGGTTAAACAATCTAAAGATATTGCATCATTAAAAAACTCCATTGCTTTAGCAACACTTTGAATATTATTAGTTTCAGATGAAACAAATAGATAATCATTTACCTTCTTGGTGATAGCATTACTTTCGTATAGCTTGCTCTTACAGCTTCGCTCAATCGTGTTTCTCTCTATGTCTAGACTAAATTTGAGGGTAACTCTAACATGGTGATCTTTGGTTTTTCTAATATCACTAAGCTTGTAAAGCTCAACTTCAAGAAGATTATTGATTCCATCAAAATTTATTGACTCCTTTTCAAACAAGTCTAAATATGAACGAAGAAATGCTTGTTTTGCATAAGTGGTGCTTTCGCTCAAAATAGCTGACTCTGGTTGGAGCTTTATGGCTCTAAGCGGGTGATCAGTATTTTGAGAAGACGGAATATAATCAAAACTAAATAAATCAAACTTGAAAGTATGAGTCCGTTCAAAAATTGAATGTACCTTTGGCCGCTCACTTTCATTTTCAAAGTACTTCAAAGATTCGGCAGAAAGTCTCAAACGCCCATCATGATCTATAGTCACCTCTCTCATGGAGTTTAACTGAGCAATGGCTACTCGTATCTCCTTCTCCGACAGTCCGAGAAATTTAGCTATTTGATCAGATGTCATATCACCAACCTTTAGCAGGCGTAAGATAAACTCTCTGATGAAGGACAAGTCACTTCGACCTACAACCATAAATTCAAATCGAAATGCCTGTACAGGTATTGCGACGTCAATTTCTTGAACAGTAACTGCATGCTGAATACTCATGAGGTCGCCTTCATTTTCGATAAATTTTCAGCCTTCAATATGCTGTAATCTTCGCCTTGTCTTTCTTGAATGAACAACGCTACCTTACCTAAAGGCAAACCTTCATTCTCTTTATTCCACATAGCGATTGATCCAACAATAACGAGCCTATCCATCGCGCGTGACATTGCAACGTTAATCCTATTAGATTCTTTTAAAAAGCGAGGTTTTCTATCTTCAGAATTACGAGTAATAGAAACAATAACTATGCGATTTTCTTTACCTTGGTAGCTATCAACAGTGCCAATTTTCACTAATGATTTGAAACTTTCACTCCAGTTATTTTCATTGAATTTTTTTCTCAATGCCCGTTTTTGGGCTGCATACATACAAATAACCCCTATTGCAGGCTCCCCGTCTCTAACTAATTTTGAAAGTTTTTCACAGAAATCAAAGTCTTGTTCAATTTCCTTCAGAAGATTAATTATTTGATCAATTTCTTCAGGGTTGATTAAGCTGGTCCCATCTGGGCGATCATATGACTTCTTATTCTGGACGCTGGTATCAAGCCAAGTTACCGTTGCTCTTAATGCAACAGGTCCGTTGCGATAAAAACCTGGGATATGTCTTTCGTCAGTTTGCAGTTTTTTATCATAGAAAGTATCCGATACCAGATTACCTATTGGCTCTGCCATTCTATATTGAGTCCTTAAACTGCTACCAACTTGCAGGCCATAAGGTGATTCAAAAGCTTTCTCGAAGTCACTCATAAATACATGAGACATTGCATGCTCAGTTTTAGGTACATTAAGGTTACGAAGAATCACATTCTTATGCTCATCTTGATACAACGGAGGAAGCTGCTTGTGATCGCCAACTAATAAAATACGCTTAGCCGATTGCATTGCAATCGCTAATTCGGACGATACAGATCGAGCTGCCTCATCAATTATCACCCAATCATACTGAACTAAATTAATGCCAAGATGGCCAAGCCCCATTCCTACACATGTTCCACAAACAAGCGTACGTGATCGAGCTAAGAACTCTTCATAACTACCAGGATTAGTCGCTAACCTCTCTTTATAGTCATCAATAATTTGAATCAATGCCTTGACTCTCCGGTACTCATGGGGCCCGATACCATAAAGTAAGTTAATTTTTTCATCTACTTTGTCAGCAACATGAGTAAAGTCTTCGCTATCGATATCAAACTGGTCAGCTAACTCATTCTTTAATTGACTTTCCAAAGATGCGATTGTTTGTGTAACACTTTTAGTGTAAGACTCGTCCTCTACGTCTTTTAAATCATTGTGTAGCCTTAATAAATTTTTAATTTTTTTCTTGATACCAAACTCGACAGCAACCAATGCGTCTAGATAATCTGAATCCAATTTTAATGCAGGCTGAAGATGCAGAATCCGCTCTTTTAATTCGGCTATGAAAGACTGTCTTGTAGACTCAATAATATTTTTGGAATACACATCTTTTAAGCTATCGGAAACTGATGATTCACTGTTACTAAATCTTACAATATCAATGGGAGTATTAAGACGTTCACAATGAGAACGTATTCGATCAACAGCTGTATTGACTGCCTCATGTGATTGACTGACCAACAAGATATGATTCGCGTGCCCATGCTCTAATAGGTAATGAACGAATGCTGCGATAAATTCTGTTTTTCCTGTGCCTGGAGGGCCTTGTAACAATGACAAAGGTCCCTTGCTAAATAACATACGGAATGCATGACGCTGAGCATCATTCAAACTAATTTTTTTATTATTGTCTTCTCTATCATAGCGTGACAATTGTTCATTCGTTGGCCCATCATGAAAATGAATCGGTTTCATTTCCTGAAGAGGATCAAAATAATTCACCAAATCTGGTATTACAGAAGACTTATTTAATATTCTCTCCATAGCCCTTTTACGACGAGAATAAGATGCTCGATCTTTCTTAGTTCGAAGATACAAAACATCCCCTAACACAGGATTTTTTTTACTTGTCAGAGGTAGCCTCAACTCTGAGCTTGTAGACTTGTCAAGAATGACTTTGCCGAGATTAAACTCCTTATCACCCACTTTTTGAATTACAACAACTTCATCTTCACTATCGTAGCCATCAAGTATCTCTGAGTCTGAGTCGTAAGGTATTATCAGTTCATTTCTTTTCAAATCAGCCCGTGGATTATCAGCGACCTCAATACTAGGAAGTGCTTCAGTTTCTGCTTCTATGATAGCTTTCCAGATATTTTTAGTGGTTAATTTATCCTCAATTGAATGCGGAATAGAACTAATTTCTAAATCGGTTGAATCCTCTTTATCAACCTCAAAATTTTGTTTATTCGATGATGCAACCTTCTGCATCAACATTTTTATTTCTTCAAATTCATTAACAGTTTCAATTGGGTTTGCAATATTTTTACAATCAGGTAAGAAAGTTTCTTGCTCTAAAATGTATTTGTTCAAAGCATCGAAATCATTATTCCCAATAAGGATTTCGATGCTCAGTTTAAGAACTAACTGACTCTTGCTCTTGACCCATGCAGGGATGCCATCAATTGCCTTAGGGGTTAAAGCATTTTCAATTAATGCTATTTCTGTATTAAAAAATACATCTAGATGTGCGTTTACTCCATAAAATGAAACCATAACAGAATGGTCTTTTTTACGAGATTTTTCTATGTATACATACAGTTCGCCATTATCCGGCAAAAGGGTCAACATATTCCCAAAGTCATTTCGATTCAAACTAATGCGAACTTTACCTATCGCATTATCTACAGGATCAAACTGTTCAATTAATGCAGCCTTGAATCGTTCCAAGGACAAGAAGCGATTATTATCAGCGATCTCCTCTATTAATGACTTAGCAATTACTGAAAACTCGGTTTGAGCATGAAGGTTATTCCAATCGAGAGATAATAATTCAGCAGAAATGCGCATAACAGCAAAATTATCACGCTCAATAATCGTAGCAGACTCTATATTTTCTGGACTATATCGATGGTTTCGAGACGATTCAGTTGAACCTGTGTAATCTGGGATATCGATTAAGATAATTCGTAAATCTTGACCACCCACTTGAATCAATAAATTATTTGGATGAATATCACCGTGCCCCAAGCCAAGACTATGTAAATGTTCAACATTTTGAATTAAGGTTTTAATGGCTACCAAGTATGTGTCTATTTGATGGCCTTTCTGAGCCCAATCACTCCAAGACTCGCTATTGATGTAGTCTTGGACAAGAAATAATTCAGACTTATGCGTAATACCGTAATCTCTAATAGTGCTCAAATATTCAGGTGAGGCAGCGTAGATTCGCTCTATTTGATCAAAGAAGTTCAGAGAATGAAAAACACTCGCCCTATCATTTCCTGGATTGAAGTTATTCCAAATTTTTACTAGTAGGTCATTAGAACGATAAATTTCTTTAAGCTCTCCATTTGAAATCTCTTCATCCTCCGGGTAGACCTTGTAAAGATTTATTTTTTTGCGGTACTCATCCAGTGCAGAATCATCAAATAGCTCAATTACTTTCTGTGCAGGTTGGGCAGCAATCAAAGCTGCATGCATAGCATCAGCATTCTTGAAACGATCTGATGGTTTTTTTGAAACAGCTTTTTGCAATACCAGTCCATACCAATCAGAACACTCTGCAATGCCATTTAAAGCAGCCTCTACCGATTTGATTGATAAGCGCTTACCTGTAAATAAAAGAAAACTCAGTACACCCAATGCATACACATCTCGGTGATACTCAGTAGCCGTATGGTCCAAATTATCTAACTGATCTTCCGGGAGGCGAATTATTCCAGTACTAATAACACTCCGCCTAGGTCCAACTGTACCTATCGGTTGATGGTACGATGACATAAAGCTTGAAAGAGCAATTTTGTTAGATGGAGACAACCATAAGCTATGATCACCAATATCCCGATGTGCAATGTTGATTTTGTGTAAAGATGAGAAGTGATTAAGAAGCACCTTTACCAAGCTTAAGCGCTGCTCATCAGTCAATTTCGCAGAGTGATTTGCCACATAATCATTAAATCGACTATGCCCATGAGGTAGCTCGTATAACTCATAGAACTCCTGGGTTATTTGAGTTGGGTCAATATTAGTCAGAGAAGTAAGACAGGCTTTGTACAAGTCATCATCATGCTGGCGAATATGAGTAAGAACGTCTTTCTCATGTGAAACAACTTTATAGCGTCCTTCAGTTGTCTTTAATTCACGGTCTTCAAATTTAGTAAAATCCCACCGCCTCAAAAGTGCTTTGTCATCTTTTCTTACTTTTGATTTTGCTTGGAACTCCGTATAAACGGAATTCACACCTTCAGGGGGGAAAATTTTTTCTTCAGCTTCATATCCATTGACCAATAAGCTCTTTGGTTTTGTCTGCCCATCACTGAAGATACTATCAAATACTTCAAAATCTTCATTTAGCCGCAGATTGAGAGCATGTTTGGGTACATTATTAGGTAGAAACATCTTCTCAAAGTATTTTTCATCTGCAAGTGCTAAAAATTCATCGATATTTAATACATGCTTTTTATCTTTTTCTGGTAATTTAGAACCATTAGCTGTCCCTGTGAGCACAACCAAAAAATCTACTTTAGGAGTGTTAAACTTATTTCCATTGAAGCTAGGAAACTTTCTACCAGAGTTCTTTATCTTTTCTTTAAGTAAATACTGTTTATTTTGAGTGATAGTTACTGCAGAGCGTCCTCTGAGTTCTCCATTCTGGTACCACTGATCACCACTAGCAGTAAGCTCTCCGTTCCAATGTTTTAACTCGATAATTAAAACATTAAAGTGTGTAACGATAACAAGGTCGAACTCACCTTCGTTGTTATGTCCGCCAATTAAGCGAAAACCTGCATACCCTTTCCAAGGCCACATCGACGCACCTTTAGGTATCAATTGTTTCAAGCCTCCAAAGGAGTTTAGCCTCATAAGCTTACCTGAATTAGGTGGTAAATTTTTTTCTTGTGTGTTTTGCGGCCCAAATTTCTTCGCGATTATCTCGATGGCATTGATTTCGTCACGTGTTAAGCCACCTTCCCAATATTTGACATCCATTTTTAGTTATTTGACCTTTTTTTAATTTGGCAGAAATTTCAAAATCCTAGCTCATTTTCTTTAACAGAATACATTACAAGACCGTATATAAAAGAAATAAGTAGAGAATTCATTGTTGCGCGGGTGTAACAATGAATTCCACACACTTCTGAATTTCTAAAACAGCTGATTCGAGTCACTCTGAAAATCAGCTGTAAAATCTTGTTCCTCAGGCGCTTTAAGCAGTCTAAAAGCATCTTCATGATTCGCTGTTAGCCACTTCTTGAATTCGTGAGTTTGAATCACGACAACCGAGCGTTTTTCATCATCCGGCTTATGGAAACGTTTCATAAGTGGATGATCATCTGCGTTCACAGTGAGCATCGAAAAAGACATGAGTACTTCGCCAGACTCTTGATCTACAATACGCTCCCAGATAGAGGCTATCGCAGCGGGCTCACCATCCCGACGATATATGCTTGTACGAATAGCTCTACCCGTTTCATAGCAGGGCTCATAAAAGCGTCTAGTTAAAACGAGGCCAAATCGACGTTCACGCCAAGCCCTTCTGTAAGAGGGTTTTTCATGTACAGTCTCGCTTCTGGCGTTGTATGTTTTAAGGCCGAACTTCTTTTTGTCCTGAGCCCATTCTGGCACTAGGCCAAATTGTGCAAGCTCACATCTAGGAGTTCCGTTATCTAAGTAAATGAAAGGTGCGGGATACGTCGGAAAGGTCTCGTCTCTCCATGTAGCAGTGGGTAGTGCACATTCGAAATGTTGTTTGACCCAACCAGCATCTTGGGTTTTGACTGGTTCAAAATTGCTGCACATAGCTCTGAGGGTTCAATGATGATAAATTTTAGAGTTAAGTACGCATTCTATTGATATGTGAAACTAATAGAAGAACAAATAATGAATATTTTATCGTGTTCGTGCTTTCGTATATTTATTCCGTCACTCAATCAGCTATCTTAGTAATACCAATTCAGGGACGCCATCTGTCCCTATCCAGACAAGCGCATTTTGTTCAAAGCGTCTACCCAATATTTTTGCAGCTTCCAGAGATAACCCCAGCACCAATAAACTGGGCTCACCTGACCACGCATTGGATGGGTGCTGACCAACCCCCTCAATGAATTTCAAACTCCGAACTTTGAGTTCAGACATTAATTCCTGTTGCCGGGACAGATTAACCTCAGGCGTGCATGATTGGCTATAGGGGTTAAAGGCAGTGATAAAAGCACTACATGCCACGCGATGCTGTTTATGCAGTTTCATCATTTGAGGGCTTTGCTCGTTAACCCTTAGCGTAATGGCTGGCTGAGTATGCACAACATAGTCAGTTTCAATATAGGCCTGTATGAGGGATTCAGCAATCGCCGTGGCCTTCGATGAAAGTAGCGTGCTTGTGCTTTGATTCATTATAGTGATTTCGTTTCCTTAGTCAGCCTTGTAGCGCCCTGCTTAATTGACGCCAGACTGATTCAACAATAAGGCATTTGCCACATCGACCGAATATTGATGATTTAAGTTTGCCTGAGGTGTGTGATTCATTAGTCGGATAATTTCACTCAAATTACAGGCATCCAGCCCACCTCTGCAATCTATGGTGACTTGATATAGGTGTGCCAGGTCATTCATGTTCCCTAATACCTTTCTGCTGTCAGTCTTGCTGTAACCATATTCCAAGTAATCATCCATCACCTGATTGAGCCCGTCTAGGGGCAACTGCAACAATTTATACAAATTGAACAGGTGATGAATAAACACCTGATGCACATCATGCTTGAGCGTTTTGGACTTCTTAAAGCCTGATGCGATAAATGACAACAGGGTACGCTCATTCATAAACAACAGACACTTGCGTCTATCAATCACTATTAAATTGACATACCAGTCGCCCAGTACGCTGTTAGTCTGATCTACAGGCTCAGTGAGCTCATTAGGCGCCAGTGACAAATAGTCGCGTACCTTCTGTGTACATTTGAATATCAGCAAAATTCGCCTTTTAAAAATTTGTTAATCACAAATTATATCTCTACAATCAAAATTTTTTATTGTTACAATAATCAAATGAATAATGAAACAGGTAATCAAAAAGCTAAAAAGGCCGGTGGCCGTCGCCCAGGTTCTGGCCGCAAAGTAGGCACAGGTAACTACTTGGAAGCTACCACTGTCTTACGAGTGCCAGTGAGTCAAAAGCCAGTATTGATTAACTTCTTAGAAGCCTATGCAAAAAAGCAAAAGGCAGCATCTCGTTTGGAAAATCTTGATGAGGTTGGTGAGTTTGAGCAGTTGCCCAAAGAATTATCGAGGTTGGATATTTCGCTTTATCAGTCCAAAGTACCGGCTGGTTTCCCCTCTCCTGCGGATGATCATGTTGAAAAGCGGCTGGACCCCAATGAATACTTGATAGATCAGGAAGAAAGTACTTTCTTTGTGACGATTCAGGGTGAATCAATGATTGAAGCGGGGCTGATGCCAGGTGACAAAGCAGTCGTTGATAAATCCAAGACTGCCACTGTAGGCGATATCGTGCTGGCGATGGTCGATGGTGAGTTTACCATTAAGACGTTGGGTAAGCAGAAAGATGGCAAGCCTAAGTTGGTGCCTGCGAATTCGAGTGGTAAATATAGCCCAATCATGATTACGGATGTCATGCAGTTTGAAATCTTTGGCGTAGTGATTGGTTCATTTAGAAGGTTTAGGTGATAGTTAGTGTTAACAAAAAACCCGGTGTTTAAACCGGGTTTTTTGACGACAAGTAAATCGAGTCGATTACTTGTTCATCACGTACATAGTGACTTCAAAGCCAAAACGCATTTCGGTAGCTGCTGGTTTAGTCCACATCATCGTCTCCTTAACTTTTCATTTCAGAACCGACAACATGTCGTGTTCGTATGTGTGCATTTTGCGCCAGCAAGTCTTAAATGACATGCGCAAAGCGTGTAAGTCAACCTAAGTATTTTACGTAAATCAGACCAAGGAGTTTTACATGGGACCCAGCACAATCGCTACTGCACAACGTGCTATCGCACTGGTAGATGTGAATAACTTCTATGTGAGCTGTGAGCGCGTCTTCAATCCCAAGTTACGTAACCGGCCTGTGGTGGTACTCAGTAATAACGATGGCTGTGCGGTGGCTAGAAGTAATGAAGTAAAAGCCTTAGGTGTGCCTATGGGTGCGCCATGGTTTAAGTTTAAGGATCTAGCCAAACAGCATGGCATTATTGCCTACTCTTCCAACTATGCCTTGTACGCCGACATGAGTAATCGAGTGATGTCCATTCTCAGGCAGTTTAGCCCCAATCAGGAAGTGTATTCGATTGATGAATGTTTTCTGGATCTAACGGGCTTTGCCAGACGGGATTTAGTAGTCTACGGTCAAGAGATACGCAAGTGAGTATTCTCCTACCAACTGACCAGCGAATTGCATGAGGACTGACCAGGGTTA
>VFQN01003748.1_pt1 | contig 21097 bp, 17 predicted proteins | sample 3512371 | NCBI WGS metagenome assembly VFQN01 (sample SAMN10412370, study PRJNA504923) | tailings metagenome | isolation source: Replicate 2 from Balatoc abandoned mine | place: Philippines: Itogon, Benguet | collected 2017-08-28
GCTCATGCGCTGCCTCCGTGCGTCCGCCCCGCGGCGGGTCGTGTTGCGTGAGCGAAACTATACCGACACGCGACCCGGCGCCAAGAGGGAACTTGAATGCCGTTCAATGTCAGAAAATGCAGAAAATCCGGCTCGACCTGCGCGATCCATGCGAGCGAACCACTTGCGCCTCAAGCCGCCTTCACACCACCGCCGATAACCCGCAGGGGGTATCATCCCGGGCTCACGACTCGCAACCCAGGGCAGGGACGTGGACTGGTCGCACTTCGGGTTGGCCCGCCGCCCGTTCCGCCCCGCGGCCGACCCGTCCGCCTACTTCCCCGCCCCGACCCACGAAGCCGCCGCGGCGGAACTGGACGCCGCCTTCGCGCGCCGCGAGCCGTTCGTGCTCCTCGACGGCGACCCCGGTACCGGCAAGACGCTCGTCGCGCGCCGCTGGCTCGGCCGCCTGCCGACGGCGGTGCCGCGCGCGGTCCTGCCCACGGTCCACGGCGCGCGCCCGGCCGACCTGCTACAAGCCATCCTGTTCGACCTGAACCAGCCGTACCAGGGGCTTGCGGAGCAGGAACTCCGCCTCGCCGTCACGGCGCAGCTGCTCGCCGCGGCCGAGGGCGGGCTGCCGACCGTGCTGCTGATCGACGAGGCGCAGCACCTCACGGCGGCGGCGCTCGAAGAGCTGCGGCTGCTGGCGAACCTCGACACGCCGGCCGGCGCCGCGGCGGTGGCGGTGCTGGTGGCGCAGCCGGCGCTGCGCGAGGCGCTCGGGCGCGCCGACCACGCGGCGCTCGCGCAGCGGTTGGCGGCGCGGCCGCGCCTCGAACCGTTGACGACCGACCAGTCCGTCGTCTACATCCGCCACCAGATCGAAGCGGCCGGTGGCAACCCGGTCGAAGTGTTCGACGTGGAGGCGCTCGACCTCCTGGCGCGGGCCGGCGGCGGGGTGCCGCGGGTGCTCAACCAGGCGGCGGCGGCGGCGGGCGAACTCGCCGCCGCGGTCGGGTCCGAGACGATCGACGCCGAGGCGGCGGTCGAGGCGCTGGAGCGGCTCGGCATTGCGGTGCCGGACGAACCGGCGGAACTGGCGCGCGCAACTCCCCGGGCGGCGGAAACCGCCCGCGCACGGGCGGCGCCGGGTGATGCCGGCGTCGGCCGGGGGACGAAGCAGAAGGCGGCACGGAAGCGGTCGGCCTGACGGCGGGGGAACCGTCAGGTGGGGCCACGCCGCACGGGGGCACGGAATGAGCCGGATGTTCAGCGCGTGGAACGGGGGGCCGTCGTCCCGCACCGGGGGCGACACCGGGGGCGGTCCGTCCGTCCCGTGGTCCCCACCGCGCCCGGCCCCCCCCCTCCCGCCCGCCGACGGCTTCATCTCCGGCAACGACGACACGCCCTTCGTAGAGGTCGGCGACCCGGCCGGCGCGGTCTACTCGCCCGGCCCGGCGGTGGTGAAGTTCCCGCCGCTCCCCGCGGTCGCCAAGGCCGCGCCCGCCGCGAAGGCCGAGCCGGCGCTCAAAACCGAATCCGTGCTGAAGGCCGAGCCCGCACTGAGGGCCGAACCCGCGCCGGTCACTGATCCGCGGCCGTTCCCGCGCCTTGCCGCGGCGCCGCCGTACCTCTCCGTCAGCTTCCACGATCTCACCGGTCGCGTCCGCGCACCCGAGTCGGCCGACGGGCCGGACCCGGCGCTCGTCGCGTTCCACTTCCCGGACCACCCGATCAGCGGCGAGTACCGGGTGCTGCGCGACGAGATCAAGGCGCAGTTCGCCGACCACGGCCCGCGCGTGCTGTTCTTCACCGCCGCCGCCGGCGAGTCGGGCACCACGACCGTGGCGCTCAACCTGGCGGTCACGCTGGCGAAGGAGACGGCGGGGCGTGTGCTGATCGCCGACGCCAACGTGTCGCGCCCCGGCGTCGCGCGGATGATGGGGCTGAAGCCGGCGCCGGGACTCGTCGAGGTGCTGGGCCATCAGGTGCCGCTGGCGTGGGCGGCCCAGCCGTCGGCGGTGCCGAACCTGCAAGTCCTGGCCGCCGGCGGGAACCCGGCGGCGCCGCCGGCGGGGATGTCCGACGACCTGCCGCGCCTCGCCGAGCAGCTGCGCCAGTGGTACGACTGGGTGCTGATCGACGCCGGCGTGTGGGGCGTGCTCCCCGACCGCGACGCCGCCTGCCCCGCCGCCGACGCGGTGTACCTCGTAGCCCGCGAGGCGGCGGTGGACCGGTCCGAGTTCGCCGGCCTCCGCGGCTGGGTGAAGGAGCTCGGCGGGCTGCTGCGGGGGTATGTCACGACGCGGGCGTAGACCGCCCGGCGGTCCCACACCTCTCCGTGGGGCGATTCATGCTCGTGATGCGGGCCGGCGTGCCCAAGGTGCGGATCGACGAGCTCGCATTCTCACCCGACGGCGGTACGGTCGCCGCCCCGGCTGGGGCCGCCGGACTGTGCCTGTGGACCCCGCTCGCCGCGGGGGCGAAGGCCGAGGTGCTGAAGCCGCCGGTCAAGGTCGTAAAGCGGCTTGCCTTCGCCCCGGACGGCCGCACCCTCTACGCCGGCAACGATCTACTCTGCGCGTTTGACCTCGCCACCCGGTCGGGTTCCGTCGTCGACATCCCGCAATGGGGGGCGCTCAAGTTCGGCGTGTCCCCCGACGGGGCGCGACTGGTGGTCGCCGAGACCCAGCGGGAAACCGACGCGACCCGCATCACGGTTTGGAAGACGGACGCGCTCGACGACCCTCCCCGCGCCGTCACCGCGCCGTCGCTCGTGTACTCGCCCCCACTGTTCCCGCCGGCCGGCGACCGCTTCCTCGTCCTGGAAGGGACGCTGCGGCCGCACATGGCGTGGGAGTACCGGCGGGTCACCCGCTCGGCCGAAACCGGTGAGGTGATCGAGCAGTCGCCCCCGTTCCCGGACGACCCGGACCAGATGATCCTGTCGCCCGACGGCCGCACGGTCGCGTGCCGGACGCGGGCGGTCATCCGCGTCTACCCGGCGACCGGCGGCTGGGGCGCCGACGTGCCGACGATCAAGAACGACGGCAAGCAGCACTTCACCGGGATCGCATACCACCCGTCCGGTGGGCTCCTCGCGGCGACGAGCAACGACAAGACGGTGAAGCTGTACGACACCGCCTCGGGGGCGCTGGCGCGGGCGTTCACCTGGGACATCGGCCGGATGCGGTCGGTGGCGTTCAGCCCGGACGGCCTGCTCGCGGCCGCCGGGAGCGACACCGGCAAGGTCGTCGTCTGGGACGCCGATGGGTGACGGCTACTGCTTGCCCATTAACTCCTTCACCAGGTTCGCCACCAGTTCGGGCTTCTTCTGCGCGAGCAGGTGGTCGATGCGGGCCTGCGCCACGCCGAGCTTCTGCATGCACGCGGCGGCGCTCTCCCACAACTTCGCCTGCTTCTTCCCGCTCGCCAGGTACAGGTCCGCGACCAGTTCCGAGAGGCGCTGGAGCGAGATCTGGTCGATGTTCTCGTAGTACCGCTTGATGATCTTCTGCTGGTGCGGCGAGTAGTCCTGCATGCCCATGCGGCGCCCTCGGGGTGGTCCCCTCAGCAAACGCCATCCGCGCCCCCGCGCCAACCCCAGTTGCGCCCGTTTCCAGGCCCGCCGGCCCGATCGTAACAGCCACGTTTCTCTCACCCGCATCTCACCCCCAGATCCGGCGGAACTGGTAAACTGGGTGCAGATTAAAAACTGCCGCGCGGCCGGCAGTTCCCGTTGCTCACCCCGGCACCGGACGGTAAACACCCGCGACACGTTCGTGACGACCGACAGGCGGTTCGGCGGCGGCCCGTGGGGGAACGGGCCGCGCCGCGGATCGCGGCCCTTCGGCCGCGGCCGACACCGCACCCGGTCGAGTGGGGGAAGTCCATGAGCCAGCTCGACGGCACCCGGTACACCCCAGTGTGGAAGAAGCGGCGGTGGCTGCCGACGGCCATGTGGGCCGCGGCCGGGCTCGGCGCGTGCGTCACCTTCGCCACCGCCCAGCAGCCGGCGCGCGACCCGATCCTCGAGTTCCAGCGCGTCGCCGCCCAGCAGCCGGCCACCCCGCCGGCCGACAAGGGTGACGTGAAGGTCGCCCCGAAGGCGGAGCCGGAAAAGACCATCTCGGTCAACCACGAGAACGCCCCGTGGCAGGAGGTTCTCGACTGGTACGCCAAGGAGACGGGGCTGATTCTCGTCACCACCGTGCGCCCCACCGGGAGCGTGACCATCAAGCCCGGGCCGAACCGGAAGTTCACCCTGAGCGAGGTCACCGACCTGCTCAACGAGGCGATGATCCCGCAGAAGTTCGTCATCATCCGCTACCAGACGTCGTTCACCGTCTGGCCGGCGGACGAGCCGCTCCACCCCACCCGGCTGCCGCGCATCGACCAGTCGGAACTCCCCCGCCGCGGCAAGACCGAGATCGTCCTGTGCAACGTCGGCCCGTTCAAGGCCATCTCCGCCCCGGAGGTGATGCCCGAGGTCGAGAAGATGGTCACCCCCGGGTTCGGGAAGGCCATCCTCCTCACCAACGCCAACGCCATCCAGATCATGGACATGGCGGGGAACATCACCCGCATCCAGAAGACGCTGGAGGAGTACGAGAAGGGCGGCGGGCAGGCCGAGTCGATCACCCACGTGTGCAAGTGGCGCCGCGCCCCGGAAATGGCCGCGGTGCTGGAACGCCTCCTCAAGGACGACCAGACCCGCATTGAGGGGAGCGGCGCCCCGCCCGGGCCGTTCGGCGCGACCCCGTTCGGCGGCCCCAGCCCGTTCGGCGGCGGCAACCCGTACTTCCCGCAGCCGGGCGGCGGCGACCCGCGGCGTGACGGCGGCCGCGACTCGCGCACCCCGTACCCGGCGGCCTCGTCCCGCACCAAGACGGTGCAGATCGTCGTGGACGGCCGCCGCAACGCCGTCCTCATCACCGCCCCGCCCGAGAAGATCACGCTCGCCGAGCAGATCATCCGCGAGTTCGACAAGCAGACGTCTCCGGACCAGAAGATGGTCGTCGTCGCCCCGCCGGAGTACCGGACCTACCCGGTCCAGGCCGGCACCGCCGACGCGATGGCGAAGATCCTCCAGGAGAAGAACCCGTCGATCCGGGTGATCGCCATCCCCGCCAGCAACCAGCTGATGGTGTACGGCACGCCCGAGGAGCACGCCGAGGTGCTCGCCCAGATCCGCGGCACCGACAACCTGGCGGGCGGCGTCGGCGGCGGGATGGTCACGAAGTTCATCGCCCTCCAGAACCTCGAACCCGGCACCACCGCCTCCACGCTCGGCAAGCTGTTCCCGTCCAGCACCGCCGGCGGTCCGGTCCTCGACCCGCAGACCGGCCTCAACCCCGGCATCCTGTTCCGCGGCACGGCGGAACAGCTCAAGACGGCCGAGGACGCCATCCGGGCGATCGACCCGAATGCACTGCCGGGTGCCGGCGCCCCCTTCACCGGTCGGACGCTGAACCTGACGCTGGACAACGGCAGCGCCGGCATCCTCGCCGAGGCGCTCGCCAACGCCATGCGGGGGATGAACAAGAACCCCGTCGTCGTCCAGAACTTCAATGGCGATCCGGGTGGGAAGGCGCAGCCGCCCGCCGCGCCGCGGCCAGTGGCGATCCCACCCGCGATGCCGGCCCCGGTGCCGATGGGCGTGCCACTGCCGTCGACCGGGGGCACCGCGCCGCCGACGATGCCGCCGCCGATCCCGCTGCCGAACAGCAAGTCGCGCCTCCCCGAGGGGCCGTACGACCCGCGGTTCGTCCTCGCGCAGATCGTGGACCCGGCCAAGCAGGAGATGCGGCCGGTCGTCATCCGCGTGATCGGCAACCGGCTCCAGATCGAGAGCGACGACCCGGCGGCGCTGCAGATCATCAGCGAACTGGTCCGCCTCTACGCCAGCCAGGCGAAGCCGGACGAGAACCTGTTCGAGGTGATCCGGCTGAAGTACGTCGGCGCGGCCGAGGCGGCGAAGGTCATCAGCGAGGTGTTCAACGGCCCCGAGCAGAAGCAGGGCCAAGGCGGTCAACCGGGCGGCGGCGGCGGGCGCGGGCCGGGCGGGCTCCTCGGCGGGCTCCTCGGCGGCGGCGGGCCGGGCGGGCTCCTCGGCGGGCTCCTCGGCAGCGGCGCGGCCGGCACCCCGGCCGCGGGCCGCATCCGGGTCGTCGCCGAGACCAGCAGCAACTCGCTGATCGTGGTCAAGGCGACCCAACTCGACCTGCTCACCATCCGCAAGCTGCTCGCCAACGTCATCGACAGCGGCGAGACCGACTCCGAGGCGATCCAGCGGACGAACATCATCCAGCTGAAGAACACCGAGGCCGCCGAGATGGCGGTGGTGGTGCGGGACGTGTTCCGCACCGCGATCCAGCCGACCGGCGGCGGCCGGCAGGCCAACCCGCTGTTCCCGTTCATCCCACAGCCACAGGGCGGGGGCGGCAACCAGCAGCAGGCACCGGCGATGTCGGTCGGGGTGGACGAGCGGACCAACAGCCTCGTCGTCCTCGCCAGCGAGACGCTGTTCCGCGAGGTCAAGTCGCTGGTGGACCAGCTCGACAACGCCGGCGCCACCAACGGCGCCGAGGTGGTGCAAGTGGTCCCGATCCGCGGCCTCGACCCGGCGCTGGTCGAACAGGCCATCGCCGCCATCCAGGGCACACCGCCGGCGCGGTCGAACCAGAACCGCGGCATGACCGGCGGCGGGGCCGGTGCGTTCCCCGGCTTCGGCGGGGGCGGCGGCTTCCCCGCGCTCGGCGGCGGCGGCGGGTTCCGACCCGGTGGTGGCGGTGGGGGATTCCCTGCGTTCGGCGGCGGCGGTGGTGGCGCCCGGCCCGGCGGGGGCGGGTTCGCGCCCGGCGGTGGTGGGGGAGGCCGAACCGGCGGCGGGGGGGGGACACGAGGCGGCCGGCAGGCCAACCTCGGCGGGGAGGGTCCCTCAAATTTTGACTACCGGGGCATGGACGCCCCTCCGGCGATGAGCCGGCTGATCTACGACCCGGAGACCGACCCGGACCCGTGGGTGTTCAACGCCCCGGTCGAAGTGATCTCCCCGCCGCTGCCGCCGGCCGCCCGCCGGCGGCTCCCGCCGGGCATCGTGTACGCTAGCGCGCAGGTGCCGGCGGTCCCGCAGCCCGGGGCCGGGCTGCCGATCCCGCAGCCGGCGCAGCCGCCGGTGATGCAGCAGCCGATTCCGCTCCCGCCCGGCGCCACGCCGCCGGAAGCGGGAACCCCCGCCCCACGCGGCCCGGTGACCGTCACGTCCCTCGACGGCCTGGGCCAGCTCATCATCCGCACCAACGACGCGCGGGACATGCAGATCATCCTGGACCTCATCAAGAAGCTCCAGGACATCGTCCGCGACCAGGCCGAGCCGGAGCTGCGACTCGTCCCGCTCAAGCACGCCGACTGTAGTGTCATCGCCGGCACGCTGAACACGGTGTTCGCGAAGGTGTCGGTCGGGCTGGGCGGGAACATCGTCCCGCAGGCGGCACGGCAGGCGTCGGTGGGGAACGCGCTGAGCGCGCTGACCGGCGCCCCGTCGTCCACGCAGAACGTGTACGTCATCGCCATGCCGCGGACCAACAGCCTGCTCATCGCCGGGCCGAAGGGGCGGTTCGAGGACATCATCAAGGAGGTCGAACGGCTAGACGTGCCGAACGGGATCGACGTGCGGCCGAAGTCGATCCGGCTGAAGCACGCCTCGGCGTCGATCGTGGCCCAGCAGCTCCGGCTGTTGTACTCCCAGCGGTTCCCGAGCGAGGGGCCGCCGGCCACGCAGGTCCGCATCGGGTACGACACCGCCAGCAACAGCGTGCTCGTCCAGGCCGCGCCGTCCGACCTCGCCGACATCGAGGCCATGCTCCGCGACCTCGACGAGGCCACCCCGGCGGCCGAGAGCGACGTCAAGATCTACCGCCTGCGGAACGCCCTGGCCGACGAGGTGGCCGGTATCCTCATCCAGGCGATCACCGCCAACACCGTCAGCCCGAGCCAGCAGGCCACGAACCAGTGGTACACCCAGAGCGTGACCACCGGGAACGTCGGGGCGTTCGGCGGGCTGGCGGCGCTCGCGCAGGGCGGACAGGCGGGCGGGCTCCAGGGTGGGTTCCAGCAGCAGCAGGGGGCGTTCCAGGGGCTCCAGGGGCTCACCCAGCTGCCGGGCGGCGGGGCCGGGATCGGGCAGACCGCCCCGGGGCTCAACGCCACCGTCCCGCAGGTCGGGGGGACGGCCGGCGGCGGGATCTCCACCCGCAGCAACACCCTCCGGTTCGTCCGCGAGGGCCGGGAGGTCAAGAGCGGCCACCTGAGCGACGTCCACATCATCCCGGCGGCCCGGATCAACGGGATCATGGTGACCGCCCCGCGGCAGACCATCGAGCTCATCGACCGGCTGATCGAGAGCCTCGACACGGTCGCCGCCGCGTCCTCGTACGTCAACGTGTTCGAGCTGAAGAAGGCGGACGCGGTGCTCACCGGCATCCTCCTCCAGCAACTCTTCACCGGCCAGGGCCGGACGGCGCTGACGCCCGGCGGCGCGGGCGGCGGCCAGGCGATTCAGCAGGGGGCGCTCAACCAGGGCACCACGGCCGCCCGCCCGCTGCTGACGCTCAGCGGCGACCCGGCCGCCGGGGCCAGCCTGATCGACCTGCGCATCTCGATCGACGACCGGACGAACAGCCTGATCGTCGCCGGGAGTCAGAACGACCTCGACACCATTCGCGCGGTCATCGCCCGGCTGGAAGCGGCCGACGTGCAGCAGCGGATGTTCGACGTGTACAAGCTCCGCAACGCGGCGGCGGCGGACGTGGCGACGAACCTGCAGACGTTCATCACCCAGTCGCTGGCCGTCTACCAGGGGGCGGGGTTCGCCAGCGCGTACATGCAGCTGATGCGGAACGTGGTGATCGTGGCCGAGCCGGTGAGTAACACCGTGCTCATCAGCGCGACGCCCCAGTACTTCGCCGAGATGAAGCGGATCATCGAGCGGATCGACGCCCAGCCGCCGCAGGTGGCCATCCAGGTGCTGATCGCCGACATCCAGCTGAACAACAACCAGGAGTTCGGGGCCGAGATCGGGCTCCAGAGCCCGGTCGTCTTCGGCCGCGGCGTGACCGGGACCAGCCCGGGCACGCCCGGGTTCAACTTCAACGCCTCGCCGCTGTCGGCGCTGCCGAACGCGAACACGTTCCAGCAGGGGAACGTCGGGTTCCAGGGGCTCGGCAACCTCGGCGTCGGCCGGGCCGGGGCCGGCGGGCTGAGCGGGTTCGTGCTGTCGGCCCAGAGCCAGTCGTTCAACCTGCTGCTGCGGGCGCTCAGCACGCAGGGCCGGGTGGACATCCACAGCCGGCCGCAGGTGCAGGTGACCGACAACCAGACCGGGTTCGTGCAGGTCGGCCAGGACTTCCCGATCCCGACCGGCATCTCGCAGGGCGTCAACACCACCCTCCAGGGGGTCGAGTACCGGCCGGTCGGCGTGACCATGCGGGTGACCCCGCGGGTGAACCCGGACGGAAAGGTGCTGATGCGGGTCGAGCCGCAGATCTCCAGCCCGGCCAGCCAGCCGGTCACGATCGGCAACGCCGGGTCGGCGTTCCCGTTCAACGTGCAGACGATCCAGACGACGATCCTGGCCGGGGACGGCGAGACGGTGGTGCTCGGCGGGCTCATCACCAACCAGGACACGCGGAGCCAGAACGGCATCCCGTTCCTGGAGGACATCCCCTACGTCGGGGCGCTGTTCCGCTACCGGACGCACGCCGTACAGCGGCGCGAGATCCTGATCATCCTGACCCCGCACATCATCCGCACCGAGGCCGACCAGGCCCGGCTGCTGGCCGAGGAGGCCCGGCGGATGGAGTGGTGCCTGCCGGACGTCGCCCGGGTCCACGGGCACGGGATGGAGGTGATCGGGCCGGCGATGCGGGGGGCGACGCCGACCCCGGTGCCGGGCTTCCCGACCCCGAACGGGCCGATCCCCGGCGGGTTCCAGTTCGGCCCGACCCCGCCGTGGATGCCGCCGGCCAACTGGGTGCCGCCGGACGGCCCGGCGCCGACCTTCACTCAGCCGGCGGCCGGCGCCCCGCTCCCCGCCCCGACCCCGCTGCCGTTCCCGGCACCGGACGGCATGGGCGCCGCCCCGGCCGCGCCCGCGGTGCCGGGCGGCCTGCCGTTCCCGGCCCAGGCGTCGGGCGGTGTGCCGGTCGGGATCAGCCTGCCGCCGTTCGTCCCGGCCGGACCGTACACCCCGGCGGGGACCGTGGCCCCGGCCAGCGCCACCGCGCCCGCCGCCCCGGCCGCGCCCCCGGGCCGCGGGTTCACGATGACCATGCCGCAGCCGCCGGCGCCACCGGTCCCGCCGGCGCCGGTCCAGGTGCCCGGCCGCGGGTACGCCATCGCCGAGCCCCTCGCCCCCGCGGCCCCGGCCGCCAACCCGACCCCCACCACCCCGGCCATGGAGGGCCGCCAGTGGAACGTCTTCGGTCGTTGACGCTCGCGGCCGCGGTGGCCGCCCTGCTCGCCGGCGGGTGCATCCACGTCCACACGGACGCGGACGGCAAGCTGAAGTCCGTCGAGTTGAAAGGGGCCGGCGCGAAGGCCGACGCCCCCGCCGCCGACCCGGGCGTGCAGCCGGCGGCGGCGACGGTGCCGGCGCCGGCCGTGCCCGCGGCCGCGTCCGGGCTGGCGAAGCTCGCCCCGAAGCTGGGGAACCTCACCCCCAGCTCGCAGCCGGGGGTGATGGCCGTCGTCTGGAAGAACAAGATCTCCCAGCTCCCCGACCCGACGCGGGACGGGGTGTTCGGGAACGGGCTGGTCGGGCAGATGTTCCTGATCGGCCCGAAGTCGACGCACTACCCGGCCGACGGGAAGCTGACGGTCGAGCTGTTCGACGAGACGCCGCAGGGCGGGGCGAAGCGGTCGGAGCGGCTCGGGAGCTGGACGTTCCCGAAGGAGGTGCTGAAGGCGCTGGTGACGACGGACGAGCGGTTCGGCAAGTGCTACGCCCTGTTCCTCCCGTGGCCGACGTACACCCCGACGGTGAGCCGGGTGAAGCTGACGGCGCGGTACGACCCGGAGGTCGGGTTCCCGATCTACGCCGAGCCGGTGACGATGACCATCGACACGTCGGCCGGCGGGGAGGGGTTGCAGGTCACCCGGACGACGACGCTCACCCCGCCGTCGGGGGCCGGCCCGTCGGCGCCCGGCCCGATCGTGATGCCGGCGAACCCGCCCGCGGGGCCGGCACCGGGGGCGTTCCCGCCGGCGATCCCGATCTACCCGGCGAGCCCGGGCGCGAACGGCCCGGCGGCGGGGCCGACCGCCGGCGGCGTGCCGCCGGGGCTGCCGCCGATCGCGCTCACGCTGCCGGCGCGCTGACCCCGTCCGACTCACCCGCGAAAGCCGGGGGACTACGGTCCCCCGGCTTTCGGCGTATACGCTAATCGGGAATCCTCCGCTCCTCCCCGAGACCGTGACATGCGCCCCAACTCCGCCAAGCGGCTCCTCCGCGCCGGCCGCCCGGCCGTCGGCACTTGGTTGTCGCTCGGCGACCCGACCGCCGCCCGCTTCCTCGCCCGCGCCGGGTGGGACTGGCTGACCGTGGACACCGAACACAACGCCATCGGCATCGAGGCCGCCGCCGCCTGCTTCGCCGCCGTCGCCGACGCCGGGGGCGTCTGCCTCGCCCGCGTGCCGGCCAACCGCCACGACCACATCAAGCGCGTCCTCGACACCGGCGCCCACGGCGTCGTGGTGCCGATGGTGAACACCCGCAAGGAGGCGGAGGAGGCCGTCGCCGCGTGCCTGTACCCGCCGAAGGGGAACCGCAGCGTCGGCGGCGCGACGCACGCGCTGAACTTCGCCGCCACGCCCGCGGACTACTACGCGAAGGCCGACGACGAGATCCTGGTGGTCCTCCAGTGCGAGCACATCGACGCGGTTCGGAACTTCCGCGAGGTGTACTCGGTGCCGGGGGTGGACGCGGTGTTCGTCGGCCCGAACGACCTGATGGCGAGCATGCGCGCCGCGGACGGCACGCCGCCGGCGCCGGACGTGTTCAAGCGGGCGCTGGCGGACATCCTGGCGGGGTGCAAGGAGCTCGGCATCCCGGCCGGGATCCACACGTTCTCGGTGGACGAGGCGAAACAGCGGATCGCCGACGGGTGGCAGTTCATCGCCGTCGGGAGCGAACTCAAGCTGATGCTCGACGCCGCCAAGAAGGTGGTGGACGGCCTCGGACTCGGAAAGGCGGCGGGCGACCTGGCGAAGTACTGAGCCCGGTTCTTGGAATGGTCCGTCGGTCGCTCGGGGTGGAGTGAACCCAGGCGTCGGGAGGATCGGTCGCCGCGGGCCTTCGCCTGCGTCACGCGCGCCCGGTCTCCCGTGACCATACGTGACCGGATTTCGGCAAATCGCACCGACCACGGCTCCGGAGCCCGCCCCGGAATTCCCTGCGAAACCCGGCACCAAGCGGCCGACAGACCACCCGGTCGGGCCTCCGGACGTCCGGTTTTCCGTGACCATACGTGACCGGATTTCGGTAACGCGCGCCGACGACACCGCGCCATCGACGGCCCCGTAGTCATTTCGAGTCATCGTTTTCGCCCCGTTCGATCCGCGTGATCCGCGGCCGGTTTACAGCCGTCCGGGCGTGCCCGGACCATCCCGGCGTAGTGCAGGCTGGCACCGACGGTTGCCTGCCCGCGGCGGACCAGCCCCCAGAGCCGCCACCGAAGCGGGACACCGACACCGAGTTCCACAACCCGGACGAGTCGCGTTACGGCCGGTTCGATCGGAACCGACGGACGCCCCGGATGACCGTTGGGGTGGTGGGACAAAGCGGGTTTCCGCCCCACCCAGCCCGTGCGACACTCCGTGAATGTGAATCAACGAGACCGACGCCGAGCTACCGGCCGATGTCGAAAAGTGAATGCCAGTGGACGTGCCCAACTCCTCGACGCGGGAGGGATCGTGGTGGCAACCACGCTCTCCGGCTACCCGGGCGAATACGAGCTCGTGGACGCCGCCCCGGGCCAGTACCAGGTACGGGTCGTGCGGCCGGTCGGCGATGCGGAGAACTGGTACGTGTTCAGCCCCCGAACCAGGGCACGGACGACGGGATCGACCGCGACGTCGATACCGGTGGGTTGACCGACCTGTTCACCGCCGCCGCCGGCGACACCGTGGACCGGGACGCCGGCGGCATCTGGTACACGGCGGCGGTCGCCTGAACCGCTGGAGGGGGCGGCGAATCACCGCCCGTCACCCGGCCATCACGCGGTACTCGGCCTCCAGCCGGGCGGACAGCGGCGCCCACGCCGACGGGTCGGCCTTGTAGCGGACCTCCAGTTTCGCGATCAGGTAGCGCGCCACCCGCAAGCGGTGCGTCGGCACGTCGAGGTAGGCGTACCGCAGCCCGTCGGTCCAGCCGACGCGGCCGTCGTTCACCGCTTCCAACTCCTCGGCGGCGGCGGCCAGCGTCATCCGCCCCGCGGCCACCCGCGACGCCACCCCCCCCGAACCCTGGATCTGCTCCAAGATGTGCCGGTTCTGAGCCTCGATCTCCTCGCCCCGGGCCAGCGTCCGGGTCAGGTCGGCGCGGGCGGAGCCGGCGTTCCACACGTCCAGCCCCACGGCCCGCGACCACTCCGGTGCGAGCAGGTGGGCGACCCCCAGCGTGACGACGATCACGGCCAGGGTGGCGACGGACGCGACACCAGGGCGGCGGCGGATAGCGGGCATGTCCGGGTCTCCTCAACGAAGCAAGGGTCGTGGCCCGGCCGCCAGCGGCCGGGTGGTGACGGTAACGCGGGCCGACCGGGGTCGACACGCGGGGAGGGAGGGAGAAGCCGCCGAGAGGGGGCGGCGGGGAGGGGTTACGGGGCGGGCGGGTGGTCGGCGCCCTGCAGCCGGGTGAGGTCGGCCTCCAGCCGGCGACCGAGGTCAGCCCGGTGGGACGGGTCGGACGCCCGCTCGCCGACGTAGTCGATGACGTTCCGGGCGGACCGCTCCAGGTCCGAGTCGCCGGGGACGGCACTCCGGAGCACGGCGAGGTGGCCGGGCTCGTCCTCGTGCAGCTCCAGGAACCGCGCGGCGACCTCGGCGAGGCCGAGGCGGCCGGCGATCAGCTCGGTAACCAGCGTCTCCTTGATGGCGATGCGGCGGAGGATGGTGTCGTCGCGCTCGGCGAGGGCGCGGTCGGTGGCGGCCGCCTGGGCGAGCTCGGCGCGGGCCTGGCCGATGTTCCAGAAGTCCACGCCGGCGGCGCGGGCCAGGCCGGGGTGCAGCACCGCGACGATGGCGAGGAAGGCGGGGGCCAGCCAGAGGACGCGCAGGCGGACGGACACGCGGGGCTCTCCGGTCCGGCGCGCACGCCCCCGGGCGCACCGGGGCGGTGCGCGGGGCCGGGCGGGCCGGCAGGACACGGGCGAACGAACCTTCCCGCCGACGGTCCGCGAGGGTGTCGGGTAGGTGCCGGGGTTACAATAACCGGCTGGTTCTAAGTTCCGATTGCCGTCGGGTGAAGCTTCCGGGAGAGTGTCCCGGGGCGGCCACGACGGGTCGGGGTCACACGCGGCAGGGCCGCGCGGGAGGGACCGCCGAACGCTGGCGACCGGTGTTCCAGGCCGGTCGGCCGGTTCGGAGGCAGGGGTGGGTGAGTTCAGCCACCAACCACATCCGCTCGGGGACGACGCAGGGCGTGATCAACGAGCAGTGTGGAACTATAGAGTCGCAATCACGGTGCCGCGTTCCTGGTTCCGGGCGAAGCGGCCGTAAATTCCGATCCCACAGGGAATTACGAGTCTGTGAAATCGCCAAGAAGGGGGGCCGGCGCGGTCTCGCTGCCCCGTCTTCGGGCGTCAAGTGCCGCAAAGTGATACAAGTGATGAAGCCCGAGAACGAACGTCCCCGGGCTTTAGAGAAGGTGGTGAACGGCGGTCGGCATTCACGGGGCCGGGGCGGGCTCCGGGGCCGCTTCCGGCGCGGAGGCCGGGGCCGCGATCGGTTCCGGCGCGGGGGCCGGGGCCGCGACCGGCGCCGGTTTCTTGGCGGCCACCTTCTTGATGGTCGGCTTCTTGGCGGCCGGCTTCTTCTTCACCTGCGCAACGGCCGGGGCCGCCTTCGCCGGCTTCTTGGCCGCGGCCTTCTTGGCCGCGGCCTTCTTGGCCGCGGGCTTCGCCGTCACCTTCTTCGCCGCCGGGGCGGCCTTGGCCGCCGGCTTCTTGGCTGCGGCCTTCTTGGCCGCGGGCTTCTTCGCGGTCGCCATCGGATTCTCCTGGTTCGGGGGCGTGCGATCGGACCGACCGTCCGGACCGGAACGGTCGTTAACTCAACTGTCGGTCGCACCAGTCGGTGGTGCCGACCAATTTCCCCCCCCGTTGCCACGCTCGCCGGGGTTGCCGGCCGTGAGACCGGCAAAGCCGGCCGGGCCGGCACAACCGGTCAACTCCCGCACCCCGCCGGGCCGATGAGGAGTGGCGCCGGCCCCCCGGCCGCGCGGCCGCGACGAGGAACGTCATGAGGTTGAAGCGGGTAGCGTGGGCGGTGTGGGTGGCGCCGGCGCTCGGCGGGTGCCACACCACCGGCCCGGCGGTGACGCCGGAACTGCCGTCCGGCGGGCTGGTCGCGCACACCCAGGCGGCGATCGAGCACCGCATCCGGTCCGACGCCCGCGAGGCGTGGCGGGCGGTGCGCGCCGAGTACCCGCGGCGGGCGTTCACCCCCGAGTTCCGCGACGGCTTCCTCGACGGCTACTCCGACCACCTCGACCGCGGCGGCGACGGCACCCCGCCGGCCACGCCGCCGCTCCGCTACACCCGCCACGCCCGCTACTTCACCCCGGAAGGCCACCTGCTGCTGAAGGACTACTTCGTCGGGTTCAAGTACGGCGCCGACGTGGCCGCCGCGACCGGCCAGCGGCAGTTCCTCACCGTGCCGGTGCTCGTGCCCGACGCCGGCCCGGCGTCGGTCGTGCTCGATGCCGCGCCCGTGGCGCCGACCGCCCCGGTGTCGCCCGCGTCGCCGGTCCCGCCCTCGGACCGCCCGCCCGCGCCGCTGCCGGTCCCGCAGGCGTTGCCCGTTGCTCCGCCGGCTCCGTCGCCGGCGCCAGACAACCGGACGGGGTATCACACCCCCTCGTGGGACCGAAACCGCAACAAGGTGCCCGCCCGCACGACCGCCGCGCCGACCGGCGCCGGGGTGCCCGCGGACCTGTCGAAGTTCGACTATGGGGCCTCGACCGCCCCCGCGATCGCTCCGGCGCCGGTCGCGCTGCCGACCCCGCGGCTCCCGGAGCCGCCGCCGTCGGTGCCGACGTTCCCGCCGCACGTGCCGACGCCGGCGGCCGACGACGACCTCCCGCAGTACCCGCCGACGCACGACCGACCGCCGCCGCTGCCGCCCACGCACCCGGACCCGATCCGCTGACCGGCCGCGCCCGCGACCCCCGACGGACCCGAACCATGACCCGCCCCGCCGCCCTCCGACTCGCCGCCCTGCTCGCCGCCCTCGCGGGCGGGTGCGCGGGCGGGCCGCAGCCGGTCGCCGACGGCATCCCGGTCCGCCGCCTCCCCGCCGAGGTGCTCGGCCCGTCGAAGGCCGGGCTCGTCCCCGTCCCGCTGCCGCTCCTCCGCAAGCAGGAGTCGCCGTACCGGGTGGACAAGGGCGACGTGCTCACCGTCTTCGCCGAGGACGTACTCGGCGTCCGCAACCAGATCCCGGTCCAGCCGAACCCCAACCCCGCCGCCCCCACGCCGGCCGCGCAGGGCTACCCGGTCACGGTCACCGACGACGGCACCATCATCATCCCCGAAGTCCCGCCGATCCCGGTGAAGGGGAAAACCATCCCCGAAGTCCGCGACGCGATCGCCAAGGCCATCACCGTCGACAAGAAGCTGATCGTCCCCGGGAAGGAGCGCGTGTCGGTCGACCTGCTCCAGAAGCGGCGGGTGCGGGTGCTGGTGGTGCGCGACGACCTGACCCCGGCCGCCGGCGGCGCGTCGCTCTTACTCGACGCCGACCGCAGCGACGTGCTCGAGGCGCTGACGCGGACCGGCGGCCTGCCCGGCCCGAACGGCAAGAGCGACGTGCTCGTCCGCCGCGGCCCGGCGGTCACCGACCCGGACCAGTTGACCGTCCGCGTCCCGCTGCGGGTGCCGCAGGGGCAGCCGATCCCGCTGACGGAGGCCGACGTGACGCTCGGCGAGGGCGACACGGTCCACGTGTTCGTGCGGGACGAGTGCGAGGTGTACACGGTGGTGGGCGGGACCGGCTGCGGCTCGCACCCGCTGCCGCGCGACACCGACCTGCGGGTCGTCGAAGCCCTCTCGCGGGCGGGGTGCCCGGCGCCGGCGTGCGGGTGGGTGACGGTGTTGCGGAAGCTCGGCTGCGACCGCCAGCTCCCGATCCGGGTGGACCTGGCGGAGGCGCTGCGCGACCCGCGCGAGAACATCCTGATCCTCCCGGGCGACACGCTGGTGCTGCCGGGCGCGCACGGCGGCCACGGCTGCGGGACCGACTCGTGCGGCACGACGAAGTGTCCGCCGCACCGCTGGCTCAAGCTCCCCGGCTGGTTCTCCCCGCTCGGCCCGCGCTCGTGGCCGGTGATCGGCTGCGGCGCCGCGTGTGACGACTGCGACTTGTGAGCGGCTTGGGGCTTCCGGGGGCGCCCGCCCGCGGCACACGCGGGCATCCGGGCTTCCGTGACCATATGTGACCGGATCTCGGCAAACCGCCCAACGGAATCCGCCCCGACACTGCGCGGTCGACGAACCCATCGCCATAGAGAGCCATCGTTTACGCCCCAATTCCCTTCGCCGTCGTCGTGCGTGGACATCCGGTTTCCCGTGACCATACGTGACCAGATTTCGGCAATTCGTACCGACGGCGCCCCGGCTGGTCGTTGCATCAGGCCGGTTGCCGGGTGCTGAGCGACCGTTTTTGGTCCAACTTGGTGCGGTTCGGGACTCGCGCCCGACGCGGGGGCGGTTGGTGGCTGCCTTTTTGAGGCAAATCGAGGTGGTTCGGGGCGGTCGGTGGCGGACATTCTTGGTGCTACTTGGGGCGGATTGGGGTCGAACCCCGGGCGGCGACCGCCCGACGGGGGTGAAACGCCCACGCGGCGGCCGTCGGCCGCGCGGTGAAGCGTGGGCCGGCGGTCGCCGGTGGACGGGTGTCGGGTTCCGACGCAGTGTCCGGTCCGGCCCCAGTCTACCGAACCGGTTTGCCTGCCCGCGGCAGATCATCCCTCATCACGTAGCGGCGTTGCCGGGTCGTTCACTTCCCGAGCCGGTTGACTCCCGCCGCCCGGCGCGGTCTGATCGACTCCCGGTGAGCGGTCGCGCCGGGCGCGGGTGAATCCGTGGTTCGGCCACTGGGGCTTCGCAAGGTGCGTTAGCAGGATCGATTGCGCGGTATTTGTCTCGATCGTCGCAAGTAACTGAAGACTCCGATAGAGGCTAGGAGCGACGGAGTGATCCAACTGGCGGGACGTGATAGATTGCATTTTTGCAATCTAACCAGTGGTTCGGCGATGGAGGTTCGAGCCGGTGCGGCGCGGGGTGTGTTAGTGGGATAGGTCGCGCGAGCGGCGACTTGATGGTCGGCGGTATTTCTCCTTGTGGCCGTCGGTTGCGGCCGATATTCTGGCGCCGGCCGGTGCATGTGATAGGCCGCACCGGCGCGGGATAACCAGTGGTTCGGCCACCGGAGGGTTCTGCGGGTGGGAGATCTCGAAAAGCGACTGGATGAGATCTTCCAGGCCCAGCGGTGCGGCGGGCCGGAGATCGGCATGTCCGAGTTCACGCCGTTCATCGTCGCCGGACTCTACCTCGACGACGCCGACTTGGAAGTCATCCGACCGCACCTGTTACCCCGCGATGCGGTCCTGCCGGACGTGGGCGATGTCGGACGGTACAAGCGGGTGCCGGTGTTTCACAAGGGCTCGCCGGCGGCGATTGCCGAACCCCCAGACGCGGAACACCGGCGAGTCGGTTTTCGTTACTGCCCAATGGATCACGTATTCATGTAGCCGGGTGTAGTGGGTCAGGGATTTGGTGCCTGGATAGATAAGCCCGGACCGAACCCCACGCTGCAGCAGACCGCGGCCTCAGTAGCGATTCGTGACGTGTGACGCGCACGGCCGCGGCTGCTGAGCTTTCAGTTCGGCCCCGGAGGACTGGTGGATGGCGGGGCGGCGCTGGCTGTGGGAGACGGCCGACGAGTTGCTGGCGGCGTGGTGCCCACCTGGCTCGGAGCAGACCGACGCCGGCGGCCGGACCTGGACCGAGCGCGGCGCGACCCCGGACTTGGAGCCGTTCCACCGGGCGTACGACCAGTTGCTGTGGGAGGTCGTCACGTCCCCTCCGGCGGGGTTGGCCGCTTTCGCCGCCCGGTTCTACGAGGAGCCGTACCTCAACCTGCCCCCGCCGCTGAAGGTCGTGGTGTGGAGGCTTGTCGGGCTAGAAGCGGGTGGCGTCGAGCAGCTGCGGGCCGCGGTCACCGGGATCACCCTCTACTGCGACCCGGCCGAGGAGGCCGGAGCGGCGGGCGGCATCCAAGCTCGGATCAGGTCGCTGTTCGGCTAGTGTCAGCCGGCCGAACCCCACTCTGCAGCAGACCGCGGCCTCTGTTGCGATTCGTGACCTGTAGCTACAGCGGCCGCGGCTGCTGAGCTTTATGTTCGGCCGCAGAGGTGCGGCGGGTCATGACCGAGTTGCAAGCAGAGAAGGAATGGCTCACGGGTGATGATCCCGGCCAACTGCTCGACATGGTGATACAGCCCCACTACCCGCGGGTGCGAGAATTCACCGAACGGAAGTTCCGGCTCTGGTCCTGCGCCTGCGGCCGCCTCGTTTGGGAGCGGATGACGTTCGCCACCGCAGCCTGTCGGGAAGTGGTCGAACTGGCGGAGCGATACGCGGACGGGGAAATACCCGTTACCCCACTTGAGGCCGGCAGCCGACGGCTGGAAGGGGCCCTCGAATCGGTGCCCGATCAGGAGGCGAGAGCGCGGGCGGACTGCTGTGCGGCTGAGGTCGCGCTGTCGGCCGTGTGGACGGACTCCGACCTCGCCTTCCGGAGTCGCCGGGGGCCGGGGGCGGTGTACTTCCTGGCGTGGGATGTCGAGTACTATTCGGCGGGTGGGAAGGAACTGGGCGAAGATGCCATGTGGGAATTCAAGGAGCGGACGGAGCGAGCGCTATCCGGCCTACTCCGGGACATCTTCGGCAACCCCTTCCGCCCCGTCGCCTTCTCCCCTACGTGGCGCACCGGCACCGCTGTTGCCCTCGCCAAGCACATGTACGAGTCGCATGACTTCTCCGCGATGCCGATTCTCGCCGACGCACTTCAAGACACCGGTTGCGACAGCGAAGACATCCTCAACCATTGCCGGGGTCCCGGTCCACATGTTCGCGGCTGTTGGGTGGTGGACTTGGTACTCGGCAAGGAGTAACGTGGAGAGCCGAACTGATCGCTGCACCTGACCCGGCAACGTGATTTGTTTCCAGTAGCATCCTGCTTGTGGTTGTCGTAACTGGTGTCTCGGCCGGGCAGGTGAGCTATATGTTCGGCGGCAGGAGGCGGTCGCGGTGATGAGCCTGGCCCACTACCTGACCATCGGCTTCTTCGACCTGCGTACGGAGCAGCTCAGCCCAGGCATCGAGCCGACCCCGTTGCGGCCGCTGGATCGTGCGTGGGTCGAGTGCCGGCTCGCGGACGCCGGCCCGGACGCCGCGGCAGGATTCTGGTTCACCGAGTCCGGATGCCTGTGGTCGGTGCTGCCGTCGCTGGAAACTGCCCGCGCCATCGTGGACCATCATGGTTCAGGGTGCGTCGCCGTCCACCAGAATCAGGGGCTGGTGGTCTACCCGCCCGCCGCGGTAGTCGAGCAGTTCCGGGTCAACGGCTGGCGGCCACCCGCGCCGGGCACCGCTTGGGTCGATGCGTCTTCGTTCGCGGACATCGCCCAAGCCGCCGAACCCCCCGCTGCAGCAGACCGCGGCGTCGAAGGCGAGTAACATCAGGACGGCTCGCAGCCGCCGCGGCTGCTGAGCTTTCTGTTCGGCCCCGGAAGGTGTCCGCCATGATCGCAGCAGGTACCCACACGTGACCC
>VFQN01003749.1_pt1 | contig 21084 bp, 32 predicted proteins | sample 3512371 | NCBI WGS metagenome assembly VFQN01 (sample SAMN10412370, study PRJNA504923) | tailings metagenome | isolation source: Replicate 2 from Balatoc abandoned mine | place: Philippines: Itogon, Benguet | collected 2017-08-28
TGAATTTTAAAAATATGAGTGACACGCTCCGCGGCCATGTGAACCGCTATGTCATCCCTCTGGGTGCACCCAGGTGCAAGTTACTGCATCCATGGGGGCTTCCCTGTCCGTTCGCGTACCTGTCCTGGGGCCTGCAGAGGTGAAGCTGGGTGAAGGCGAGAGGCTGCAGGCCACACTACGCACACTGAAACGTGAAACCCTCCGGGGGGCGCGAGCACCCCGTCTCTTAATGCCCATGGTACGACAACCGCCTGAAATGGTTCTGCAGCTGTACCGCTCGCCAATGACCCTGGCTCATAACATTGGAGTAGCTCGACATTTCGCGACAGTACAACGGCTCCAGGCCGTCAAGTTGTCAAGCAGCAGCGGCCTGCCGTGGAGCGATAGCGCTTTCGAGCCAGAAAACGTTCTCTCAGGTGAGGCATCGTGCTTGTTTATCCCACCTGCGGACAGCCGGTCGCCTCGTCCAGCCTGGGCTGCGACCCGCTTTGTTGGACTGTGACAGACGCTTTTCGCCCTTCGCTGACAACCCCGCACGGAACTGATACCTGATACCCGACCCAGGCAACATGGACGGACCTCAACGCCCAAATGACAATGCCAACGCGGGGCCAAGCAAGGCTGCAGCGCCGCAGGGACAGGGGCAGAGCGGGGCTCTCGAAGTGTTCGGGTTGCAGGCAGACGCACCCATTCTCGGGTTGATCATGATCATGCTCCTACTGGGACTGATGCGATGGGCGATGACCCCATGCGTCTGTTGATGGACTCTTGTCCTTGTCGAGGTTCGAGCGACACGAGGAGTGGGCCGTTGTGCTGCGTCTTCCCCCATCGCATTCTCTTTGTACTATATGCTATTGCTGAGACGCACTCGCTGTTGAATTTCCTTGTACTCTGCCGGATGCTGTAGAGTGCACTTCCGCAGGGTAGCTCTTCGGGTGCCTAGAGGTCTGGGGCGAAGGCTGTCGCTCCAGGTGGCTGTTGCTCGTTGTATTATCATCAGGAGTTGATCTTGTCTGAATGACGTGGGGCCTGTTACACTGCGGAAGGGGGAGACCTCCCTTGTCTTGTGTTCTAACGGTGCCAACTTTCGCTCCAACTGACGGATTGCGTATGCGAGAATGGTGTTGTGAGGCAAGCTTCTCCTCGCATACTGCAACAAGTATTTAGTGTTGGCCAGTCGCGATACTTTGTTCCTAGTCGCTTTATCGTGCCCGCAGTGGGTGTCGCGATAACATGATGCCTACTGCATACTACATGCCGATGTCCTGTAACGCATTGTAGGCTCCTTGTGACCGTCATTAGAGACAGACTTCACACGGGTGCAGCCGAGCGATGACCGCCTCTTTCACGTTCCCATACTTCCACAACTATCCCCCATACTTCACGTAAGATCGCACAGACCGTGAGACAGCTTTCCTCGAAGGCAGAGACGGCCTCTCGGAGTACGGGTGGCCCACATATGCCCCTCGGCGTGTCCCCTACCCACCCGGGTGCTGCGTGCTACAGGTTACAACCAGTCAAGGAGACGCGTGATAAACAGGTTGCCTTGTGGTGCACCCTAATCCTAGCTTATTGTCAACACACCAAGGTACGGTCTGCCCGGGGTGGCACATACCCGGGCGTGTGCCATGGACCACTCTCAACTCAGCCTTTGCAAATCGACCTCCACACCCTCTGACCGACCTCCACATCCTCTGACCTGTATTCAGACCTTCATCCTTGACACGCAAGCCGACTCTCCGCTTTTCGTCAACCAAAGCATCAACCGTAAGTGCAAACACAGTTGGTGTTGGGCAGGAGGGGTGGGTGCAGGCTGGGTGGGCACACTGCAGGACAGGCGACATGCGTACGTACTGTGCACCGTGCTACACCTGAACGCTGCACAATACCGGTAGCTCGTCCATCGTGCCACCACCGATGAGCTCAGCCACATGGAACTGAGTGCATGGCTTCTTCGGGCTGATATGCGGGAAGACGTGTATGCGTGAACGCAGTAACTGAAATGGACATGACATACCAACCGCCAGCTTGTGTGTGATCAAGGCTGCCCCCGTACAAAATGGGATCTGGTCATTGCTCCTGCGTCGTGCGGTGCGCGTGGTGAGGTCAACCATGGCGCGGCTGGCTGGCTCGCCCCCTGGTCTAGCCATGAGGCCCTGCATGGCCTGCGCTAGCAAGCCTGACAGTTTGGGGCAAAGCTTGATCACCTACCACACGTACCGTATACATCCGGTTCACATAAGTACTGCTCCATCCCATTCTGTATCTTGCGCAGGGAAGCTCAATACCGAGGCGCGCATTGCCATCCTTGACGAGTTGGTAGCGCAGGGTGAGGCGTGCACTTGGGCATTGGCACGTGTGCTTGGGGTGGGGCCATCGGGGTCCACAGGCCGATGCCCCACGGCGGCTAGCGACGGGTTTTGTGGGACGACTTTTGTGGGGACGGGGTAGCTGGCATAGGGCATCCAGGTGCATGGGGTTTGCAGGCATGGGGGCACAGAGGGACGGTTGACGCCCGTCCTACACAGTTACGGGCCAAGCACATACCCAGGCCATACCTCCATTGTTCAAGTCCAAGCAGTTGCAGTTGCGGCTGCGGTGCGTGCAGCGTGGTGGCATGCGATGCACTGGCTGGGGTGCATGGGCGAGCAGGAACGGGGTCAGGGCTGTGCGGGACACGAGCTGTACGGCACACGGCTGTCGCTGTGAGTACACTGCGTCCTGCGTGGGCTGGATTAGTGGGCGCCGCTCATGCAGAAGCGTGTACATGCCATGTTGTCAATGTGTTGTTCCCGTACGTAAACGTGATGCTATGGCTCTACTTTCATGCAGGGCGGGGGGAGTGGCTTGACAAGGCCAAGCAGCAGTGCCTGGTGCTCTGGAAGCGGGTAAGGAGTGGCAGGGGCGCCAGGACGGTGATGCAGGCAATAGTTTGGCCGAGAACGGCATGCGTAGTGAAGGGCGCGCAGCTGCACTTGCTGCACTTGGACTGATCCAGATTGCAGCGCTTACCGAGCAGGTCGTCAGTGCGCAATGGCACGTAGTACTTGCGCCGACCGGGGCGTTGGCGTGCGTTAGTGTGACCGGCCTTCCCGCAGCGGCCCAGTCGTCACGTGCAGCACTGCCGCTGCTACTTCTTGAAATGGCGATCCTCCTCTCACACTACAGCCTGGCCGCCCGTGGCTTAGTGACACCCCTTGCGCTCCTATTGCCTGCAGGTCGACGAATGGTCTGCCGTACTGATGGACTTCGTACGGACGTACGGCCTGTCCGACTCCGTCATGACGCTGGACGAGCTTACGGGCGGGGACGACGTGCGTGGAACAGGTGAACTGTGCGCTCGCTTGCATGGCACGGCACCGGTTGGGCGGCGCAGCCTGAGAAGCCAAGGTGCCTATCGCACCACTTGATGCGCCAAATTGCTGCCGCACTCGGCGCCTTCGCACGTGTTGCTCAGTGTGCCGTACGCCGGACAACGGCTCTGTCGTCATTCGTATTCTTTCGTGCCGCAGAGCTCTTCGGGCTGCACCATGAAGTACTGATGCGTGCACTGCGTCCGCTAGAGGCGCAGGGCAGGGTCAGGTGGGCCAGGCTCACGGCTGGGGGTGGGCTGACCTAGGGTCAGGCGGGTTAGGGAGCACGGCTGCATGGGTGGGGTATGGCAGCCCGGGTACAATTAACAAACACGGCAGCTAGGGGGCGTGTCGGTGTCTTTGCCTAATGCTGTTGACGTGTATGCTGCCGCGTGCAGTGCAGGTCAGTGATACAGTTTTCCGAAAGCTTCGTCTGCGTGTGCTGCATGCATACGGTAGTTGGCCGGGCTTGTGCCTAGCCTATGCTGTACGTGCCACGCTGCTGCAGGGCACACTGTATGCAATGATATGACTGTTGCACGGAATGCAGATTGGAAGGGGTTCCTCAACACGCAGCTGCGCGCAAGTTAACACTGTCCGCAAACTGCTCTCGCTGGCATGTGCACGGCGACAAAGCACCATTCGCTGCAAGCGATTCCGCGATGTCGACTGTAACAGTTGCTATACTTCTACGTCCGCTCACCCCCTGCTTGTTGCATGGCCAATATGCCATGTTGTTCGACAGGACGTTCAAGGGGGACACCCCTGGAGAACTAGGCGTCAAGTTCCTGTGAGGGGCAGGCCTCCCGGGCCCCGGGCACACGCAGCGTCCTGCTGTGGACGTACCGTAGCCTGGACTCATGGCGGTATCGCGGCTGCAGTGTGGAGCGCAAGGTGGTGACGCAGATGGAGATGCAGGCAGTCTGGGTTGAGAGCCATGCCCGGTATTGAGCGGCGCTACTGCCGCCGCCGCCGCCGCTGGCTGCAGACAAGGTGGAGTCACGTGGCACAGCCTGCCATATGGCGTGGCACTTTCTTGTGCGTGTACGGTAGCCACGATTTGGTGTGCATGCGGTGGTAGCATGAGTGTTAGTTGTCAAGCCACACGAAGCACGCTGGCCAGTCTAAACGAAAGCCATGCCGTTGTTGGACGGGACCTGTCTATACGATGCACAGTATGGGCCAGAGTCTTGGACGCGGTGGCAATGGGCATACGGGATGGGGGATTGGAGTCGCACGATAGCTAGGGTTGGCGCAGGTCCAGCCGTTTCGGACATACGGTACTGTCACTACAGTGGTTGGCCAGGGCGACGGTAGTCTGGGGCCGGGGCAACCCCTGCACATGCGTGGGCGAAGATGTTCCCGTATCGGAGTAGGGGGAAACGGCGTGCCTCACGTCCGCGAAGTATCGCTGTGGGTGTCTGACGTGGACGGGTCAGAGGCAGCGGTCATCCGCTCAACCTCTGCGTAGGCGTAAGACACACCCTGCTGCCCTGGCGTGCTGCCTGTCGCTGGACTCTCTTGGCGTCGTGTGTGCGGGTTTTGTGTAGCGATGGCCCGTGGCTTTGTGCTGGTGCAGCGAGGGCGCCTGTCGCATCCTCGCGATGCAGCAGGCTATTACGCAGCTGCGCTGCTCTAGTGGGCAGGGGAACTCCGCCAACTGTGAGGACCACCACTCGCCCTACGGTATTCTGTTGTACCGCTGTGGTGCTTTCCAAGCAGTGTCCGCAGCATGCTCAGCACCCAAGTCGCAGAGTGCGGTGGTCCAGAGTTGTAGGCCAACAAGTGGTGAGCTCGCTGTTGCTTCCATACTGGCAGGTAGGATGTGGCCACGGGTGGTCCTGGGTGGTCATGCTCGGGTTCAGGGCAGGGTTACCCCCGGCGCTCTTTCCTGGTGGTCCACCAGCGGTGCACGGGTCGTGTGCAACCTCGCTGCACACAGAGACACCCAATTGATGAACCTGCAGAAATGCCATGTTGTCAGCAATGCGCAATCCACGAGCCGGCCGCGGGGTCTTTCAGTGCCCAACAGGCTCAGGAGGGAGCACCCGGCGCAAACCAAAAATAGGTCTCCGATAATCCCATAACCCTTCTCCTGAAAAAAAAAAAAAAAAAAAACCACCAGGCAAACCACAAGGCGCGTGCCTGGACTGCTGCGTGCCAGGCACATCTCAGTCGACACGACAGGACCGCAGCAGCGCACAAGTAATGCTGCCAAGGAGAGAGCTTTGACAGGACAGCAGACCTGGGAGGTCCGAGTTCTTTGCGCGAGCATCGGCATGTGCGCATGAGGCCAAAAGCAGGCAACAGTCAACGGTGTCTCGCGGCAGACCGGCTCCACCGGCAAACAACAGATTATTACTAAATATCCTGCCACAGAAGGTTGGAGGACAGAGCTGGTGGATTGCCATTTGACAAAACTCCAATAGCTTTCACTGGTCAGCGCGTAGGCCGGCTTTACCATGTCGGCCATCGATATGCTCTCCAATGAGCTGGCCTTCAAGGCTCAAGTTGATGCGGCTACACGCGACTACGTTTGCGAGCCGCACCTTGGTGCGTCGTCGTGCCCGGCTTTGATCGTAGCGGCCTCGGCGCCCTTGTCCATCTTCCCGGGCTTAACAGCAACTTCATACTGCAGAGTACCGCACCGTGGCGGGTGTGAGCGGTCCTCTGGTGGTTGTGGAGTGCGTAAAGGTGCGGTGGGGCCTCAGCACAATCGCGTACCATCCATCCAGGCTGGCCAGGCCGTGCTCACAGAGACTGGCTTCCCCAATTGCAGAAGCCGAAGTATGCGGAGATTGTGGAGATTCGTCTTGGGGACGGAAGTTTGCGTCGCGGCCAGGTTCTGGAGGTGGATGGGACCCGCGCTGTGGTGCAGGTGTTCGAGGGCACCTCGGGCATTGACAACAGGAAGACGTCGCTGGAGTTCACTGGAGAGGTGTGTGTTGTGCAACTGGGGTGTGAATACGGCGTATGCATTGTGGCAAGGCCGGTTGTGTTTGGGGGAACGTTCTCCCCTACCGTGACCTGGCCTCCCTCTGCCACCCCGCCCAGGTGCTGACCACGCCCGTGTCCCGCGACATGCTTGGGCGAGTCTTCAACGGCTCCGGCAAGCCTATTGATGGCGGGTGCGTCTTCAAGCAGGGACACTTACTTTACAGCCACTGGCCAGACAGCTTATTCAGGGTACATACCAGTATCTACCTCCAGGCTTGTTTCCTCACCCTCCCACTACCTAATGCGGTGCCCCTTATTGCTGACTACTCTCTGCCCGTACAGCCCCCCGATTCTGGCTGAGGCCTTCCTGGACATTACGGGTGCTTCGATCAACCCCGCCGAGCGCACCTACCCCGAGGAGATGATCCAGACGGGTATCTCCACCATCGACGTGATGAACTCCATCGCCCGTGGCCAGAAGATCCCGCTGTTCTCGGCTGCAGGTATGCACAGCCGAAAGTCTGTTTGCGAAGAGGCAAACTGCGATACCTGCTAGCGTGGCACACAGGAACAGTGGTCTGGGGTGCGGCAAGCCCCAAGAGGCCTGGAGCAGTAGACTCACGGTCAGGCTGCAATACAAGCAGCCTGGGATTATGCGCGGGCAGCACCCAACCACAAGCACCCGGATAACCCTTTGCCCTTGTGGCACGCCTGGTGGCTCCGGTAACGACCCCTCCTGCTTCCCGCCAACACTCGAACCGCCGCAGGTCTGCCGCACAACGACATTGCCGCCCAGATCTGCCGGCAGGCCGGCCTGGTGAAGCTGCCCAACAAGAAGCACGGGCACGGCGGCGAGGGCGAGGAGGACTCCTTCGCCATCGTGTTCGCGGCCATGGGTGTCAACATGGAGACGGCGCACTTCTTCAAGCAGGTGAAGGCGGGACCGTCGATACGGGAGTGGGACAACTGAGGGCCTGGGAGCTATGCCGCAAGGGATATGGAGCAGCGTGGTCGGTGCGAGCATACTTGCCCCTGATAGCAAGGCACCTGTGTAGTTACGAGGGTTCGCCGGTCTGGTCAAGGACAAGAGGCTCTCGACGGGATTGGTACATGGCGTCGTGTGCCACAGACCCGCAAGGCACTCTTCATGGGCCCACGCATGATCGGGCACCTGTCGGACGGTCTTGGGGGTCTTCCTCAACACGTGCCCCATCCCCATGGGCCCACACCTTGGCTGTCTTCAGGACTTCGAGGAGAACGGCTCCCTGGAGCGCACGGTGCTGTTCCTCAACCTGGCCAACGACCCCACCATTGAGCGCATCATCACGCCCCGCATTGCGCTCACCACGGCAGGTGAGCATGTGCCAGACGCAAACGCGCGTTCGGGGGTACGGAAGGAGCGCTGTGTCGGTTAGCGGTCCGGTGGCTCAGCCTCGGGCCTATCTAGGGGGGCAAGGGCTGGGGGGGCAAGGGCTAGGGGGGAAAGGGGTTGCAAGCAAACGTAGTGGGCGCGGGTGTGTAAGGGGGCGATGTTAGGCAGGCGCTGGGCGCTGCGCAGTTTCTATCTTGAGTCCAGCCAGGTGCCTAAAGTGCGGGAAGCAGTTGTTTATCACCTCCGCCTAGTGCCATGCTGAAAGTCAGGTCCATGCGCTGGGGTGGCTCAGTGCGCCTTGCAGTACCGGCGGGGGTCCCGTGCTCCTGAACAGAAGTTTGTCTCTTGCCTCCCTTATGCAGAGTACCTGGCGTACGAGTGCGGCTACCACGTGCTGGTCATCCTGACGGACATGTCCTCCTACGCCGACGCGCTGCGTGAGGTGTCGGCCGCGCGTGAGGAGGTGCCCGGCCGCCGTGGTTACCCCGGTACGTACGTTGCCGTGCAGTGCGCACGCGTGGACACTGTCTTTTGTGCCGTGCTTTCTCCGGCCCTGACCCACACCTCCCCAGTCGCGCTGACTTGCCGCACGCCTGCCTTCATTGTTGCCTCATCGATGCGTTCATTCAGCTGTGTACACCCGACTCATCGGCCTGAGCGCCTCGTCACCCGTCCCACTTCCTTGTCACAGGCTACATGTACACGGACTTGGCGACCATCTACGAGCGCGCCGGCCGCATTGAGGGGCGCCAGGGCTCCATCACGCAGCTGCCCATCCTGACCATGCCCAACGACGACATCACGCACCCCATCCCCGACCTGACGGGCTACATCACGGAGGGCCAGATCTACATCGACCGCCAGCTGCACAACCGCCAGATCTACCCGCCCATCAACGTGCTGCCCTCGCTGTCGCGTCTCATGAAGTCCGCCATCGGCGAGGGCATGACCCGCAAGTGAGGATACCGGACAGCAACTCGTCGTCAAAATGAAGAACAACAACACGTCTTGCAAAAACACGCGTATGACCATGTCACGGGGCCACATGGGCAGCATGGGCAACCACGCTCTGCAGGGAACCTGTATTATAAAACAACAGTCAGACCTTGGTTGTAGCCGCAACTTGCTTTTGTGGCATGCACTTGCATGTGAGCTCCGACATTACGACTCAGTCCTGAGCCTGCCTGGTCCTCCACCGGCCCCATCCTCGCCGCCTGCCCCCAGGGATCACTCGGAGGTGTCCAACCAGCTGTACGCCAACTACGCCATCGGCAAGGACGTGGCGGCCATGAAGGCGGTGGTGGGTGAGGAGGCGCTGTCCAGCGAGGACCTGCTGTACCTGGAGTTCCTGGAGAAGTTCGAGAAGAAGTTTGTCGCGCAGGTGGGGCTGCAGTTGGGATGGAGAAAAAGGGGAGATCGACTGGCATAGTGTTGAGCAGTAGCCGCGGCGGAAGGCGGGACAGCAGGATCCGGCCCAAGGGTTGCCGAGCGAGAAGCGTGCAGTGTGGTAACGCTGCGTGAAAGGACGGGGCAAGCAAGGCTTGGAAGCGCGATGTTACGATTGTGAATGTTGCCTACGTGCTGCTCACGTGCTACTCCCGGCGTCTAACGAGTCTAATTTCTTGGTACCGCTCACCTAGCGTAACTTTTGGTGCCCTGCTCTGGCTTTGCCGCCCGTCCCCTCCCGTGCCCAGGGGCCGTACGACAACCGCACCATCTTCAACTCGCTGGACCTGGCCTGGTCGCTGCTGCGCATCTTCCCGCGCGAGCTGCTGCGCCGCATCACCGTCAAGACGCTGGACGAGTGGTACGAGCGCAAGGAGGACCACTAAGCGGTCCGTGGGCTCATGGACGCCCGCGTGGGGAGCATGAGGATGAGGAGCGCGGTCGCTGGGGGAAAGTGCACCGTCAGCCCGCCCGCATCGGCGGGGGCAGTACGGTCGGGGCTTGAATGCCCCAGGACAATGGTGCAGGGCGGAGTGGTGTTAGGTGGTGGCCGTGGCAACTGGGGAAGATGGGTTTGGGTAACGTAAGCTGCAAAGCGCGGCTTGGCAAGGCAGCTGAAGGGTGCGTTGCATTTCGTAGGGAGTGGGGACCCGCGTGCGTGCCGGATGCGGTGGTGATAGTGGTGGGCTTCACGACGAGCCATACATGACGTTCATGACCGGGGGCGTACTGAGCATTACGACACTCGCAAACCTTTGTTCTTCTTGAGCATGGGCAATCTTCGCCCTGGAGTCAGAATCTGATGCGCGCGACTGATATGCACTTACGGCGCACCTGCTGATTGTGCAATAGCCGACGTCCAGTTGGCGGTTTGCAAAGAGCAGGAACGCTTCGGACAGAGCGTGAGACATGAGGTTCTAATTCGGTAACCCAGAACCCGTTGAGGTTTGTTACACGGACCCGCCTTGTGTAAGGTGGCAACCGTTCTCACGAACACCATCGCCTCCTCCGCTGCAACGCGTCTTCCGCGGTGATGACACAACATAAAAACGTGGAAAAAGACCGGCACGGTGAAACTGTCCACACGTGGGTTGTTCGGACAGTAAGCCGCGACGTCCGAACAAGCCTGCTGTCGACCAAAACGCATCAAAGCTGAGCGAGCCACGAGTTGCCTTCGGACAGCAACAGTAATGCATCCAAGTACAGAGAAACAATAGCCGTTTGGCCTTCGACACCTGGTCCACTCAAAACAGCCCCGAACGACTGACCACCGTGCCCCACGCAGCAACCAGCAAACAATCCCCTGCATCGCCCAGTGCCTCAAGCAACCAATCCAACCATGTACAGGCTGTACGCCCACAAGTTGTGGCACCCAGGGACCCGACGCACAGAGCAAGAGCCCTCCTTGCACTACGCTGCCTGGTGCCCTGCACCTCCCTACTCCACTGCACCATGCCGCAGCCTTCCATCAACCCCTTCACCGCCATGGCTGCAGCAGGTGCACCTCACACATCCTAAGCCCTACCAGCCTCCATGCCACCAAGCCCGCAAAAACTCCGTACCCCATGTGCAGCCCGCATGCTCAGTGCTTGGCCACGTCCGCGAAGGTGAGCTGCTTGCTGAGGTCGAACATGTGCGCCACGCCCTCCTCGGGGGTGCCCACCAGCACGCCGTGCCCCAGGTTGAGGATGTGCCGCTGGCCGCCAGCCTTGCGCAGCACGTCGCGCACAGCGTCCTCGATGGCGTCCTGCGAGGCAAGGCCATAGTGGGGACAGGTTTACTCCACGGTGAAATACCACGGGTGTGGTGGTAGGGCAGGCAGCGCTTTGGTGTGGCAGCGCTGGTAACAGGTCTGCTGTGCAGGCCAAAGCTGGAAGGCGCGTCGCTTTGCAGTTGTATGGTGCTGAGCGAACCATCGGCACGCCACACGCAGTGCCTGAACCGGCGGCGCAACGCACAGGTGTAGGACAATTGCTTTCTTTGCTGAGTGCTAGTGTTGAAGGTCGCGCCTTTGGCCAGAACGGCCGAGCCCACGGGGGACGCGGGGTTCTTAACCCCCGTACAAGCATGTAGCGCAGGTGCGGAGGAGGACTGCTAACAGGCTGCCACCGGGTGGTGCACTGCCGCGCCCGCGGGATAGCCCTGTACGGTCCACTATGCGCTGAGTCATAGTGGCTGTGCAAAGACTGCTTACAGCGGAATTCCGCCGAGTTCATGTTGGCTGTCCTCGAACGCGTTGCCGGCGCAAACCTCGCTGGAAAGCAACCGCAACCCATCGTAGGTGCTCTTCAACTCCACCTGCTGATGCCCCGGGCTTCCCGTAAGTAGGCCCAGCTTCGCTCTCGCCCCCTACCATGCTGAGGAATTTTTGTTGGCACCCACGGCTTGCTGGGTGACATACTCCCAATGTATGGCCAGTACACCCGCGGCCCCCTGTCACACAGGCCCAGGACCGCATGGCACAGCCCCATCCTCTAGACCGTGTGCATGACGCCTCCGCTACCTCCCCGCTTCCCAAACCTCTACCCGTCTCCCACCTCACCTGTGCGCCTAGCCCCTCCATCACCTCCCATTCCATCGCTGGCGACCGTGGTGGCCGGAGACCCCCTCTCCGGCTTGCACTTCCCCGGCAGCCCATCGCACCGCAAGCCAGCCCCCAGCCAACATCCTGCCCCACGCCTGCCCCCACCCTCCCACTTCCTCCCCTTACCCCTCCTCTCCCCTCTCTCCGTACCTTGCTGGCGAACAGGATGGCGGGGTCAACGTTGCCCTGCACCGACACGTTGGCGGGTATCCGCGCGCGCGCGTCCGCCATGTCGGTGGTCCAGTCCACGCCGATCACGTCCGCGCCCGTGGCCGCCAGCCGCTCCAGCAGGCCGCCGCTGCCGTTGGCGTACAGCGTCAGCGGCACGTTGGGGTACTCCGCCTTGACGCTGGCGATGATGCGGCGCAGGTAGGGGCCGGACCACCTGGACGCAACATGGAATATTGGAGGGCGGGTTGCGAGGGTGTTGGACTTCCGCACAAGTACTTGCGGGCCTTCTGGACAGTCATGCACCAGTACAACACCCTTACACACCTGCCGGCGTTGTGACGGTGATCCTACTCAAACTTCGGGGCCCCTTGCGGTACCTTTCCCTCCACGGCACCCCGCCCGGTACCGCTCCTCTTCTCCCCTCCTGAGGCTGACGCACCTGTCCCACTCGCGCGGCGGCAGCTGCCCGCCCCACGAGTCGAAGATCTGCACGCACTGCGCGCCCGCCTGGATCTGGTACTTGATGTAGGCCGCCATGGCGTCCGCCAGCTTGGACAGCAGCGCGTCCAGCACCTCGGGCGCCGTGAAGCACATGGTCTTGATGGTCTTGTACAGCGAGGTGCTGCCGCCCTCGATCAGGTAGGTGGCCAGGGTCCAGGGCGAGCCCACGAAGCCCAGCACCGCCGCCTGGTTGTTCACCTCGGCGCGGAGCTGCGTCAGGGCCCTGCGGGGATGGAAAGACAAGACGATCGCAAGGACCCGCGATCAGGCAAAAAGCGAAGCTAGCAATGTGTCGTGATTGGGGTTGTCCCGTGGAGTGGAGAGTGGCTGGCTGGGGTGCAGGGGCTGCAGGGGGGAGGGGCTTTGACGGCTGGTGCTACTCGCACAGACTGGATCTGCATCGGAGGCTGGAGCTGAGGGGGCCATACCCCCCCTACAACTGGCAGCCGGTCAGGGTGTCAGCCGGTTCAGGCCGGTTGCATACCCTGATCGACGCAGGCAAGACGCGTATGGGGGGGGGGGGCCTGACTGACAGCACCAGCCGGTGTGCTCCTTGACACTACATGCTACATGCGCCTGGCACAGACTTCAGTCCGTGTGCATTTACGAATATACAAGTACACACGTGTGCATGGCCTGATAACAAATTCAGCGCGGAGCTCTTGCATAGGAATGCCTTTATAAGACAGGGTAGCTGCTTCCACTGCTGACAGCACGCCGATGCTGCATCCCCGCACTGCAGCATCGCGCAGGATGTACACCCCTGACGCCAAGGATCACGGCGGTTCTCCAGCCCTCACGCGCGCCACACACGACAGGGTGAGGACTGGACATGAATTGTCAGGAAGATCTACCAACGCACTCGGGGATCCAAGGGGAGCCCAGGCGGGCCACTGCGGGGTTCATGGCACTCACTTGCCCACGAAGTCCACCTTGCTGAAGTCCACATCGTGCAGCTGCTTGACCTGGTCAAGAGTGCGAATGGGGTTCGCAATGATAGGGCCCTTGTTGTCATCAATGTCAAAATCCACGCCAACCGCGGGCAGCGGCGTAAGGATGTCGCTGAACAGAATGACGCCGTCCGGCTTGAACGAGTTCCAGGGCTGCAGGCTGATCTCGACAATTAGCTCGGTGGTCTCTGAGCGCTCGCGGAAGGAGGGGTGCTTCTTCGCGAGCTCGCGGTAAACCTTTTGGTACCTGAAGGCCAAGATGTGCAAGCGGTCCCGTATAGGTCCGCAAGCGGATGGACGCCGCAGTGATCCTCCTGCCACTTGCTCACGTTGGTCTTACCGGCCCGCTTGGCGCATCATCCAGCAAGGTGCACGCTCCACCTTCTCCCCTCGGGCAGCGCGAACCATGAGCGGCTCGACCACCGCGGACTGCGCAGGCTGCGCCTTCACCACCACAGCCTCAGCCCTCGACATGCCCGTAGCGATGGGCTTGAACGCCTGCTGCCTCAGGGCAGCACTCCGGCCCACGCCTGCTGTCTTGGGCATGGAGCCCACCACCTTGCTAGAGGCCATTGTGGATCTATTTCAACCTAAGATAACCCCTTTAAATGTTGTATACCTACAACAAAGCCGTTGGGCCAGAAGCAGTCCTGTAAACACCCCGGCGTGTCGTTCGTTTGAGGTCGCCTAGACCGGCCGATAATAAACACCAAGGGCGACTGTGTACTTCCCACACGTAAGTATGCTCATATCAGACCCAAATAACCATTGCGACTCTGGTACGGCTCGAGACCAACTTACCGGAGCCAGCCGCTCCAGCTGCAGTTTGAGTCTCACAAGTATTGCAATCAAACACTAAGCTATTTCACTCACCTCGAAAGCACAGGCGGGCACTATGGGGCTATGCGCTGGGGCCGACCGGGGCCGCACCAGAGCACGTGTCAGCGCCACAGGGCCAACCTGCGCTGGCCCAGCAGCTGGCGTGGCTTAAGCGCATGTGCCATGCATGGCAGAGCCTAGCAGCCCAAGGGGGCGCTGGACTACGGGAAAGGGTGGAGGGGGGTACTGCGTTTACAGAGGGTGCCAAATTGCTTGAAATCCCGGAACCCTGCCGGACGGAATGCCCAAACGAAGCTTCCGGTTGTGAGGCCTTACTTGGTACTTGGCCGCCGAGTATTAGGTCGTGTTCGGTATCTCAGCTGCGGTTCATGGGGTCTGGTCCTGTATCCCCAGTTGCTGGGCGTGTGGTCACGTGCCGAATCCCAGCTCCCACACGCGCCGCCTGATGGCGTCATGCCTGCGGATGTCACGTGCGCCTATTCCCCTGTTCCCCTGCTCCCCTGCTCCCTTGCTCCTGATCCACCTGTGCTGCTTGCCTGCAACTCCTGCAGGCCTGCAATCCTTGTCCTGCCGGGGCCATGCACAGTGGTAGTCAGGAGGAGCGCATACCGTTATGCAGGCATGCAATGCCCGGGCCTGCCGGGGCTGTCGTCTGGGCGTGGCATTATTTGCAACCAGGTCCTCGTGTTGCATTCGTGTGTTACCCTTGGGGCGGTTCCATGCCTCTAGCTGACTCAGTTCAGAGCGTTCCTGTCCTTTGCTACTCCGGCGGCTGTGCCCGCGCCGTTGCATACCGTTGCAGACGGCCTGCACGACACAGACTTGACGGCGTGCCCGACTCCAAACTGCCCATGACCATGGAATCGGACAGTGACCATTATAAATATCTGCCATACGACCTCTATTTGAGTGTTGCCGTGCACCAGCTGCACTCTTTGTCAGCGAAATGGCGAACGTTGGCGACGATGCCGACGACTTGTTCGGCGAGGCTCTGGGCGTCGAAGAGGCAAGCATTGCCAAAGGCAGAGAAGACGGCATCAGGTGACTGGGGTGAGACTTCGAGCCTGGCTTCTCGCCTGCAGGGCAGTTGCACGCAGGGCGGCCCTCCCCTGCCAGCGTAGCGCCGCCCAGAGCTGCCCCCCACTCGTCTCCGCCCATCAGAAACGCAAGATTACACTAACCAATCAGTCACAGCACCAGCAGTCCAGCCATCTTCCTACCCTGTTCTCACCACCTGTTGCTGCCCTTGTGCTGGCCCTCCGTGCTGCATCCGCTCCTCAGGGATGGAATTGCCATGGGCTTGACGGAAGGCAGAGAGCTTGGGGTGCAAAAGGGCTACGAAATCGGTGGGTAACCATGTGCACAAGGTCGGTCACTTTGTCCCACTGCGGGCACGGCTGTGGGGCTACCGGACCACGTGCGTTCCTGCCTGCTGTGCACGTACGGTGGAAGGGAAGCAACGGAGGCGCTGTGACAGATGCGGCCATAAGCCTTGCAGCATTTTTGACGTTCGCAGGCCACCATGCACAGGCTGGCAAGGTCATTGCCGCCGAGCCCCTCATCGGCAACCGTGCCGGGAGGCAAGTCTAAGAAAGCTCCCGCACAACCACCTGACCAAACACCATGCATCCGAGGCCTCCCACACCTCACACCTCCCCATGACCCACGCGCCATGCCGTGGTACTCAATCGCAGGCCAGGAGGTGGGCTTCTACGCCGGCTGCGTGCGCACGTGGCGGCTACTGGCAGCGTCCGACCCGGCGCTGGTTCCGGAGCGCCAGGAGCGGGGCCTGGCCGCCCTGGAGGCCATGCTGGCGGCCTTCCCGCTGTACGACCCGCAGGCGAGATTGGATACGTGAAACCAACAAACGTGGAGTAGCACGAACCAATAGCATGATGTACTGCATTTACCGTTGGGTGATTGCTGCACAGATGGTGCTCGCTGAGCGCTGTTCCTGCCTGCTGTACTATCCCGTCCACGCTGCGCCTCCCACTTACGCCCTCATGCCTACACCACTCTGCGCTTCTGCGCTCAGCCAGCGTTAACTACATCCATTTCCTTCTCGCACCTTCCCTCAGGACGAGTCGCTGCTTGATGCACTGGAGCGGCTGCGGGGACGCTTCAAGGCGGTGGCCTCCGGCCTGGGCTGCCTGCAGGTGGGGCGCTGGGGAGCGCTGGGGTAGGACCTGTGGCCTAGGTGCAAAGCTTGTGAGCTAAGCACCATTCAACTACTGATGCTGCGTACGCTTGGGACCTGAGGTGCGCCTGGCAAGCACTTTAGAGCTGCGTATTGTGAAGGGGTGCGGGCCGCGTCGGTCCTCTGGCGTGCTTGGGCCTGCTGCCGCGGTGCCGCTCCCACTGCACCACCATCGCACCCACGCACGCGCCCGCCGCCTACCGGGCTCTCCAAACCCTATTCGCTGCCCTGGCCTGCGAAACGGCCGTGAATTGTATTCTGCACATGACAGCTTTCCCGCAATCCGTATGCCTGCCGTCCCAACTGCACACGCCGCAGGACTACTACCCAAAGGAGCAGGCGGCAGAGGGTTACAGCTTCTGAGCAGTGCTCCGAGCAACTTCGGATAGCATCCAGCCGCTTCCGCACCACACCACCCACAGCGGAGCTAGTCTCTCGCTACATCCTGCCGCGCAGGCCGTGCCGAGCATCCGGCCGAGGCCGTCACCGGCACGGTATGTCCTCGCCCTCGAAGCACACCCCGGACAGAGCCACACCCCTTAACACACACCCCATGCGGCAGCCCACCCCCTGAACAAGCCGTACTCCGAGTCGCGTCCCAAGACGCAACGGCGGGGCCAGCGTAGCGAGGCTGTCGGAGTGCGGACTTCCTGGATTGTCGTCACCATGTCGCGCCCCCACTCGCACTGCTGCTGTGCCCCGATCTGCGTCGCGCCGCACAGTCATGACAATCGGCCGCGCCTAGGCTTATCGCTGCTGGAACAGCGGTATGCGTGGAGGTCGGGGTGCTTAGGCGTGCCTCCTTGCTGGTTGTTAACACACGGTGAGATAGGAGGAAGGTGTATAGGCTAGGCGTCGTGCACTGGTATGGCCGCTTCGAGGGGGCTCGCACTGTGGGAAGTAGTTGCTGTGGGGTTGTATGAAGATGCGTCGATTGCGATGTCGCGAATTACAAGAGGCCTGAAATGCGGCTTTGAGTAGCTGTGGCGTGACCAGGGGACCCCTGGGCGTGACGAGGTCGCTTGTGGGCCGCGGGATATGGGGGCCAGCCTGGTACCCTTGCCATCATTCAGCTTGCGTGAGTGGCCGTGGTGAAGGCTAAGGAACGAAGCAGTGAACCGACATGGCTGCACGCGTTTCGCGCAGACCGCACGAGGTGGTGGGGGATTGGGCGAGGAAGCGCAGAGGTGAGAAGCAGGGACTTGGCGCCAGAGTGGGGTTGTCATGCCCCTAAAAAGATCAACATGCAACGGCCTAACGCGTGGCATCACAGTCCTTTATTACTGCACTATCGGCACACGTGTCCCAGGCGAAAGCAAGTCTGAAACGAACCTGGATGGGCCTTTCCTTTGTCGGTGCTGGTCGGTGCGCCAGCGTAGCCACCCTGTACGTGCGCTGATATCTCGAGGCACAAGTTGAACACCAGGCTAGGGCCCGTAGAAACAGCATCCACGCCATTATATTGATACAATGCCTGTCCATGCACACCCATACCTTAGTTCCTAGGCGGATCCTTGGCTAGCCCTTTCGGCAGTACCAGGACCAGGCTGACGGAGTTCAGCGACACGGGTCAGGCAGGGCTGCTCGGCACGGTGTGAACAGGGGTGAACCCGCCGCCCGTGTGGAGGTTGACGGCCCAAGTTGGTGAAGGTCGTCAGCAGTGCGGAGATATGCTTGACCTTGTTCAGTCCAGGTTCAGGCTAGCAACTGCCAGCAGCAGGGTGCCCTGGCCAGCCAGCGGATGCCAGCAAGCGTGCCCAAACCGGAAGGCCCTTCGGGCTTGCATGAGATGCACGGTTAGGTGGAGGATCAGCAATAAGGAGCGACGTCGTGCAGCACAGTGCAGCATGATCCCATGCACCTGAAGAACGCACTTGCCTTGGCTCGGCGCTGAAGGTTGTCAGCCTTCGGGCCGCAGAGCCTTGGCACGCGGCACCACGCACGAAAAGGCCAGGCTGCCCTTCCGACGGCTTCGTGCGTGTACGTGGGCTCTCCGGACGTACCCCATTGGGGTCTGTAACTGTAACTGTACGTGGGCCGCAAACGCTCCAACCGGGCAGTCACAGACTTTGCACGTTTGGAATAGGTACATAGGTTGCTGGGTGTTGCACCCAGGAGTGTTGCTCTCGAAATCAGCGGTCTTGCAGCTGACGGCCATAGCCGGCCTGCTGAAAGACGTGCGGGGTGCACTGGAGACACCCGGGGGGGGGGGGTGAAAACAACTCTGACTGATGCTCCGAGACCAGCCTTTGATTAAGGCACTGCGTTTAACCCAAGTAACACCGTTCCTTGTACAATGATAGACGTGGCGTATGGCTGGGTTGCCCAATAACTAGTTCAATACCCTAACATAGATACACTTTTGCTTTCCAGTCATAGTCCACTGTGCAAGAAACGCTTACTGAGACCCGGGCATGCTGCAACACTTATTTATATATAAGCAGGGGCGCTGTAATGCCTGGCGCCCACCCTTGTCGAGCGGCAACGAGGGCACAATGCAGTGACACCTGCAAGCTTCAATTCAACTGCTAAGAGTCAAGGATTTTATGTTAGAAATTGTGCACGCTATAGGGAATGAGTGCTGTAGGGCAGATGAAAGTTCAGGGCCCCACTAGGAATAGAGGCTGCTGAGATCGCGCGCAGGGACCGAGGACGTCTTCAGCAGCTGCATCGCGGTAAGGCCTGAAGCGGTCCTTGACTACGCCGCAGTGACCAGCAATGTCTGCCAAACCGGGTCGCACTGGGTCCGGAAGGACCGACGACTCTTGACAACAAATATCAGTAAATTGCCGCTTATAATTACAAGCTGAAGTGAGAGTCGTTTTCGGGTGGCGGTCTCCCTCAGTCTTCCATCGCACTTACAACGCGTCCTAGACCTGGCGCAAGCTCAGGGCTTGTGTGATAGATGAAATATGAGGGATGCGTTTATGCCCTTGCAGACCGGTTTCCTGGGCGCCCAGTGTCTCGCCGCACGGAGCTCCTGTCCAGCGGTTTGCCCTGCGGTCGTTCCCCCGATAGCGGACCGCTTGACAAAGTACACCGTTGATGAAATGGACTACCAGCCTCACACCGGAGAGAGGTCGCCACCGACCCACTATGAGGTCCCTGACGGAGCGGGAACCTGGAGCCTGGCGAGCAGCTTCGCCGACCGTTTGTGCCATCCAACGGCTCACACGAGCGCACAACACGAGCCCTGGCCCCAGCAACCGCACCCTCCGGCTGATCCGTACGCACAGCATCAGCTTCAGGTACAGCAGCAGCTGCGACACGTGCTGCCGAGCCCGCGACCGTTGCCGTCACCGGTGCTTGTGACGGTGGTGGCCCGCTACATCAACACGCACGAGCTTGTGCAGCCGCTTCCCCCCATGCCGCAAGGGCTCAGCCCCTTCCAACAAGCAGCCTGGCTCCAGTTACAGCTTGATGCCCTCAAGCAGAGCGGCAGCAGCTGCAGCGCGCGGGTGGGCCGGCCGCACATCAAGGACGGCCCATTCCTGCAGCTGCCCTTTCCCATCGAGCTGCGGGTTCGGCACGGGGGCATCTGCTGCAAGGCGTTCGGAGTCCTGCACCTGGACAGGTATGGAGGGATGTTATGCCCGGCTGTGTGTTCACCGTGCACGGCCATAGGGCACAGCCTGTGGTCCTTTTCCTGGGGGGTGATGCCGTCCCTGCTCTGTCCCTGGGTCTTCATGGTGATGCCTCGCCCGGCCGTTGACAGCTGCTCTTGCCTTGTTCGTTCACCCCACAAGTACGTACTTGTCCATATCGGGTGACGGAATCGACGTTCATGCTGCTCTTTGACAGATACCTGAGCGACAAGCCGTGCATCGAGGTGCCGGGGCGGCGGGGCTTTATGTCGCGCAGCGCCTTCGAGCAGGTGAGGCTGCGGGGCCGCAGGGCCTGCACGCGCTTGGGCCAAAGCGGGGCCTACATGGGCGGGAGGCGAGGTGCCCTTTGATGTGGGTTTGGTGAGGCTGCGGGGCAGCAAGGCTTGCATGCGCTTGGGCCTATAAAGGGGCAGAGGCGAGAGGCTCTCAAATCCGCGGGACGATGGATGCGGTCTGAACAGTTTACCTCGGCGTTCACTTCTACTGTCGTGCGTGTGCGTGAGGAAGGGGGGCGGAAATGGCACACCTCTATGGGCCGGGTCAATAGCAGGGGCACGCACGTAGTCCGCGCCTAGCCGGTCCAGCAACCCTGCGCCACTCAATGGCGGTTGTGTCCCGGAGCCATACCTGCTCTTCCCCTTGCCCCCACGCCGCTGCACCATACTGTTACCGTATTAAGGCTCCTGTGCCCTTGCCCGCTGCTGCTCGTCCCACCCCACCCCTGCCCGCCCGCGCTGTCACGTGTCCCTGCAGCTCGGCGGCGCACTGCTGGCCCGTTGGTACCGCAGCATCCTGGCGGTGGAGACCATGCAGGTGTGTAGCATATGCGGATGCGGGAATGGGATAGATAGAATCCCAAGCGGACACATAGGAAGGCGTCACTCACTGTCATATGGGATATGGCCAAGCAGGTGTGCGAGAGGGTGGCGGTGGAACAAGCCAATCTGCCATGGATTTTAGCAATAATCACGAACACCACCGTGGTTGGGTCGTACTACTCGTATTGGATGTTGGAGTGTGATGGCAAGGCAGAGGGGGCGGGGTGGACGGGAAACTTTGAGTAGTGGAACGACGGGGGGGGGGGGGGGGGGGGGGGGGGGGGGGGGGGGGGGGGGGGGCCCCGGGGGG
>VFQN01003750.1_pt1 | contig 21077 bp, 27 predicted proteins | sample 3512371 | NCBI WGS metagenome assembly VFQN01 (sample SAMN10412370, study PRJNA504923) | tailings metagenome | isolation source: Replicate 2 from Balatoc abandoned mine | place: Philippines: Itogon, Benguet | collected 2017-08-28
TGAAGAACTCGTCGCACTACCTGCTACCAGTAAACTCACGAACAGGGGGAAGGGGGCCTGAGACAGGGAAAGGGAAACTGTGAGCTGTGAGGCGTGAGCCATCTTGCACAGTGACTGATCAGTTGCCTGCTGCCTGTGCAATTGTGCTGTGCCTGCTGTCCGTCGCACCTACCGGTATGCAGGCGGGCCTGCGCACGCGCGGCTTCCAGCTGGAGTTCCGCTGGGTGTGGGCGGGCGTGGGCTACGTCATCGGCATCTCGATGCTGTACATGGCGCTGCAGATCGCGGCGCTGACCTTCCTCGGACGTAGGTGCAGTGCCGCAACACAGTCGTGTACGACCAAGCTGCAACGTGTGTTGTGGATGCCCAACACTCGCGTGAGCCTGCGTGTGCCCCTCAGAAAGCCAGCCACACGTTCATGACAAACGGTCACTGGTCACGTACGGACGGTGTGTTCCTCCCTGTTCCTCCGCAGCGCCTCGCGGCCCCCGCCGTCTGCAGGAGGCCGAGGACGACGACGCGCTGCACCCTCCGCCGCCCGGCCAGCCCACCTTCTCCACCGGTAGCCCCTTCCTGGACCGTGTCAGCTTCCAGCTGACAAACATGGCGCTGGCACGCACCAGCCACAGCAACCGTGCAAGCATGGACCTGCAGCATCACAACCGCCGGCGCAGCGTGGACCTGCATGCCCTCACCCACACCCACACCCACAGCCCCGTCCACGCCCTGGGACACCCGCTGTCCCTGCCTACCTCCCCGGTGCACCTCGGAAAGCACCAGCCGGCGCAGCTGCTCGCGCCTCCGCACCAGCCGGAGGACAGCGGCAGCAGCGACAGTGACGTTGAGGCTGTGGGCAACGGGACCAGCGGCTCCCCGGGGTCTCCCTTGACCAGCCTGGGCGGGCAGGCCAGCAGCGGCGGCGCCACCTCGGGTGTGCAGATGGAGCAGCAGCAGCAGTACACAGCTGCCTCGGAGATGACTGCGGTGCACGTGCGGCCGGGTGGGACGGGCGTGGAGGGTGCGCCTGCAACGGCAGCGGCGGCGGGAGGGCTGGTCGAGGGCGGGGGCGGTGACGCCGGCAGCAGCGGCGGCGGAGACCTGTCCTTCCGGCCGGTGGTGGTGGCGTTCAAGGACGTGTCGTACTTCGTGCCGCACCCCTCGGAGCCGGGTGAGTGGTGGAGGTCGTGTGCTCCTCAAGACTAGTCACTGGGTAGCGGGTAGTATAGCTCTTGGTGCTTGTAAGCAATGGGCTCGCCTGCTACAGACAGTACTGATGGTACGTACTATGTAGCTCACATGCTATGTATGCCCTGCGCAGGCAAGGAGCTGCAGCTGCTGAGCAAGGTCAGCGGCGTGTTCCGCCCCGGCGTGCTGACCAGGTGGGCAGGTGGCTGAGGCGGTGTGTAGTAGATCGCGGTCTGAGGCGGTGTCTGCCTGCAGCTCCGCCTTTCCCTCAGCTTCATCCTCCCTTGCAGTTTGCCGCTGTGTCCGTACCGTATCCCATACCACCCGTGCACAGTAGCTGAGCCCGTCATCCCCTCTGCACGTGGCCCCCGCAGCCTGATGGGCGCCAGTGGCGCGGGCAAGACCACGCTGATGGACGTGCTGGCGGGCCGCAAGACGGGCGGGCGGGCGGAGGGGCTGCAGCTGGTGGACGGCAGGCCCAAGCGCATGGCCACGTTCGCGCGCATCATGGGTGGGTTCCGAGGGTAGAGGGCCGCACGCCGGTGCCCTGGTTGCCGGTAGGGACGTGCGAGTAGTGCTCCCTCGTTCCGGGTTCCCACCTGCAGGTTATTTGGCCACGTTCGCGCGCATCATGGGTGGGTGCATATTGTAGTGTGGAAGGGCGGGGGGGCTTGTCTTAATACCACGCGGTATTGGAATGGAATGCTAGCAGGTACCTGCCTCGATTCACCTGGTCCCTGATGGGCCCCTTGCGTCATGTCCTTTGAGGCGTTTGCTTGAGTTTGTGCATTACACCAGCACCCCGCTCCCCGTCTCCCTCCCCGCCCGCAGGCTACGTGGAGCAGCTGGACGTGCACAACCCCTACATGACGGTGGAGGAGTCGCTGCTGTTCTCCGCCTCCCTGCGCGTGGAGGCCGCGCAGCTGCCCTCCGCCTCCGCCGTGGCCGCCTTCGCACGGCGCTGCATGGCCGTGGTGGAGCTGGGACCGCTGGCGGACGCGCTGGTGGGCGTGGGTGCGGCCAGCGGCGGTCTGAGCACGGAGGCGCGCAAGCGGCTGACCATCGCCGTGGAGCTGGTGGCTAACCCGGCGGTGGTGTTCATGGACGAGCCCACCAGCGGCCTGGACGCGCGCGCGGCGGGCGTGGTGATGCGCGCGGTGCGCAACACGGTGGCCACCGGCCGCACCGTGGTGTGCACCATCCACCAGCCCAACAGGGAGATCATGGACGGCTTCGACGAGTGAGTGGGGAGGAGGGGAGGCGAGGAAAAGGGGGAGGGAGGGGGCGGAGGGGGGCCGCTCACTGGGAGTGCGGCTGGGGTGAGGGCGGTGGGGCAGCGTGGACGCGGGTCTGCCTCCCTGCCTGGTGGGAAGACGCGTGCACGGACATAGATGCTGAGGTAGGCATTAACCCACACGCTGTCCTTTCGTCCCCCTCCCTGTGTCAGGCTGCTGCTGCTCAAGCCTGGCGGTCGCACCATCTTCTTCGGCCCGCTGGGCGCCCGCCAGTCCGCCCTAGTGTCGTACCTTGGCGGCTGCGTGGCGGGCGTCCCGCGCTACGAGGCGCACATGAACCCCGCCAACTGGATGCTGGAGGTTACCAGTCCGGCGGCGGAGCAGGCCCTGGGGGTGGACTTCGCGCAGGTGTGGAGCAACAGCAGCAACGCAAGGTGGGATGCGGGGTGGGGCGGGAAGGGCGAGTCGGGCGGTCGGGCGGTTTGCCTCACCATGGTGCGCCTTTTGGCTTACTGGCGCAGTCATTACCCTTGTGCCTTCTTTTGTCTGTATTCCTTCGTTGAACGACGTGTTGAAAAGTTGTTGTGCGCTGCGCGACACATTATCCGCAGGGCTGCCCAGGCGCTGATCGATGAGCACACGGTGGGGGCGCTGGAGCGGCTTCAGGAGGGGCCGGCGCCCGTGGCGCGCGACGTGGAGACTGGCGGCGCGGCGGCGCCAGGGGAGGAGCCCCCTTCCTCCGGCCCCGCGGCGCTGTCCCGCTACGCGCGGCCCACCCTGGTGCAGCTGCGTCTGGTGCTGGGCCGCGCGCTGGTGTCGCAGCTGCGCAACCCCGCCTACAACGTGATGCGGCTGGCCATCACGCTGGGGCTGGGCCTGGCGCTGGGCTCCCTGTACTGGGGCACGGGCAGGGACAGGTGGGTGCTGGGGGGGACGGGTGCAGCGCCGGGGATGGGGCATGGACACGGCACATGCTGTCAAGGTGGAATTGGGCGCCGAACTGCGTGCGGCGTGGTGGTGGCTGCCCAGTATAAAGCGTATAACCCCCTTTCGTGCTGTCCCTTTTACCCATTTCCGACCCCTGCAGCAACTCGGTGCTTGGCGTGCTCAACATCATGGGCGTCATGTACACCAGCCTGCTGTTCCTGTCCATGGTCAACGTGCTCATGGTGGGGGGGCGGAGGGGGAGGGGAGGCAGCGAGGAGGGGTGCTGCACGTCTTTGCTGTAACACGATAATGGACGCGGCGTCACACCTGCTGCTTGTTGAGTATACGTACGGTAGAGCATCGGTGGTGGTGGCAGGAGGCGTCTGCGATGATGTGCCTGCCGGGGCACCACACTCCCTGCCGTGACTGTTTGCTTACCTCTCCCACCTTCCATGCCGCAGGTCAAGCCCGTGGTGGCCGCCCAGCGCTCCGTCTTCTACCGCGAGCGCGACAGCGGCATGTACCGCCCCGCCGTGTTCGCGGCGGCGCAGGGCCTGTCCGAGCTGCCCTTCCTGTTCCTGCAGTCGCTGCTCTACTTCTTCGTGGTGTACTGCATGGTGCAGTTCCGGTTCGAGGGCGCGCAGATGTGCTGGTTCTGGTGAGTCAAACGCAGGGGTGCGGTGCCTGCAGGGGTCCTGCGCGTAAACCCAGTTACCCTCGGAATCTCACCTCCTTGCCATCATCCCACACCCACATCCATCCACATCCCAGGCATTTGTCATCATCAATGTTCGTGACTGCCAGGTGTACCTCCACCCACTAACCACGCCTGCCGTGTCTCAAGGGCGTCACCCCTGCTGCTGCTGCTTCGGCCCGCCCCTCCACCCCCGCAGGCTGTACGTGTGGCTTGACCTGATGCTGTTCACCTACATGGGCATCGGCGTCATGAACATCATGCCCAACATCGTGGCGGCCACCGCCATGATCAGCTTCTCCGTCATGCTGTGGAACCTCTTCTGCGGTGAGCACGTGCCGAGGTCATGCGGTCTGACAGCAGGGACACAAGGCCGGTAGCTGCTGTACCCACCGACACGAGCAACACTCCTCATGCACTACGGTATGTACTCGATTACCACCGCTGCGCCTCTGCCAACAGTGTCCCTTCCATGCCTACATGCGCGCAGGCTTCCTGATCTACGCCAAGGACATCCCGCCCTGGTGGATCTGGGCCTACTACTTCAACCCCATCACGTGGATCATCTACGGCTGTGTGGCCACGCAGCTGGGCGACCTGCGGGGTACCTTCATCGACACGGGGGACGATGTGGTGTCGGTGCCACAGTACATCCAGGACACGCTCAGCTACAGGTGGGGAGGAGTGGTAGTGTACCGCCCCATGTGCGGGGCCCTGGGGAGGGGAGCCGTACTGGATGGGCCCGATGGCGTATGGCAGGGGATCGCACCTCGACCTTCAAGCGCATTAAGCCTCCTGCTGCGTTGCTTTGTACCACCTAGCTGCCTCGAGTTGAGCGGTGACCATGACATTTGCATGCATGCACAACTCGGTACCACAAGACAAGGATACGGGAGTGGTTGCTGGGCCGTAGTGTGTGTCGCACAAACCCTGCTCCTTACCGTACCCGTACGCTTCGCATGCGCTTTTGACATGCTTGGGCTGACTCGTCCCTGCCCACGTGCCCTCGCAGCTACGAGATGCGCGGCTGGATCGTGCTCATCCTGGTGGGCTTCATCATCTTCTTCAGGGCGTTGGCCTACCTCGGCATCACGCGCTTCAACTTCCAAAAGCGCTGAGCACCGGTCAGAGGGAAGAGGCTTACGTTGGGTGGAGTGTTGACCTGAATGTATGTTAAGGAGTGTACGGTGGGCGTGGGTATGAGGGGATGTATGCACGTTGACTCTGGGGGGTGGCGGATGGGTGCGCTTCTGAGTACGCCTGGCGAGGGTGTGTAGTGAAAGATCACCGTGCGCCTCCGTCGGTGATACTGACCTGTGTGGACCTATTGTGTTTAGACTTTTATGGTATTCATTGCGGTGGCCTGCGACAGCTGCTAGTATGAGAGAGAGTTGGGGAGTCTGTAAGCGCAACAGTGAGAGAAAGCAAGAGAAGAGTGGTAGCGTGGTGGCCAGCAGAGCGTGCCCGAGCAGGCCCGAGCCGAGCGGCAGCGGCACAGGCATGGGGTGGGACGGAGTGCGACCAGGCCCACGGTCTGGAGATCTCCCCAGTTACATCCGTAGCTGTGGGCTGTACAGCAAGCTTCCAACAATTAATCTTCCTATGATTACAATAGCGTTTATGCTATTGATTCTGGGGGGTGATGCTGCACGCGGGTATGCCGGTTGTGAAAGTCTGCATACTGGTCTGGTTGTTGCGTTGAACGTTAGCTGCATCACATACACCTTTATCTGTGTGGGACGCAGTTCTTTCTGAGGGTGCGTATGATGGTATGAGAGGGTAGTGCAGTCAGGTGCAGTACTGCTGCACGCGCGTGGTAGATGAATGCTGCATTTGCCAACGTGTGACCAGGTGCTTGTTGTGACCGGAAGGGCCACACCGGAGCAGACATGAGTGTGTACTGTAATCCGTGTCGAGTGCTCTTGCCGTTCCGCTGTCAGACTTCGGCGTGGTTGGTTGTCGGCTGACCACTGGTACTTGCTGGTGCGGGTTAAGGTAGACTGCAACCGTACCGCACTGTGGGCATGCGCTCAACCCTGTAAGCACTTGTCTGAGTTACAATGACGTATGGCCCCAGTTCCGACGCGAACGTTAAGACAACGAAGGAGTTCGTGGACGACAGGGCACGGCACGCACATACTGGTAGCGGTGTAAGAGGTCCAAACTGACAACCTACACCATGCCCTGACCTGGAGTATAACACAATGCCTGATGACATTGCAAACCGCGGAAGCGTTCAAGAATCCTGTGCCTGAAGCACAAAACAACAATGTTGTACACTACCGGTAGTCAACGGACAACGGTCAGCATGTGTCTGCCAACAGCAACATGCAGGCTTGTAAGAAGCCACAACAACCGCAGGCTCCATTCGGGAGCAGACGCAAATGGCGACGCAACACGACCCTGGCGGGCAACCCTACCTGATCCCACAAGCAAGTTTTCGACGAACACGGCAACAACAGCAGCTCCTACAATCAGTGCCCATCACTGCACGCGCAAAGTTCCCAGAACTGTAGAAACCACCGTAGATTCGTATGACGGGGTACACGGATGGCGCCTCCGCTTGTGCCTTTGAAACACAGCAGCGCGGCGACCATGGCTGCCCGAAAGCAGTCCAAAGCACTGACGCAGTGGGTGCAAGCATGCATGCAACATGCACTTCATGTATCACGCTACTGCTCAATCGTCCAACAGCGATACCACCGGCACCTCCCCGGCCCGCCGCTTCCGCCCGTTACCTCCAGAGGCCTCCCTCGCACTCCCGCCCGCCACCGCTCCCCTGCCCCTACCCCCGCTCCCGCCTCCGCTCCCGCTCCCATTCCCCCCGCCGCTACCATACGCCACGCCAACCACCTCCACCCCAGCCCCACCCCCTCGCCTTCCGCCCCCCACACCCCCTCCTCCTCCACCCCCTCCTGCTCCCCCACGCACCCTCAGCCAACCGTCCTCATCCTCATCATCCTGCGTGAGGTCAACGCTCACCTGCGTCGCGCTCACATGGCTCCGCCGTTGGCTGTCGCTGCCGGCCTGCTGCTGGCTCCCTGCCCCCACACCGGCCGGCCCCACATAGCTGTAAGCCACGTGGCCCTCGTTCCCCACAGCGCCATGGCCCTGCACCCCCTGGTGCTGCACCCGCGCCGGGGCCTGGTGGTACCCTCCGCCCATGCGTCCCGCTGAGGCAGTAGGCGACGCCGATGGAGACGAAGGCACCGGGCTGCCCGCAGTTACCTCCACCTCGCCCACACCACCACCACCACCACCACCACCCCCAGCCGCTGCATAACCCACACCAGTGCCCCCCATGGTCCCCCGCTGGCTACCAATCCCACCTCCGAAACCGCCTTGCCCATGCACCCCTCCGCCGCCAGCCTGACCCCAGACGGGCTCCGGCGGCGGCGCGGCGCCTCCCATCCCCACTCCCATTCCCACGCCCGCACCCTGGCTTCCACCACCTGCCCCGTACTGGTAACCGAAACCGTCTCCGTGCCCGCTCCCCGGCGCCACGTACTCCGGTACTGCGGCGGGCATGGCCACGGGGCTGGGCGGTGCGCCGCCCTGCCGCCAGCCCTGCCGCTGCGACTGCGGCTGCGAGCCGCCGTCCGCCCCCGGCTGCCAGCCCTCGGCCTCGGCAGGCGGCGCCCGCCCCGGGTCGCCCCAGTGCTTCCCAGCCGCCTGCTGTTGACCCTGCGAGTAGGGGTATTGCTGCTGCTGGGACGGTTGAAAGCCCTGCTGGAAAGCCTGCTGCTGCTGCGCCTGTTGTCCGTGTTGCTGCTGCTGCTGCTCGCCGTCCCCCAGCACGCGGTCCACCACGGCCAGCTTGTTGGCCACCATGGCCCACACGCTGTCGTCCAGCGTGCCTGGGGGGAGGGGCCATGGGATCAGCCCGGGGTCAGGTTAGAACGGCAGGGTTGGGCGGGGCGGACCAGGGCATCACTTCAGCGTAGAGGCCGGAACGCTCGGCAGCAACTGCGTCACGTGCTTACCTGCTTGTTTACGGCCGCGAGGCGCTGCTGCATAAGGGATACATGACTATGATGAAGCTGTGCGGGCATGCATGCCCGGGCCCATTGGCAACGCACCTAGGGCCCCCAAGCGAGCAGGCCCCTCCCCCGCCCCCTGCCTCACCCCTGCCTATCAGGTAGTACACGTGCACGCAGCTGCGCTGCCCCACGCGGTGCGCCCTGTCCTCCGCCTGCTGCAGCGTCATGGGGTTGGGGTCCAGCTCCACAAACACAACCGTCTGCGGGCAAGGGGCGACGGAGTAAAACAGCTGCAACATCGAGGACGCAACATGAAGCGGCACTAAATGGGCGTCCTGTACGCCTGTGTGTCCTGCACCTGCTTCTGTTGCTTATTGTGCCAAGATGCGCCGAACCCAACCGCTTTCCACGGCACAGCACGCCAAGGGACGGCACCCACCGAGGCTGCCGTGAGCGTGAGGCCCACCCCCGCCGCGTGCAGCGACAGCAGCGCCACGCGGGCGGACTGGGACCCGCGGGTCGGCGCCGCCTGGAATCGGGCCACCGCCTCGTGGCGCTGCGCAGGGGAGACCTCGCCGTCGATGCGCACGTAGGAGGTGCGAGTCTGGCGGGGAGCACGGGGCGCAGGGGTGGGGAAGTGGAGGATAGGTAAGTCGACGAGTGGTTGCAGTTGGTCTGGCGCTGCAGGACGAAGCAATGAAGGGCCCACTGGATGTCTATCTGGTTGCTGTGGGGCAGCTACAGCTACAGCAGTGGAGGCCTAGCTGCTTTGCCCCCTGGTAAATCAATGCAAAAAGAAAAACATTAGCCCATACCCACATCTTTCAGGTGCGCCTCTATCCTGTCCATGACCTCCCGGTGGTGCGCGAACACGATGAGCTTGTCCGACACGGCCGCATCGGCCGCGGCGCCGCCGGCCGCCTGCGACGACGGCCCGGCCCCGTCGTGCCCCGCCGCCTCCTCCGCCCCGGCCGGGCCCTGCTGCTGCCTCTCCAGGATGCGGTCTATGAAGCTCAGCGCCTCGGGCACCTTGGCCGGCCCGGTGGCGCGGTAGGCGGCCATCCACGCCTGGCAGTGGTGGGAGGTGACACGTGGCAGGTAGGTCCGTGAGCTTGGCGGCGAAACGCCTGGCACGATACCGGTAACTGCTCCATGCGCCGCCACCAGTCCACCAGTAGGAGCTTGCACACCGTGCATGATGTATGTACGGTTTTGCAGTTTCTGTCCCCTTCCAGAGCATGAGTGCATGGCTATCCACGCGCGTGTCCGCTCCCGTTACACGTCCGTAGTGTCGTGCAGTACGATAGCTTGTGGGTCCCGCAATAGCGCTCTGTGTCTCTCCCAGAGCCCATCTCAGCGATCTGAGGCACCCCACCTGCGACCGCGCGTCGTCCGCCTGCCTCCCCGCCAGCCGCCCCGCCTGCTCCTCCTCCCGCACCGCCTGCAGCTGCGCCAGGCAGCGCCGCACCTCCGCCAGGTCGCTGTCGGAGGGCTGCAGAGGCACCTTGGAGCTGCAGCAAACACAGGGTGTGAGACGCATGACACACGAGCAGGACACGTGGGGAGGGGGAAGGGGCAGTGTAAGTGCCACCAAGCAGCGCAGCACGAGGCAACGTGTGTCTCGCCTTAACAGGGGCTGGAACGGCATTTTGAAGCTGCGGGAGGTGTGGCAAGAGCACACTCGGGCCACACGTACGCACCGTATCTTGTCCGGCAGGTCCGGCAGCACGTCCCGCTTGAGGCGGCGCACCATGACGCACTCGGCCAGCAGCGCGTGAAGCTCCGGCAGCCGCCCCTGCACAGCGAACCGGAACTCGGAGCCGGGGTAGCCGCCGGCGGCCTGCTGCTGCTGCTGGCGGCCCTGGCCCTGCTGCTGGCTGTGGTGCTGCTGCTGCTGCACGCAGTATCGCTCGCCGTACTCGCGGTAGGAGCCTAGCAGCCCTTGGCGCAGGAGGTCCACCTGGTGGTACGACAGCAGTACGGCAGCAATATACGCCGATGAGTCATGGCAGGCGTTGGACAAGGCAGCAAACGGAATGATACCCGTGCAAGCGGGTAAACCACACCGCGTTCAACGCGGGATCTCGCCTCAATGCTGTTATGGCGCAGACTGGCTTTAGAGCAAGGGAAGCACGCGCGAAACCCTGTGACATCAGTCCTGCACAGGCCGAGGCTCTGGAGGGGCCGGTGGGAGGCGTGGGGGGCCCGGGGAGGAGGGGCAGGCGGCCCCGGGCCGGACCCCACGCTGGGGGCCGATCCGGGGCTGCCCCCCGGGGCCTCAACACGCCTCAACAACTTGCGGACACGTGGCAAGGGTGCCCACAACCCATCCTTGTTTGCCGCAGGTCCATTCTTTCTATCCCTCTCGACATAGGGGGCCTGTACGTGGAACACGTCAATAACCATCCCTCATCACACGCCTCGCGCTCCAAAGTACAACTCCCCGTTCTCTCACGGCAACCTATGTGTTTCCGGCCTCTTGCAGTCAGGGGAGCCCCTGGTCGCGCCCGCCGTTCTCGCTGACAACTCCAAGGCGTCAGCGGTCTTCTTACACCAGAGCCGGTAGGCACTTGTCATCTCTATTGCGGCCTACCGGCTCTGGCATAAGAAGAAGCGCTGACGCCTTGGAGTTGTCAGCGAGAACGGCGGGCGCGACCAGGGGCTCCCCTGACTGCAAGAGGCCGGAAACACATAGGTTGCCATGAGAGAACGGGGAGTTTTACTTTGGAGCGCGAGGCGTGTGATGAGGGATGGTTATTGACGTGCACCACGTACAGGCCCCCTATGTTGAGAGGGATAGAAAGAATGGACCTGCGGCAAAAAAGGATGGGTTGTGGGCCCTCAGCCGGATGGTGGTCCACAGTGTGGGAGCGTGCCGCAGTTGAGTGTGTGTGTCGTACGGTTTTACACTGTGGGCACGGGGGAGTTAGTGCGGGAGATGCATGGAGGTGCGAGCTGTGGGCTCTGCGGTGGTTTGTGAAGGAGGCTGCCCTCACGGGGGACAAGATGGAGCTGCGGCCGGCAGCGAGGAAGGCAATGACTCGTAGGCGCGCAGGTGCGGAGGCGGTAACACTGCTGTACAGCTGGGCAATAAACGTATGTTCGCTTGGTGGCATGTGGAGGCGCTGTGGCTGGTGGGTCGTCACGCAGCAGCACAGCGTTGGTGTGCAGTGCGAGAGGAAGCATTGCGTAGGATGTGGGGAGCGGCCGTAACGGTACATATGTACAAGGGCTAACGGCCTACAACTGCCGTGTCCCACAAACGGCACGCATGCGCGTGTTCTCGCAGCCAGGGCCCACCTGCGGCCATATCTCGATGGGGCGGTTCATGATGGGCGTGCCTGTGCACAACACCGCCCGCGCCGCGCCGCGCACCAGCGGCCCCACGCGGTCGTAGCGCTTTGTCGTGCGGTCCTTTAGGCTGTGCGACTCGTCGCAGATGACGAAGCGGTACCTGTGCACGGAGGGCGGACGAACGGGGAAGCGGGGGTCAGGTCCAGGCCGTCTGAATCAGCATGGACCATGGCTCCACAGGACGTATGAGCTGGTCCCCGGGCACAGAGCCAGAGAGGAACCAGACGGCGGCAAGCGGCGCACGATATCCAAGAAATGATGCGGTTGTGTGACGCCACATGGGAACAGGTGCAAAGCGCCGTGCACGTCAGTGCCTAGCCCACCTGGCAGCGTGCTTCTTGTCGAGCTTTGCGACGATGTCGTAGGACGCGATCGCAATGTGCGGCCGCGCGGCGCCCCTGCCGTACACATACGGTCCGCCGCTCCGGCCCGCCGCCGCCGCCGCCGCGTCGCCCTCCAGGTCGATGCCCGCCTGCTGCGCCAGCGCGTTCCAGTCGGCGGCGGCTGTGACCATCCACAGGTCCCGGGGGGCGGGGCGCAGCGCTGGGGGCAGCCAGTCGGCAATTGCCTGGTGTGGACGGGTTCGTACCGGTGGTCGTGTGAGAAATTTGGGGCAGCAGCGGTATGAGCAAGGCTACACGTTTGTAAATGCCGTGAGTAGCAGTTTAAGCAGGGCCCATTACAGTTGTGGCATGGGATCTGCGTTGTGCAAAAGACATCAAAGAGCACGGGTTCACGGAGGGTTATGAGGTGAGCAACTGCATGGGCTTGGACGATTCAGACTTGGGCTTGCACTGTAGGGTTGAGTGTACATGCAGTACGCACCTGCGCCCAGGCATACCGCAGGGAGGGCGGGCATACCACCAGCAGCGGCCAGTCCTCGGCGTAGCAGGCGGCGATGCACAACGCCTGGAGGCCCAGACATGGCAGGCTCAGGCTCAGGCAGATATAACAGGCACGGAAGTGACGGCGGAGCAGTAGGCAAGGCTTGCGCCAGGCGCCGTCCAGGAGACACGTTGACGTCCGAGGTCCGCAAGGCCTTACTAGGCTATAGGTCGCCCCGTGTGTTAGCATTTGGTACACCACGTCGTACAGCCACATGACCCCTTCGTGCCGTACCGTGGGTACTTCGGCCTGCCAAGTGCTCAGCCCTCACCGCAAGCCATCATGCTCTACCACAACGCGATTGTCCACACCCGCTCACCTGCACCGTCTTGCCCAGCCCCATCTCGTCCGCCAGGAGCAGCCGCCCCTCGAAGCGCACTCCCGCCACCACGCCGTCGCTCTGGTAGCGGAACAGCCGGCCCAGCAGCTCGGGCCCCAGCCGGCAGCGCACCACCTGCGTGGGCAGGTGCATGGGCTGACAGGTGTGGTCTGGACCAGTAAGGACCGTGTGGCCACAAGACCTAGGGTGTCGAATAGAATGCCAGACAGGCACATGCATGGTCATGTGCATTCAGCCGCCAGGCGGTTGGATGGGTTCAGGACATGGCTGCAAGGCACATGGGGATAGACTGTACGCACATACGAACGCCACCGTGCAACAGCTACAGCAGCGCGGCAGCACTTGGGTGCGTCTGGGTGCCAGTGACCGGTGAAAGCTTTGATCACCGGCATATGGTACGTGAGGGTTTGCAGCATGCGTCAGCGGTGCATGCGACCGGCACACGCACCTCCTCTGCTTCTCCGTAGGACATGCGTGGGTTGTAGGGCGAGCTCCTCGAGATCAGCACGTCGATCACTTGGGGAGGGGCGTCCTGCGCGCAGGAAGGAGAATGTGCCTAGGATGTGTTCTCTGACGCCATGGGTCCGTTTGTCACGACGAGGTTGGGCAATATGCTTTGTTAAAAGCACTGGCGAGCACGGCCACCCCTAGTTTGCCCCTCCTCGTGCATCGACCGCAAACAGCAATAAGATTGTGCGACAGCCCCACCTTCACTTCGTAGCCGTTATCGTTCAAGTGTTCCCGGACCTGCGCGCCGTACAGGGGAGGTGGCACGTGGCAGGCTAGCAACACTCGAGATACGGTACGGAAGGTCACATGCATCGAACCGCAAGTAGAAGCGCGTGGACGGGTAAGGCCCAACACGAATCACACACTGCATCAGGAGTGTGGAACGTGGGAGCTCGGACCTGTGGGTATTCGGTCGCTTTGACAAGCCACAGCTTGGTGGACTTGTCGTAGCGGCGACCCGTAATGGCGTAGTCGAGCTGCATGATGACGTCCCGGAAGGGCGCGTGGTAACCCACAGATAGCGTCAGGCCCAGCTCACTGCTGGCCACGCAAGGCAGCTGTGTATTAAGGGAGGCAAAGAAAGGGGTCGGAGCATGAGTGAAAGTGAAACACGGCACTTGTACTGGCCACGCAGGGCAGCTGTGTGGTAGGGGGCAGGGAAGGGGGTGACGTGGACGCATGCGTCGGAGGAAAGTACCGCGCTTATGCTGCCTCGCAGCGGCATGCCGGAAAGCGCTGCATAGTCAAGCGGAAAGCGCCGCACAGGGTAGCTGCGGGCCATGGCGGGGCGGTGCTTGTGGTTCAGCTGCACAGCGTGCGGCCTTGCCGGTGTGAAGTGGACTGCGCAAGCAGCATGATGACCTACGCCGCTTGGTTGGGGCACAAGTCTAGACAGCCGTTCCCGTCGGCCCGAGAGGTGGTGTACGTTATAAGAAGTGATGGAGAGGGCGAGCCACCGAAGCCCTTCAAAGTTGTACTACGCTTGGCAAGCCGCTCACCGTGATCTCCACCGCGACGCCCCTGCCCACTCCATCCGGGTTGATGTGCTGCGGAGTCGGCTGCTGCTGCTGAGGGCTCTGCTGCGGCTGCTGCTGTTGCGGCGGCGGCGATGGGTGCTGCTGCTGCGGCGGCGGTGGCTGCTGTGGTGGGCCCTGAGGAAAGTGCTGCTCTTGGTGGGGAGGCCACCCAGCGCCTTGGTGCACGTGGTTGAGCGGCGAGGGCCCCACCCTTGCCAGGACGTCAGGTGGAGTCTGTCAGGGTGCGGCGGGGAGCAAGGGAGGGGACGTAACTACCCTCGAGTGGCCTCATGGAGAGGAAACGCCGCACAAGGAGAATATATGCCACCACCTGAACAGTTTGCACCATCGCATGTTAGCATACCTTCGTGACGTAGCCATGTTCGCGCAACAGCTGGTCCACCTGTGGCATAAAGATGCATCGTGGCGACACATATTAGCGCCTGTTTGCACGACAAACACAGCAACCCTCGTATTTGGACACCATCTGCTTGATTAACCATCTGGGTCACGTGCACGAGGTGTAGGATGCGTGCCACGACCCCTGAGCCCCTGACCTTCAACACCCAAGACGCCCACATGGAGTGCCGGCACACAGTTACCGCGGCCAAACTTGGCCGAGAATCCGCAATGCCTACGCCCTCAGCCACTCCATACTTGTTTCCTACCCAGCCTCCAGCTCTCTTCACGGCAAGACCCAGATGTTATGCCCGTCTAGGCGTACAACGCATACCGACACCGACAGCGGCCCGCACCCCTCTGCAGTCCTAACGACGGTGTCTAGTACCGCACACGGCACGTCCCCGGCCCACCTGATGGTAGCAGCTGGCCCGCACCCGCCACTGCCGCTCCTCCGGGACCCAGCGCCGTCTCGAGGTGCCGAAGTCCAGCCGCTTGACCAGGTCATTGAAGGGCGGGTGGTACGCGGTGCGCAGGCCCAGCTCACTGTCGTCACCGCGCAGCGCCTGAGGCACAAGAAGCGATTGTCCGTCGGTTTTCAGCAAAACGATGGCAGGGGTTTCGGAGCCAGCATGCAGCTGGACGAGCTGCACAGTCTGCGGTTGCCCCCGTGCCGTGGATGCAGTCCAGAGGGCTTCCTGGTGCGTGGCCTGCGTGCTGGTGCGTGCTACGTACTGGAAATATAAAGACCTTGACAACACGTCTTGACGTACACGCCCCGACATGTGCTTATTAACCACCACCCGGCACACCCATTGTGTGACAAGCAAAGCGTGACTCACCACAAAGGTGACTTCGTGGCCCTTCCCGATGTCGTCCACAATATGGACTGTCGGCTGCTGCTGTTGCTGCTGCTGCGCCTGGCTCATGGGCACCCCCTGTCCCTGGCCCTCAGGCTGCGAGGAGCGCCCCTGCGAGCCGTAGCCGTACCCCTGCGGCTGCTGCTGGTACTGCTGCTGCTGTGGTTGAGGCGGCTGTTGCGTGCCTCCCGCCCCGCCGTACGCAGCAGAGCCAGATGGGCCGTACTGGGGCTGGCCGTATCCGTACGGCACCGCCGGGGGCGGCGCGGCAAAGTTCTGCGGCGCTCTGAACCCCTGAGGCGTGGCGGGGGTTGTGGGCCCGGAGGGCGGCGGCCTGTGCTCCTGCTGCTGCCAGTGTGCTGACTGCTGAGGCGGGCCCGGGGCGTACGGCGGCGGGGGCACCTGCCAGTTCTGCGGCTGCTGCCTGGCAGGCGAGCCGGGCTGCTGGGGTGGGGCCGCGTAGCCACCGCCTGGATTGGAGGTGAGGGGACGTTTGGTGTGGGAAGCTGCATTCGGCATGGCGTGATCCGTCTTGTCGGCACGTGCTTTGTTCAGTGGGAGTGTGGAACCTAGGGGTTCGGACCGGTTGTGAGTCTTCACGCAAGCGAATTTTATGAGCTTCAACACGGGAATAACGACTCGCGCACGGCACCTTGGTGTCTACCGCAAGCCGGCCCACCTGCAGGGCTCGCCCACTGGCCGTGACCTGAAGTTGACGCGCCGGCCTGGCTGCCGTACTGGTGCTGCCGCTGCTGCTGAGGCGTGTGTGGAACGTGTTGCGGTGGCTGCTGGTGCTGCTGCTGTGCATGCTGCTGCGCGTGCTGTTCCTGCCACGTGTCAGCCCAGAACCATGGGTTCTTGTGCTCGTTGGGGCACTTGAAAAACCACCTGCGGGTGAGGATGAGGAGTGTCGCCGTGTCCCCAATGCGTGTGTACGACTGACCGGCAGGTAGGTACTAGGCAGGCAACCAAGCTGTGCGAGGTAGGGGCATCAGCGTGCAGGGCGGCCACGTGGTGGCGTTACAAGCTGCGCAGGGGATGTACTACAGCGCATGTCCTCTGACCCCACGCATTGAACTGTGGACATGCCGTTGTCACACGTTGTTTGGCGGCAGCACGGTGCACTGTCCACCTACCTCCCGAAATTGTCGTTCTCCTTCTTGGTCTGAATGCACCGGGCTTCCTGGTTACACGTGGAGCAGACCGGCCAGGGCCTCTGCGGCTGGGGCTTGTCCCCCATTCCGTGCGGCCCAAAAGATAGAAGGTTATTTCGCTCCCTCTGTTCCAATTGCTACAATACGCGCTTAGGCGTGTTTCACCCAGCGAGCATGGCACATCGCAGAAGTGCCGAAGCAACGCTGCAACTGATGTGGGTAATGTCTCGTTAAAAAGGCCAACTTTATGAAGCCAAGCAATGGCACTACAGTACTTGGTATGGGGCTCTATGGAAAAGCCCGTTCAATGAACTTCCGCGCGACGCCGCTCCATCATGCTGACTGCGACAGGTAGCTATGACAAAGTGATTCAATCTGTCATCTGGCGCTTAGTGCACGCTGCTTCGGGCCAGCGGTTAGTCGGTTGTCCCAAGGTCGACAGACATCATCCGGTTCGATGTTGTGGGGCTCCCTCATAACTTGCCGCCTGTCACTCATATGTAGCTACACTGACATATAAAAGTACTGATAGTCAGGCCCATAGTTCTAGTAAGTAACCTCCCTCTGTAGCGGAATCGCGGAAGCACACCTTCCATGCGCGAAGCAGAACCTAAGGGCGGAGCGGTCCGCCAGCGAGGCAACATGGTGTGTACTGTTCACGTGTTGAGCAAGATGCCTAGGCGAGCTGAAAGCGCCCGTCGCCAAACCCAAGCTGTTACTCTGCTGTTGTAGTGGTGGTGGGGCAAGGGCGATGCTAAGGCCAAGGCGGCCAAGGGATCATTTGGTTCAGAGAACTCCATGTATTACAATAAGGAGGTGAGGGCAGTGCATGAGGGGCCTATGGGCCTTCGCGTCGACTGCACTTCGTCCGCTGCTCTTCTTCAACTGAGGTGCACTTAATGCATGTGAAGGGGCTTTTCGCATGGCACGAGATAAAAATTATGATGTATCGCAACAGTTGAGGATGTCAGCAGGTGTTTGTGCTGAGTACATCGGCCTGATGCGCGCAGCTGAAGATGTGGGTGGAGCGCGGGAAAGAGGAGGAGGCATTGAAGGCATCGCAGCTGGCACCGCCTCCAGTGCTGACAACATCCGGGACATTCGAGCAGAGCAAGCCGGGCAACAGGTGCGGCCGAAGCTGTTCGATACTAGCAGGTACCGTTACCTTCTTCCTTCACCCCGTACAATAACCCTACTGACGCCCATCCTGCATTCCAACAAGCGCCCACTGGTTGGAGCAGTCACGCGTGAACACCCCTTACGCGCCACCTCCTTCCCAGAACATGTGTCCTTACACTGTCGCCTCCCTTGCCGTCCCTTGCGCCCTGCAGGCGTGCACCGTCCTCCCGCTACGTGCTCCCATCCAACCTCACCGTCTCGCCCTCGCCATCGAGCTCGGTGCAATCCCTCCTTCCCCTCGTCCCCTCATCCACCTCCCTCCCCACGCCATCCCCCTCTGGCAGCTTTTGTCCGTCCGCCTGGATCCCCCCGCCCGTCACCGCCTCCCCGTTTGACCACCTGTCAGCAGATCCTCAGCAGGAGTTGTCTCCCACAGGCTTGGACTCGGGGCCCAGCAGCACCAACTCGTCCCACTGCGGCTACGAGCACTTTCTGGGCGAGCTGAACGAGACTCGCAGCTTTGGCAGCGACAGCAGCGGCTCAAGCGGTTCCAGCGGCAGCGGTGCAACTCGCTGCAGCAGCACCGCGTCCCTTGCCAGCGCCGCCCCTGCGACGGCCGAGGGCAGCGCCAAGCAGCTTGACAGCCCAATCGCGCCACACTCCGGTCTGGAGGCCGACAAGATCTGCATGGACAAGGGCGTGGAGGTGGTATGCGGTGAACAGGTTCCCTACGGAGCCATGGTCGGCCACCACCAGCTGCTGGGCAACACCGCGTCGGAGGAGCCTGCTTCGCCGTCTGTGGCGCCAGAGCAGCCCGTTACTGACGTACAGGACACCGCCATGGACGTGCTTGTTGCCGGAGGCCAGGCCATGACGATGGAGTATGATGTGCTTGCAGCAGCAGCCGTGGTGTCGTTCGAGGGCGCTGCTGACGTGCCCACCAGCGCTGAGGCTGAGGCGCCCGTGGCCAGCTCGCAGCCCGAGCAGCCATGCGCAGCCAGCAACGGCTCCTACTACACGTACCTGTACACCTACGCCGTGCAGCAGCTGGGGTGCTCGGAGCAGGACGCAGCCGCCTATGCGCAGTACTACACCGCGGTGCAGCAGGGCTCCACCTGCGGCACAGACAACCCGGCCAGTGCAGCTGCCGACGACAGCACTGCGCACGGGCAGGAGCAGGCGCAGCAGCAGGAGCCGAAGCAGCAGCAGCAGCAGCAGGAGGAGGAGGTGACTGAGGGACACACAGACGAGGGCGACGACAACGCGCCGTGCACAGCGTGCGATGCGCAGGTGCCCGCCCAGGCCCTAAGCACCGACGGCCACGCCCCTGCCCCCAGCAGCGACTCGGTCGCCTCCTCGTCGCCCTGCAGCACAGACCTGCTTGACACCGCCGTGCGCGCACTCAAGCAGCTGCGCACCTCCGTTCTTGCCATGCCGGCCGCCACCGCGGCCTCTCCCCCCTCTCTCACCTCCCCCGGGGCCCTGCCAGCCGTGACCGACCTCGCCAACGCGCTCACCAGCCTTGGCGTCAGCCCGCTGCCTCCCGCACCCGCCTGTAAAACCGCAACCGCGCCGCCCTCCACCCCCTTTGCCTCCTCGCCCTTCTCGGACGCCTCCCCTGCAGCCACCGCCGTGGCCACGATCGCCTCCTCCGGAACCGCATCCTCGTACGACACCGAGCAGTCCTCCCTGCCACCGACCCCCGGGTCACCCTCGCAGCTCAGCCCGGAGCCCTCCCTGCGCCCCTGCCCCTCCTTCTCCGACCCCATGGGGGACAGTACGGCCTGTGCCGCTCTTGAAACGGTGTGCTCGGTGGACCTCTCCCTAGAGGCGCAGCTGCTCAAGGCCGCCGCCATGCGGTCGTACAGCGCGTCAGCAGAGGGCCGCAAAGGCAGCAGGGCCAGCGGCTACATCAGCAGGTCCACCCAGCGCCTGGTAGAGCTAGCAGCGGGCGCAGCGGAATGCGAGGTGCTGCGCGAGCGCGTGGCGGCCGTGCGCGAAGAGTGCGAGTCGCTGCGGGTGGTGCTGGGTGACGGGCAGTGCAAGTTTGAGGTGGAGCGACGGGAGGTGGGGGCAGCGTGGCAAAGCGCGGGTGAGGTGGGTGATGCAAGGAGGCAGGAGGCGGAGGTGCTCAAGGGGGAGCTGTGCGGCTGGATTGCGCAGCGGGTGGCGCTGCAGTGCCAGGTGGCGAGGGGCAAGGCCAAGCGGCGCGCCTGGGGATGAAGGGCCGTGAGATGTTACGTTTTTTGTTAAGAGCCTTTCGTCGGGCTGTGGATGTCATAGACTGCAGGATAGCAAGCAGGGTGCTGGAAGAGGGTAGGTAAAGTGGTGCTGCAGGCTTGCTGGTACGGCAGGTGGGCAGGAGGCGACCAGAGGTATGCAGGGGAAGTGCTGCTGCAGGTTTTGGTTTGTTGGCACATGCTTGCCGGTAACAGGTACTGCCACGAGAGTTCTTCGGGAGGTTGCAGCAGAGTGCAGACTTTCGCCGGGGTGCGAAGTTCAATTTCCTCGTCTGTGCTGTGCGGCTGTGCTGGGTAGGAAGGATACAGCGCTGCCAGCCGCTGTGGGTGCGTGGGGCGAGCGCTGTGTTGAGTGGTTCGCTTTTGTGTGCTGAAAGTGGGCAAGCGTTATTACGACCAGCCGGGAACATATCCGCAATACTTCTGTCTTTAATTCCATGCAGATTGGGCCTTCCCAGTTTTTTGTCGAGTGAGTGCGCAAGGGCGGGCTCGTGCATTGTCCCGGGTGCGCTCGCCCTATACTGATTCATGTGTTGAGCACGTGTCGAGATGTGGTGGTTAAGCGCCTTATTCGCAGTCGAGCCAGGCTACGCACCCTGGCGTTGCAGTGGCCTTTCTGTGGCGGGTCAATGCCGCCAGCTGCCTTCCACATTGCACTCGTGCACTGTGCATTCACTGCCATTTCAGGAACTGGCCTGGACTCATACAGCTATCCTTTCATTTGGCGAGGACAGCATTTGTCCGTCCAACCAAACGTAAGAGCGAGCCGGGTCAAGGTGCCAGCAACTCATGCACGGGGTATGAGGTGCGTGGACAGCCTGCTGGCGAGGCCCTGGCTGTGGCTTGACAAACACTGTAGTGACTGTAGAACAGTGAAGACCGATATCGCTGGCAATGACGAGTGGTTGTGGGTAGCATGCGCACACCGTTGGCGTAGGTACGTTGTAACAACGGTGAATGACACGTCCTCCGGCCCCCGCCACTACTCCGCCCCACGCCACTACTCGCCTGCTTCCTTCCAGTGCAGTGACCCCAACGTGCTCCAACATAAGTAACCATGCATGCACATTTCAGCTTGACAGGAAGCCACTTTCGGACCCTTTAGGTCACCGACCGACACCGAGGTAAGTAAGTTTGTTACATTGTGCGGGTGCTTACGCCCCAATGCAACTACCCATA
>VFQN01003751.1_pt1 | contig 21074 bp, 28 predicted proteins | sample 3512371 | NCBI WGS metagenome assembly VFQN01 (sample SAMN10412370, study PRJNA504923) | tailings metagenome | isolation source: Replicate 2 from Balatoc abandoned mine | place: Philippines: Itogon, Benguet | collected 2017-08-28
GCCCCCCCACACCCCCCCGAGCGGACACCTGGCTATTGCATGGGGGAGCCACGCCAATGAACACAGGGCATACGACACGCCCCAGGCCATGCATGTCATTTGCTGGGGGAGCCAAATCCAGGGTAATCCGCTCGGGGGGGTGTGGGGGGGCGGAGCCCCCCCACCAGCGCATAAAGTGCCTGGGGTGTGGGGCATGTGGCACGGCCCAGGCCATGCATGTCCTTCGCTGGTGGGGGGGCTCCGCCCCCCCACGCCCCCCCGAGCGGATCAGCTTGCTAGCCCAGGCCATGCAAGTCATCATCCATGGCAACCCCCTCGGGGGGGCGTGGGGGGGCGGAGCCCCCCCACCAGCGAAGGACATGCGTGGCCTGGGCCGTGCCGTCTGCCCTGTGCCCTGGGATGTATGGCCTGACCTGCCATTGCAAAGTGTTTGGGAATGGCTTGGAACCCAGTCGACATAGGATAGCTGCCTTGTGAGCGGCGTCGAGGCTTCCACATGCATCGCGGCCATGTCACTCGACCAGGTCGACTAGGCTCCGTAAGGCCAAACAGGCTGCGCCGAGTCATGTAAGAACTTCTAGGACTACCGCGTCAGGCAGCGTTCACACAATGGGGAATGGGCCATTTTGCCCCGAGCGCGAGGGCAACCGACTGGCTAACCGAAATTAACGTTTAATTCGGTGCGGCCTTTTCGCGTCTAGATCCAAACATCGCGAAATACATCGTGCAAAGTTGAATGCAATGAGGCTACTTGCCAAAACGCGAGGAAGCTGCCGGAATCTACAGACATAGGTGTCTAGTGGGGCGGTTTAAAAAGGCACCATAAGAGTACCTGAAGCGCTAGAACGCATTGCACAAGAGCCCACGCTCACCAGCACTATGACAAACCCAAAACCCTGCTCGAAACAGTTGGGCGCCAGAGGACGCACTACCCTAGTTGGGCCTGGTCGGGCTCACGCCCTCTGAGTTTGCACTGCAAACAGCTCACAGAGTATTGTGCGCTCTGTGCAGGCTGAACCTGGGAGGGGTTGCATAGCACACAGCGGCTGGGGGACCAGCTGCAAACCAGCTGACAGGGCAGGTGATTGTGCACCCATGCGAACCGCAAAACCTCCATGCCAACAGGACCAGCATAGAGTAAGCACAAAGCAGTCCTTTGGTTCAAAGTGTTTTACCTCACTGCTGGTGCGGCAAAACCTTAGCAATGCTAAATGTAGGCTGACAGGGACAGTCGCTCGCGGCAAAGCAGTAAAACACGCACTCAAGTGCAATTGCTACTACAGACTTGGGACCGTGTGCAATGGCGGATGAGGCGCGTCGGTCAACGACGCAAAGCAGGCAACCGCATGGGCGACAGCTGGGACGCAGCGGTGTCGCGCCAGGCAGCAGCCTGGATGGCATAACGCAACAAACTCTATGCTGACATGTTACGATCCTGATGTCGTCAGATACAGCTCGCGACGGCGCTCCTGGGCTCTCGTTCCGGTCACCCCGGCAGTCGTCGGCAGTGCCTCCGTCGCCCCCCAGCAGCTTGGGGCGGGGCACAGGGCCCAGCTTTGGCCCTCCTTTCACATCTCCTACCTCCAGCCGGCCTTCACCAGGCGGCTATGCTGCGCGAGCAGCAGCTGCGGCGGCATACACTGCACAGCGCACGCAGCAGCTCTCAACCCACCCACCTCCCTTTGCCAGCCCTGGAGCCACCAAGGTGCTACCTAGTGCACAGAGCAACAATCGGTCTAAGACACCCGGACCTACCCGGAGCCTCGCACCTGCTCATCCTGCCGTCAGCGCCCAGCGCGCACTAACTCCCCCAGCCAGGCAACCGCTCCCTATGCGGGGCTTGACCTCCACAACTACACCGCTCCCCGCGTCCCGCATAGGGGTACCGGGCGGGACTTCAGGCTCCGCGGCGGCAGCAACCCATGCCAGGCAGGGTTTGGGACATCGAATGGGGGTATTAGAAAACGCACATCATGCTCCTACAAGCCAGGCGGGCATAGAGGCGCGGGCGTTCCTTGCTACAGCTCCCGCCGGCGCCAATCGCAGCCCAGAGACCGCATGGGCTACGCCTGTTGGCAGCCGCAATGCCCCAGGACCGTACAGCAGCGAGCGCCACACAGGGCGGCAACCGTTGGCAGCCGCCTTGGGTCGCATGCCGGGCGGCGTTACCCCCGGCGTGGGTGGAGCCACACGGACTGCAGCTGCGCAGCAGCAGCAGCAGCAGCAGCAGCAGCAAGGGCGCCAGGGGAGGCGGAAGGATGAGTGGCTGTCCTCCTACGAGACCTCCAGTGCCGCCTTCCTTCAGGACTTGGAATCGATGCTGGAAGACGCCACCGCCACCGCACAACGACCACCTCCACTTTCCCTCCCGAAGCAGCAACCAGCGCAGGACACCCCGCTGCAGGGCCACCTGCCGTACATGGGCACAGGGCCACTCGGAGTGGCCGCAGTGGCAACTGCAGCCCCAGGCGTTGCTGTGGGTCACGTGAGGGGAGGAGCAGGCCAGCCCGGGGCTGAGGGTTCACTGTCAAGCCTCCGTACAATGTTGGGGTTGCCCAAGGGGAGCGCTCTGTCGCAGGGTGTAGCACAGCAGGCTGCAGGTGCCTCAGGCGCAGAGGCGGCTGGACCAGGCGGGTCTTTACAGCACCAGAGTGCGGGATCGGCCGTGGGACAGGCGTTGCCAGGATCAACGTCCGGTGCGCGCCCAGCCGCGGATGCGCTTGTGTACGTGCTGCCGCCTGGCACCCCGGATCTGGGCAACACCTCCCTGCAGCCCTGCAGCAGCGGCACAGGCAGCAGCGGCGGCAGGACCGAAGCAGGGCCCGGGGCCCGAGGTGGCACCTCCATGCAGGCCCCGCCATCGTCACCTGCACCGGCTGCACCCCAGGGAAGCAGCGCACGGCGCCCAGGGCTGGGGCCGCCCACGGTACTCAGCCCAGAAGTACAGCCCGCAACTGCGGCCGGTTCTGACCACATCTCCGCGCAGAGAAGTGCTGTTGCTACTGCAACTGCTGCTGGTTACGTGGGCCCTGCCTGGCCTGGCGCGGCTGCGGCGCCGACCCCGGAGGTCCCGCCAGCGGCGGCTGCGGCTGTACTGGCCGCCGCCCCGCTGCTGCCCGGGTCGACTCTGGAGGAGCTGTGGGGTGTGCTGCGGGCCAGCAGCACACAGAACGCGCGGCTGGTGGCGGAGCTGGAGGCGGCGCAGAGGGAGCTGCAGGCGGCGCAGGAGAGGTGGGTGTGGCTGGGGTTTGCGCAGTGAGGCGAAGGCAGGACAGAAAATAGCGGTACTGGAGAGCCGAGGCCCGGGAAGGATACGGGGGCTAAAGAGGTGTGCCTGGAGCCGCCCTGAGAGCGGACCTTGTGGCCATCGGTTACAATGTGTGACTTGCGGCAGCTGCTGCTGCTGCTGCTGGGCGTGAGAGGACACCGTCGCTGTATTCTGGCAAGCATGCTTGTGCCTGCGGGTGGTGCTCCTGTGCACTGATCGCAGGGTGGAGGAGTCCGAGGAGCTCATGCGCGCCTTCCAGCAGCAGCTGGCCGCGCGGCAGCAGCAGGTGTCGGCGTGGACTGCGGCCATCGCGGAGGCAGAGAGGAGGTGGGTGCGCTGGTTGGCGTTGCCGTCAAGGTGCGGCTGGTAACGGCCAGGTGTGTGTATCACCAGCGGTGAGGGAAGCGCATCCACGCATCGCGTTGTTTTCCAATGCTCCCAAATTGAGTAGCCTACGAGCCCACTTCATGGGCACATGGGGGGAGGCCTGTGACGTGTTACATTAGTTCCGGGCAGGCTAGGCAAGGAGAAGCAGGGACATGGAGCGTGAGCAATGGCTCTTATGGGGCGCTCCTGGGGGCATTCTTCGCCGATGCGGGGTCCTGAGGCGTAGCTCAGCGCACCAAGCGGCCTGTACACCCCTGATATACTGCTTGTGCGTTGCTTGTCGCTTTTATGCGCGCAGGGAGGAAGTAGCTAAGCTGCAGCTGCAGGCGCTGGGGCAGGCGTGCTCGGCGCAGTCGACCCGGGCGCAGCAGGCGGAGACGGTGGCGGCCGCCACGCAGCTGCGGCTGGAGCGCATCCTGGCGCAGGCGGCAGCGGCGGAGCGGCGGGAGCAGGGAAAGAGCCGGCAGCAGCTCCAGCAGGAGGAGCAGGTCGTGGGCGCAGAAGGCGGCCTGGCCGATCACCCCTATGGCCAGGTACGTGCTGCGCATGTTGGTGCGCCAGGGGTCGTTAGGTGTGCGCCAGCGGCCGATCCTGCTGTTACCGAGCTTGTGTTGGGCGCTCGCTCGCTTATTGCGCTGCCGCACGCGCCCCCGCCGCACGCGCTACGAGCTGCCGCAGTGCGTTCGTCCTTCAGCCACCACAGGCTACCACACATCCTCACGCGCCCGTTCTCTTAATTCCTTTCCTCCTATTTTGACGCTGCCGAAAACACACCCTGGCGCACAGGGCCATGCCGCTGCGGACAGGACCGGCACTACCGCGGCCACCACCACCACCGCCTCCGGCTCCCTGCGTGCCGAGCTGGCGGCGGCGCAGGTCCGCGCCACCAAGGCGGAGCTGGAGGCGGCCATGGCGCGCAACAGGGCGCTGGTGGTCAAGCAGGTGGGGGCTGGGCACAGCGGCGCGTCTGGGTCAACCTCACTGGGTTAACCACCGGCGGCGCGTGTACGGGGTCGTGCCGGTGGTGTTCAGCAACCGTGAGCACATCTGTGCTGGACATAGCGCTACCGTAAGCATTCCAGCCGTTGCACCCGCATTCACACAAGGTCTGTGTTTAGGCATTGAGCAGCCAACCCCTCCCGTTCCCTTCCTCGCTGCTTCTGCTGCCGTCCCTCTCGCCCAGGAGCTAGAGGCGGCCCAGGAGCGCTCCCGCGCCGCCTCCGCCGCAGCGGCCGCGTTGCGCTCCGAGCTGGATGGCACACGGGAGGCGCTGCAGCTGATGGGGCGGGACCACGACGCGGTGCGGGAGGCTGTGGCGGCGCTGAGGGACCAGGTGAGGGGCGGGAGTGGGGGGCTGATCCACGCGCGCTGGGAAGCGGGTTTGGTGTAAGGTTGAGTGCTCTGCGACGGACGCTGGACCGAGGCGGGTTGTGGGGCTTGGTGCGTCAGGCGTGCTGCCATGGTAGTCAAGCGGATTTGATGTGTTAGGGACAGGCACAAGGTCAGCGGACGGCCCAGCAGCATTGCTTTTTCCTGCCGAGCCCTGCTGCCGATGCCCCCTGAAGACTTCCTTGTGCACGCTGCGTGCTTTCTGCTCCCCTAGGTGCAAGAAAAGGACGGTGCGGTGAGGCGGTCGACCCAGGTGCTGCTGCACCGCGCGCGGGGCCAGGGGCTGGGCCTGAGCGGCCGCCCGGACGTCGGGACTGTGGGTGTTTGGCGGCAGGAGCACCCGGACCGTGGTCCTAGGCAGGAGCCCGAGGATGTGCGGGAGCTTGGTGAGGGACGCCAGCAGCCGCTGGGGCATGCGCACAAGCGTGCCCGGGAGGCCGAGCAGCAGCACACCCAGGGTAGCACCAGCAGCGACAGCGGCAGCCAGGCACGTGGTGGGGAGGAGGCGAGCCCCAGCCTCGCGACCCTGCGCCGGGAGCTGCGGCAGGGGCAGAGCTTCAAGCACCGTCAGGCACCTGGCGAGGAACCCAGCGGCGGCCAGGGGCCCATGTTGGTACGACAGGCTGTACAGAAGTATGAGCAGGAGCAGCGGCATGAGCAGCAGAAGCGCGCCCCTGCGGCGCCCGCTGCCGAACGGGCACCGCCCAGCGCAGCGGCATCGCCAAGGCAGCGCCTGCAGAGCCCCTTCGACAACACAGGCGCCGAGGCTGCCCCGCCCGACCCATGGGACACCCCCGGCTCTCCATTCGCCCGTGCCGCCGTACACACTTCCCGCGGCGACGCCAAAGACACTGTGCCCTTCGACCTCAGCAGTAGCAGCAGCGACATGGAGCCGTCCGGCACACGTGCGGCTGGTAACACACAGGTTGCAGGTGCCAGCCACGGCCGCGTGGCGGTGATCGCGGGTCAGGGCGGTGCTTCTGCATTGCCCCAGCACCATGTCACCTCCCCGCCTGAGGGTTCCGCCCGGCGGCGGCGCCTGGGCTCCCTGCTGCTGGTGGCGCCAGGGGACCTCCCCGTGGAGCCCAGCGCCTCATCCGAACGGTACGGCAGCCGCCGTGGTACGGCACACGGGGCGGTTGGCGCCGATAAGAGTGGGGGACGTGGCGGCCATGTGGCAGGGAGTGGCCCGATGGCGGGGGGCAACGGTGGGGCAGCGGGCGGGGAGGGAGCGGCGGGTGCGGCTGTGGAGGAGGGGCCAGGGCCAGGGCGGCCGGAGTGGGCCGGTAACACACCGTCGTGGCGCAACCGCTTCAAGACGCACGACGGCACGGTCAGCCCGCAGCGGCAGCAGGCTGCAAGTACTGCTGCTGCAGGAGCGGCCACGACCAGCGGGGTGCGGCCCATGGATGCTGGCGCGGCCGCCAGTGGCGTTGGGAGGGGTGGAGTTGGCGCCATGGGGGCAACGCCAGCGCGAGAAGCCCAGGAGGTTGCCCCGTCGCAGGGCAATGCGGCCGCTGGCAGTGGCAGCAGGGGCTCTGAAACCAGCGTGAACGCGGCCACCAGCGTGCGTGGCAGCATCGGTGCAGGCAGCATGGGTGGCGGGTCCGTGCTGGTTCCGGAGGAGCTGCTGCCGCTGAGCCGGGCGCCCAGCCGCGGGTCCGGGACCTCGGCCCATGGGTCGCGCAGGCGGCTGGTGTTCAACTCCAACAGCCTCGGCGGCAGCAGCATGCGGGCGCTGCTGCCGGCAGCTGCGGCATCGCCTGGCCAGGGCTTGGGGCAGGGCGGGCAGGTGCAGGTGCAGGTGCAGGTGCAGGCAGCGGGCGCGGTAACGGTGGCGGCGGCTGCAGGGGATCCGGGGAGGCTGCATGAGGGGGAGGAGGGCGCTGGTTTGGCTGGTGCGGCAAGAGAGCAGGCAGGGGAGCTGGGGGAGCGGCGGCGGCAGCATGGAGGGGAGCGGGAGCCAGGGCCTGACACTGCGGAGCCGTCGCTGGCGGACATGCGTCGGCAGCTCGCAGCGAGGTCCACGTCTGTGGGAAAGGCTGTGGCTGGGGTGGTGGGCAGTGGGCAGAGTGTTGCAAGTGTTGGACTCGGGATAGCCGCCACCGCAGCAGCAGCCACAGCTGCAGTCCCTCGTGTTGCCTCCAGCGGGTCAGAGGTCGCCTCGCCCAGCTCCGTCAGCCTGTCCAGCTTCCTGAACACTGCCCGCAGCAACCAGCAGCAGCAACGGGAGCAGCTGCAGCTCAACCGCCACCACCAGAACCACCAGGACGAGCAGCAGCAGCAGTCGGAGCGCTCTGCCCGTGGCGCCCATGCAGCCCATGCGCAGCCCTCCCCCTTCCCCCTGCGCGGTCTGCCAGGTCGTACCGGTGCCCCCGGCATCGGCCCCTCTCGTCTGCTCCTCCGCACCGCTAGCAGCCCCGACGCAGGACCACGGTCAGGCAGCACGCGCATTACCAGCGGCGTGGGCATGCCACCTGCAGCCCCAGAACACCAGCACAACCTCCGCCAGCAGCAGCAGGACACCCTCGTGACCCCCCACCTCCCTCTGCCCCTCGTACCATCCCAAGACCCAAGTACAGAAGGCTTCGGCAGTGACGACAGCCCAGTGCTGCCGTACGGCAATGACTCACCGGAGGCCCACGGCAGCCCGGACCTGCCGTACGACCCCGACGCGGACCTCCGTACGCCCCGCGACCTGAGCCTCACGCCACGCTCGCGAATGCTGGACCCCTCAAAGGTGGATAGCCACCGCGTGAGCACCTCCCTTGCTGCCTCCTCTGCGGCCTCCTCCATGGCAGGCCTGCCAGGGGCCCGTGTGGGGGTTGCAGTGCGGGACGGGAGGGCGGGAGGGGGAGTCCACGTGCTGACACGGATGGCTGCTGGGGTAATGCCACTGCAGCAGCAGCAGCAGCCGGGCGACGTGGTCCTGCCGCTGGGCCCGCAAGGCCCCGTGCTGCGTCGCATCGCCACCACTCCACGGCAGCTGCGTGACGGGGACGACGACGGGCAGGGCACGGTAGGGGGAGGCAGCACGCCGCGGTGGATACACGGGAGTCCCCTAGGCCGCACGGCGGGTGGGGCGCTGGCTGGCGGCAGTGGTGTTACGTACTCCCCCCGTGCACGGAACGGCGTCCACATGGCTGCCATGGCAGGCGCCCAGGGGAGGTATATTGCAGCGGCGGCGGGGGCGGCATCAGCACCTGGCCGCAGGCCGTGGTGGCGGCGGCTGCTGGGCCGGGGTGTGGGAGGCGGCCAGGTGTCCGGCAGCCGCCGCCATGGCCATAGCCTCGCCTCGGTGGGCGGCAGCGTGTGGTATGAATGCATGGCTTCTGTCAGCCCGCGCGCAGCAGCAGCTGCTGCAGATGCACTTGGCAGTCCCATGGACCCAGGGGTGCGTTGGGGCGCCACGGGTGCCTCGCCCTTGGCTGGCTCGCCTGCTGCTCCGGCCCATGCACTGGTGAGGCCAGCGGGGGACGGTGGCGAGTATCCCGCCAGCGGTGGCAGCAGCCTCCAGGGCTCCCTGTTGTGGTGTCCTGCGCAAGGGGGCGCAGGCGGTACGGGGCTGAGTGGGGCTTCCCCTCGCTCAGTGGGTAGCTTGGTGGGGGCGAGGGGGCATGAGCAGTGGAGCCCACGGGTCAGGGCAGCAACGCCGGGGCGGCAGCAGCGGAGGTATGGGAAGGGAGGGCCGCAGTGGCACGGTGCGGGGGACAGCGGGGATGAGGACGGGGAGGAGGGAAGTGAGGGTGGAGGCGGTGTGAAGGAGGCGGTTGTGGGTGCGCTGCTGCATGTGTGTGTGTGGGCTGGTGGAGTGGCGTGTGGGGTGGGGGTGGTGCTCGGGCTGGCGGCGGTGTTGGAGCGGCCGCTGGCGAGGCGGGCGGCGAGGAGGCGGGCGGCCAGGGGCGTGGTGGTGGATGTGGATGCGGGTGTGTATGAGTTGTGGGAAAGGGGGAGGGGGAGGGAGGGCGCCGTGGGCGGGGGAGGCTGCCGGGTGTAGCGCGGCGGTGTGTGTGTGTGTGTGTGTGTGTGCCATCGACCAGAGTGCCGGATGGCGGTGGGGCGGCGGGGTGTGCTGAAACAATAAGTTCTCAGTGGGCCCAGCTTGATGTAGGAAAGAGTTTGAATGGTATGCATACGGTCGTCTGATATTGGTGTGAGCACTTGAGGTGAGTTGTTTTAGCCAGTGTAAAAATGGTGAGATTGTGCAGAACTAGTCTCGCCATGACTTATGATCTGGGGGTTTGTCCATCTTGACACGTTCAGTGTGTGGTGGGGGGTTGCTGCACACCGATGCATGTAACCGAGCCCTTTCGCTGCCGGTTTTCAGGCGGGTTGAATGAGCAAGTGCGTACCGGTACGGTTTTACAAGCCAGCTGTCTGCCGCCCGTGCGCTGCCACGGGGCACATGCTTTGTGATGCTCTTTTGCTGTGTTGCGGCTTGGCCGGGGTTCCAAAGTCCATGGAAGGGATTTACCTGCATGGTGCGTCGCTCAGGCCACGTGCCCTGGTTGAGGCAGGTGACGCAATCCAAACCGCTCCGGAGCCGAACATCGCTGCAGCACTTTTGTCGTCTCTTTAGTGTCGCTTTTGCTCAACATACACCTCCACTTCAGTCCTATAGTAGCCGTCACACAGACTGCTTTAGAGGCCTGTCCAATTTGTAGCATAGGTTGTTCCGACAGCAGGATAATTGCTGCCCCAAACCTGCTGCCCTAACAAGTTGTGCTTCATCGTTAGCGCGCGCTGCTTCCAGAGCACCTGCGCTCAGTCTACCGGAAAATCGATTTTCCGATACCGCTGGTTCCTTTCTGTGACACAATAAGGCACTCGCTGTGGGAGGGAATAGGCGCCGTAGCATAGCCGACACCAGATAAGGACTACTCGCAGGCGAATGGCGTGCTTAGGCCTGCGCGCGCGGCCTGGCCCTCTATCCGAACGAAGCGGAAACCGCGCGGCGCGAGTGCCGTCCTTATTGCGCTCGTCGCGCACAAGATACAGCAATTTCAAGCGCTCGCAGACGCGACCGACAGCGTTCAAAGACGCTGATGGAGTCAAACGCAACGGCGAAGGCAATGCGAGTACCGGACCGCTGTAGGCCCCTAAGGCGTCGCAGGGTCGCTCCAGAAAGCCCTAACATGGATACTTGACTACATTGTGTACCTTTCCTGCGGCCGTATCGCACTGGCTCTGCCCTGTCACGACAGCCCCCTCGCTTGGCTGACTTCCAGCGCACCCTTTCACCTGCAGAACCGACTGCACACCCGGCTTGCAATCATCGGCAGCGGCCCGGCAGCCCACACAGCAGCTATTTACGCTGCCCGCGCAGAGCTCGAGCCCATCCTGTTTGAGGTGGGTGGCGGGTTGGCGCAGCCCTGAGCCGCACGCCTGCACAGGTCACGCTTAGCACCAGTACCAGCCAGTTACCGAGCACACCCGCAGAGGTGCTGACGCCCCTTACAAGCAGCACCTGAGACGAACCACGCATCCACGCACCTTGCTGTCACCCCTTCCCCCCTCCGCCTGCACGGTCCGCTTTGTCCGCTTGTCGCCACTAGTACGGTATCGCTCTTCGCTAACTGCCCTATCAGTTCCCGTCCTGTTGTTCCTTTGCCGCTCTGAGGTTGACTACCCCCTGCGCGGTACGCGCTACCCTACCCCCCATCTGGTTCCCTCGCACTTCATGTGGTCCCCCCCTTTCACACGTTCCATGCCGCTCCACCCGCCCGCACCCCACACGTTTCACCCCCGCGCACCCCCTAGGGCTGGATGGCTGGCGGTCTGCCCCCCGGCGGCCAGCTGACCACCACCACCTACGTGGAGAACTTCCCTGGCTTCGTGGAGCCGGTGCTTGGGATAGACCTCACGGACAAGTTCAGGTGCGCACCACCCTGTCTCCCTGTGTGCACGTGCATGTGTATGCATGAGGGGCTGGGCGATTCGGACATGGTCTCGCGCATGCGGCTAGGTTGGCCAGCTGCGTTTCCTAACCGTCACCACACTGACACTGCAGCCCGCGCACACGCTCTCCGACGCGATTGCCATGCTACCCATGCCCTCCCTCATCCCACCCCACCTCCCTGTCCCTCTCCACAGGCAGCACAGCGTGCGGTACGGCACCCGCATCTTCACCGAAACCGTCACCTCCGTGGACCTCAACCTCAGCCCCGCCGCGCCCCCCACCCACATCCACACCGGCGCCCAGACCCACGCCTCCCCCGTGCCCCTGTCCGCGCCCCACCGCCCCTTCACGCTGTGGACCCCCGAGCGCACCATCACGGCGGACGCGGTGATCGTGGCCACAGGAGCCTCTGCCCGGCGGCTGACGTTCCCGGGGTCAGGGGAGGAGGCGGAGGGAGGCTTCTGGAACAGGGGCATCAGCGCATGCGCCATTTGTGACGGCACCTCGCCGCTCATTCGGTGCGTGCGTGGCAGGGGCCACAGCAGTGTGGGTGGGGGAAATGGGTGCAGGGGCATGGGCGAGTGGTGAGAGAGATTGCGGAGGCGAAGGGGCTCGGGGGCCAGCGGAATGAGGGCAGGGGCAATGAGAGGACATGGGTACCTGTAATTACCGCAACTGACTCGGTGATCTGAAGGTTTTGGGCGGCTGCTCGTCTTCGCACTTCCCGCTTGGCTTGCTTGTTTTTAATACTCGTTAACTTTCTAGTTGACTACCCGCAGCAACAACCCGGTGGCGGTGGTTGGCGGCGGCGACAGCGCCATGGAGGAGGCGGTGTTCCTGACGCGCTACGCGTCCAAGGTGTACATTGTGCACAGGTTCGACTACTTTGAGGCCAGCAAGGTGGGCTGGTGGTGGGGGACGAGGAAGGGAGGGAAAAGGAGAAGGGGCGGAGGTGCCGCAGACCCCCACGCGCTTGCGTGGGCATGGGCGCAGGGCCCAGTGTCCGTGAGGCGTCTCCACACAATTTTTGGAACGGGAGATGGCTTCACGCCTCTACCCTGACCCCTGACACCTCGTACTGCTCGTACTGCATCGTACTGCTTCCTTGCGGTTGACGCGTACCCCCGTACCCCCAGGCCATGGCCCGGCGCGCGCTGTCCAACCCTAAGATCGAGGTGCTGTGGCGGGCGCAGGTGGTGGAGGCACGTGGCAACGCGCAGGGCAACCTGGGTGAGCGCAGCCGCGCGTACTGACACATTAACATACGACTACTGACATCCTGACAGCCCACGAGCTTTCCGGCACTGCAAGCCCTTCGCTCCAGGCCCTGCTTCGTGATCATTTGCCGTCGTACCTCCTTGTCACCGGGCGTACCGCCCTCATCTGCATCCGTCCCGTCCCGTCCCGACCCGTACCCTTGTCCTGCCCGCCAGGCTCGATCATCGTGTCCCAGGACGTCTCACCCTCGGCCCGCAAGCACTCCTCCGCCTCCTCCGCTGCCTCCATGGGCAGCCTGGCCTCCGTGGACCCGGCGGGCGGTACGGCAGACGGTGGGCCGCAGATCGTACGGCGGGAGCTGGAGGTGGGCGGGCTGTTCTTCGCCATCGGGCACCGCCCAGCAACCGACTTCCTCAAGGGCCAGGTAGGGCTTGGGCGGGAGCTGGCGAGTTCGCTAATGTGCGGTAACATTGCTGATTATGGCATGTCATTGCTGCGACGGAGAAGGGGAGTTGGGGTCGCTGGCCCCTGGCATAAGGGGCCAGAGTGTCTAGGGCGAGGGGTGCCCCATCCGCCATGTACACCTAGGTGCTGGCGGGGTGGACCTGGTGCTCTGGACTGGGTGTGATTCAGTTGGCCTTAGGGCCCTTTACCTTCGCGGCATTTGCAGCAACGTGCGGTAGCCCCTTGCTCACCGCGTGGCGCCAGCACCGCGTGCGCCTGCTCTTTGTAACCTTACGCGCGCTCAAGCATGCGACGCTAGCAACGTAATTTGCTGCATACCAGAGTGCCTGGACATGTCGTGGTCTCTCTGCTCAACAGTTTCGACAAATGCTCACCCTCTGGCCTTGATTGACCGAGGCGCGTCTCTCGTGCATCATGCTTACTGTACCGCACCTGTGCCGTACCTGTGCCGTACACAGCTGCAACTGGACGAGCTGGGCTACATCGTCACGGTGCCGGGAAGCACCGCCACCAGCGTGCCTGGTGGGTGGGGGCGGACGTGTGGGGCGGGTGAGGTTGAAAGTGGGAGCGTAGGCGTAGGCAACGGATAGCCAGCAGTAACTCCTATCGTATCCAGCAGCATGGCGCCCTTGCGCACGTACCAGCAAGGAGACCCAGCGGTCGACTCGCGCAGAGGCGCGAGGCCAAAGGTCTTGGGTTGGCCGTGGGATACGCAAATGAGGCGTTCGCTGTCGTTGGCTTTTCGGTGGGCGAGCCTTTCAAACATGGGAGGAGCGCGGGTTTTGCCCCCGACGCTGGGTAGCAGAAAGGTGCCTGGACGCGACATGCAAGAGCGCCCGAGACACCTGCCATCTCCGCGTGCCTCCTGCCCGCGCGTCATCATCTGCACCACAGCTGCATCACGGTCTGCCAACACGCTCCGCCACCCACCTGCCGCTTGCGGTACCTGCTGCCCCACACATCCCCAGGTGTGTTTGCTGCCGGTGACGTGGCGGACGCCAAGTTTCGTCAGGCCATTGTGGCGGCGGGCACCGGATGCATGGCGGCGCTGGAGGCGGAGCGCTACCTGCAGGTGTGTTACGGGGGTGTGTGTATTAGCGTGTATGACTGGGTGTGCAGGTGTTGCATGGCCGCGCTGGAGGTGAAAGCCTGCGTAGGTGAATGCAAGGATTGCGAGTCCGTCCGGGGTTACGCGAATGCATGATTTACATTGGTCCGTCCGCAGCGCCATATCCAGCGGCGTTGGACAGCGTTCCCGTGTAGTCCGCAAAGCACTCCATGCACGACACATCACAGTGCTTGGAAGCCTACACGGGGAGGTGCTGTCAACAGTCCAAAGTCGCTCACGCCCAGCCCTGCCCTGTCTTACCCTGGCCTGCCCTGACCTGGCTTAACCTGCTCTGCATTCACATGCCTACTATTGTACTACATCTATTCCCGCCCTGCCCTATCTTGCCCACTACGCCCACCACAGGCGCTGGACGCAGGCGCCCCTGCCGCCGCCGCCGCCACCGTGGCCGAGCTGGGCCTGGGTGGCATGCCGCAGCAGTACACCGCCTCGCCCGCCACAGCGGCCAAGGCAGCGCCCAAGGGCAGTGCGTCCTCCTAGGCGTGTGCCACACCTCATGTGCAGCTGGCTGCGTGCACGGCTTGTGGTGGGGGCGTATGGGGTGTGGCGGCGGTGAGCACTCTCGCCCCCGACGGCGGCCGAGGCAGATCCCTCGTCCTCCGGTGGCGCCGCACCTGCACACCTGTACGCCAAGCGCTAACCCTCAGTGCGCTTGCACAGTTGGGCGGTGGGAGGAGGGCAACAAGGGCGTGGGGAGGAGGGCAGAGCGAGGAAGATGCCTGTTTGCACCAGTGTGGGGGTTTGCCGTCGCCTTTTATCGTGGGGGGTTAGGGGCATGGTGGTGGTGTGCAGGAGCAGGCTGCAACTATAGGGGGCTGGTAGTTAGTTGGTGATTATGTCTCATTTCCGTGGATCGTTCGCGGAGGCATGGTTGCTTTGGGGGGGGGGGGGCTCTCGTCACGCAGGCGGCGGCGCGCCGGTTTAGATTGCAGGCCGGCCTGGCTGAGTGGCAGAGGGTACCAAGGTCCACACGGTAGGGACTGGCCAGACCACACAGGGGCGAGGGAGTAGTGCTCCGGTCATGAGTTGATCCCGTTATGAGCACACGCAGTGGTGGTATTGCTGACGCCAAGCGAGGACTGTGTCGTTACATTATCTGCATGCATAGCATGTCTGTCTCGGAAAGGTTGCAGAGCAACCAAGGCCCAACTACTTTGGGCCTGCGGTTCATGTGCATTCGCGTGTGTCCCCCACTCTCCGGGGCTGTACAGCTGTTGCGTCTAGTGAGTAAGGGGGCATAGAAGAGTTATCTACGGCATACTTGTTGGCACGACGGCCCAGGCGCATGCAGTTTGGACCTGGGCGGCGCAGGCGTGCGTCGGACCGAGGGCTGTGACCCGAGCCACGCCCGGACACGTGGCATGTGACGGTTTGCCGTTTGCACAAGCGGATGATGGGTAGTCGCTGCGCTGTCAGAGATAGGCGTAATAGCCGACGCTTGCACTTCACGTGTCGAGGGGTTGTCGGTACCGTAAGTAGGGCCTCTACGGGGAGTCCAGTGTGGACTGTGAGAGGGGTGGCAGACTTGTGGGGATGTTGGCGTTGATCTTGACGCGTACAGTAGTTTGGAGCCACTCCTTTGCGGGTGAGTTTACAACTTTTAATGATGAGTTCCGGGTAGCTTTTGCAGTTCGGTAGTATGCTTGGCATCACCAGGCCGAGGTGTGGGCCTGTTCCCGCGGACAACTGTCCTCGCACGGAGGGCATTGTTCAGTTCAGTTCAGTCGTTACACGTGGCAGGTGTAACTTCCCATACGAGCCGTAGGGCCCAAGGGATACCACAACGCGAATACGTAGCATTGAGCGTCGCGCCAGGCCATGACAGCACAGGGGCTGGGCCGCACCTGGCACGTTGTCGGCACTGCCTGCTGCGTGGTGCTGACTGCTGAGTGCCCCTGGGCATGCTAGTACCGGTAATATGACTGCCTGGTATGCTGCGATTGGTTGGCGCGCACCGTGCACACTCTTGTATTGGTTTCGGCGTGATTGGCTAACTTGCGTTCCTGTGCGTCCCTTGTCGTCCTGCCTCCCCTGTCCTGCACTCCTTGATGAGCCCTGCGTGGAGGCTTCAAGGCTACTTGTGGGTAATTGGGGTAGCAGGCACGGGTAGCAGGATACATGTAGGGCCATAATTGACTCTCTTGCGTTACACGAGGGCTTAAGGTTGGCCTCTGGCAAAGCAGAGGGCAGCAGCCCAATATGCCTTTTAAATGCGCAATGCTGCAGGCAGATGCCTGCACTGGCAGGGGAGACATGGCACTAGTCAACGAGGCTCACGTCGTACCGCGCTGGCACTCTCAACCCCCTCCTGCGGCAATAGCCACCGTTGTCACACCAAGCGACACTCCTAGCAACATAGTATGCACCTGTGACCTCATGACCTACATAATAAGCGTGCGTGCTCTTCCATAGGCACGCAGGAACCCCGAGAGTCGGGCGTAAGAGTCGGGAGTGCACAGCCCTGTCAACCGTGCCTAAGATGGCAGCAACTCTTATCATGATACATTAGCGTTCATATTTCTGATGGGAGTGACGCAGTCCTCCGACGGGGGAGTGGTCACCGTAGTCTCGCCAGGCGACGATGGCGCGGATGCGCTGCAGGAGCGGTCGAAGGAACTTGAGGACGAGCTCGCGCGCCTCGGAACACAGCTTGGTCAGGTAAGACGATGCACATAAAAGCCTGCTAGGGGCAAGTTGAGCATTCCTGGAAGCACACGTGGAGGGGCTCGGGTGTCCAGGGGTTCTGCAGCCCGCATCTAGCCTGCAGCCTCTCGCTTCTGCTGGCTCCACTGACAATCTAAACACAAAGCAGCACCGCAAGGCCGCATCAACGCACACTATATGTTTTAGCTGGACAAGTGTCACGGCCCGCCTTCGACCTTGCCCGCAGCTGCGGGTCATTGCTGCAGCGGCCCCAGCAGGAGGCGACATCGTGGTGCCAGGCGCCCCCGGTCATGCGGGGAGGCCCCACTCCCCATCCTCAGCCGCAACCTATGCCCTCGGGGCCGACCATTCCAGCCCCATGGGCGCCGGCAACTGCGCGTCAGGTAGCGGCATGGCACTAGGCGGAGCGGACCTGCTGGGGGTGGGTCCGTTCCTGGCGGCAGCGGCGGCGGCGACAGCGGCGGCGGCGGGCGCGGGGGCGGCGGCGGTGGGCGCCGGCGCTGCTGCCGTACGGTCCGTGTCACCGCCGTTGAGCTTCAGCTCCGCAGGCGCATCAGGTGGGCTGGGGAGCGCGTGCCACGGGGGAGAGCAACTGCACACGCAGGGGCTCCACCAAGCGCGGACGCCGCCAGATGGCTGATGCGTGATGGCTCGGGAACGCAAAGAGGAAAGCCCTGCCTCTCCCTGCAGTGGCGGGGGAACACCCTGTCACTCCTCCGCCACTGCCAGCGAGGATGCTTCATACGCCGTAAGGGGGCATCAGTGTGCGTGCTGCCGTACAACTGCTCCCCACGTCGCATCGCATCGGTTGCTCACGCTGGCGGCTGCTCACGTTGGCCTGGCTCCGCCGCCTTCGCCCCTGGCCTAGGCTTGGCGCCCGCGGCCGTGTCCCCGGCCGCTGCGCCCGCCGGCGCGGCGGCGCTTGCTGCCGAGGTGCGTGGCGCGCTGGGGCGTTACGGCACGTGGCTGCAGCGGCGGGAGGCGGAGGCGGCGCGCGAGCAGCAGCGGCTGCATGGGCACGTGGTGCGTGCGGACGCGGCGGTCAAGGCTGCGGCGGTGCAGCTGGAAAAGTGGGTGCCGTACACTGCTTGCGCACTGGGTTGCTTTTGCCAATCATGTAACGCAAAACTGGGGTATGTGGTTCGGTGGCGGGGCGGGCAACGCGGCTCCGGTTGACGGCGGTTGACGGCGGTTGACGGCGATCTTCCCTCGGAGGTTGCGTGAGGGAACGCCAACAGGTGCGTTCGTCACAGCATGTATTGCTTGAAGGCTTCACATCCTTTCACAGAGTGCGTCATCCGCTTGCGTGGGGTGAGCGTACAAGGCCCTGCGGGCGGCTTGCCAGCCTGTGGGGAGGTTGGTACTACGCCGGTAGTCATCCTCAGTGTCATGTGTTGTTGGGTAGCGCCTGCCGCCCATGCACAGGTTAACCATGAATAGTCAAGCTGTGGTTTTTCAAATAATGCAAACACGAGGCATTGGGCGGTTGCTGCACACGAATGACGGGCTAAGGGCTCCACCCACATGACAAAAGCTAACGCAATTAGGAGCGTTTCACGGTGCAGCATGTAACTTGGGTAGTTTTCATTGTGTTACCCTCCTGAAAAGCCCGCAAGGCTGCTTCCTCGCGGCACCACGTCTCAATTCGCACAACATTAGGTAACACCATTGTCATTCAAGAAGACTCCCACACAACACAGTATCTTGTTACACGCTTACCTAACAGCTTTTCCTATGTGGAAGGCCCCCCACTCACAGCACCCCCACGGCGAAGCCTTGCCGTCCGCACTGTGCCCCGTCTTCCCACCCTCGCAAAAACCATTTTCCGCACCGTTAACCACATGGTTTGACTGGTCCTTTTCCCAGGCGTGCGGCGGACCGCGGCCGCTCCTCCGCCGCGTTGCAGCTGCAGCAGCAGCTGGCGGCGCTGGCGGCTGACGTGGACAGGCTGGTGGGGAGGGTGGAGGCGGCGGCAGGCTGCGTGCGGAGGTGCCGCCAGGCGCTGGAGCCGGAGGGAGGGGCAGGTGGCGACTGGGGTGCGACGGGAGGGCAAGGAGGGGCAGCGGGGGAGGAGCGTGAGGGGGCGTGCGCTGTGCAGGGGGACGCACGGTGAGGAGGTGGAGGAGATGGAAACGGTGTGTGTGGCTTGGTGATGGAAGCAGCTGATCGGGAGGTTGGGGCAGTCCCGCTATCGACATTCTGCGGGCAGGCAATGTAGGTTTGGCAGAGGTGCCGACTTCGTGTGGAGCAGGATTAAGGGAGATGGAGGAGGCATCCGGGGCCGGATAGCGCGCAGGAGGGACAGGAGCACGAGGGGTGTGTAGCGGATGGTGCGGGATGTAGGCTAATGAGAATTATACAGTTAAAGGCATACAGGAGTAACAGGCAGAGCGTAGCGAGGCAAGGCAGGTCCGGAGAGTGGCAGATCGATGACGGTGGCTATCCTCGCTGACGCTAATCCGCTGAGATACTTGACTGAAGTGAAAAAGCCGGCTGTGTCGGTTGTGTTGAGATCTGTGCCGAAGGCACGAGGTTCGCCCAGAACACTCTAGGCACTTGTACGGGAACGTTCTAGGCACGTGTTCGGGAAGTCTCCGGAACCAGATGCGTACGGCATGACCGGAACGTGCTAGATACGGCTGTTCGGTATATAAGGCGTTTAGCCTGGTGTATTGGAGATATAGGTAGATATCAACGTACGTACACGTATGTAGAATACTCTGATACGGGCAACCAAGTACCTGTAACAACCACGAGACATGTCAACTCTCAACAGGTTGCCCCCCGGCACACGCAGGACCAGACTGTGCGTGCTCACGCTTGCAGAGTGCGTCGCATACCTGCGGGCGAGAGGTAGAAGCGGCCCGCCGTGAGCCGCGCTAGTAGATGTAGACTTGAAAAGGCGACGCGATGGCAAGGCAAAGCCGGGGGACGGCGCTAGAGTATGGGAAGGAGTCCGCGGTCGCCCCGGGCAGAGGTAGAGCGCCTCGGCAAGCTGATGTACGGCGAGATGCGCATGCAAGTGCAAGTAAACCGGGGCGCAAAGCAAAGACAGCAAAGCAAAGAAAACAAAACAAAGCAGGACGGGCAAGGCAAACGCAGATGCACAAGGCAAGGGGAGTGCGATGCGAGGCACAGCACGACCGACACAGCAGCAGGTGAGGCTGTGGGTTACCGGAAGCTGGCGGGCTGACCAGGCTGGGGAAGGCTGACTGGCTGAACGGGGTACTGACCATGCAAAATGCGGGCGTAAGGCAGGAGCACGAGGGGTGTCGTACGGTTTTACACTGCTCCGCCGCTCCGCAGAGCCGGCTCACAGCACGGAGGCCCTGAAAGGGTCCTCAAGGCAAGGGAGCGGCCCCCAATTGGGGCACGCTCCCTAGGCACACACCCCTCGCAAGGGCGAAAGCCACCCGGAAGACAGCACAGGCGAGGCCACACGCTCACACCAACCACGTGTGTGTGTAATCAGGCGGGAGAAAGCATGGAGCTGCCGCCAGGCGCTGGAAGAGGGAAGTTGGCAGCAGGGCGGGCACGAGGACTCCAAGGCCTGACATGTTTTCAAGTGTTGTTCTAGAAGGACCGCGTGAGCAAGGGAAGCAGGCCGCTCTGCGGGGCAGCAGTGGGAGGGCCAACTGGTGGGCGGCGCAGCGAGGTGGGCCTGTTGGCACACGTGGGGTAGGCCTTCGGTGGCAGGGACGGGGCCGCTTGGCGAGCCCGCGTGGAGAAGTCTCCACGCGCACGGTAGGCTTTCTTGCAATCCTATGCACACGGGATTCCACGCTGTTCCACGGCATGGGCAAGGGAGCGCAACACTATGGCATTTGGTCGTGTGGCGTTGGTCGTGCCACACAGGTTTCAGGGGCTCGACTTGCTGTAGCTTGCAGATACGCACAGGGTGGCCATATACGTGGCAAAGCGCCGCCCCGCCAGCCTAGTGGGGCTAGGGGACTTGCGTCGGATCGTAGCCGGCAGTCTACAGCACCACGCAAGCGTTGCCTACAACAGCCGCTGCGGCTGCCCTGCCAAGAGCCGGGGTGCCGGCAGCGCAAAGCGCGTGGAGGAGAGTTCTCCGCAGGTGCCCAGGGGTTTGTCCTCGTCCAGACTACTCTCTTGTGTTTGATCTGCTGCGGGATGCAAGTCACAGCACGAAGTCAAACCGTGTACGGCAAGTACCCCATCCTGGGTAGCGTGCGCCATACCGTGCATGCACCCTAGGCGAACGGCGCATCATGCATGCAAGTATGTGAACCTGATGTAAGCTGCCCAGGCTGTCCCTGCCCACGGGCTTGAGGATGATTCTAGGGGGGTACACTAGAGGAAAACGCCGGCGCATGCTCTGAGTTCGCTCAGTTTTTCGCAGCGCTGCAGCCTGTGCAACGGTAGCGCTGGAACAGGCTGGAACCACAAGCCCTCAAAAAGCATACAATGAAGTATGTCCAAAGCAAGCTATGCGTGCAGCAATGAAGGGAACATATGACAGGCAGCCAGCGCAGCGCAGCGATTCAGCTCACGTTGCGCTCGGGTGCGGGCAACGCTGCTCCGGTTGACGGCGATCTTCTGTCGGAGGTTACGTGAGGGAACGCCAACATGTGATGGGATGTATTGCTTGAAGGCTTCACATCCTTTCACAGAGTGCGTCATCCGCTTGCGTG
>VFQN01003752.1_pt1 | contig 21069 bp, 12 predicted proteins | sample 3512371 | NCBI WGS metagenome assembly VFQN01 (sample SAMN10412370, study PRJNA504923) | tailings metagenome | isolation source: Replicate 2 from Balatoc abandoned mine | place: Philippines: Itogon, Benguet | collected 2017-08-28
TCTTAGGAGCAGCCGGCACGCCAGCGGTCTGGGTGAACTTCTTGTTGAGGTAGTCGGTCACCGACAGGGTGATGTCGTTTTCCGGCTCGAAGTGCACGACCTGGCGGTTCATGCCTTCGATCAGCTTCTGGGCGTTCTCGGTGTCCAGATCTTCACGGTTGAACCGCAGCACCAGGTTGTACTTGTAGTACTTGGCGTAGCGGGCGACGGCGTCGGTGACGTCGAGGTAGACCGTGTGATAGATCTGCGATTCCTTCTTGAGGAATTCACGCTGGGCGGCGCGACGGAAGGCTTCGAATTCCGCCGAGGCCTTGGCCAGTTGCTGTTCAGCCGCGGTGAATTCCGGGCTGGCTTCAGCAAACTGCTTCATCTTGCCCTGCATCTCCTGCAAGGCGAGCGCCTTCTGCTTGGCTTCCTCTTCGCTGACCTGGATTTCGGCCTTCAGGTCTTCACGCAGCTGAGAGAACTTCTGGTAGTTCTTGAAAACGTACGCCATGTCGATCAGCGCGATCTTGTGCGGAGCGCTGGAGACCTGGGCGGCCGGAGCCGCAGGGGTGGTCTGGCCGCTGGCCAGGCCCGGGAATGTGAGGACGGCCGACACCAGGGCGACCGCAGACGCCGACATGACAAACTTCTTCACGGCTAATGCACTCCTTTGCGTGGCCGAACCGGTTATGCGTGGCCGAACCGGCGAGGGAAAGACCCGGAATTGTAGATTCTCATCCGATGCCTTCGCCTCCAGCGGCAGCATCGACGTCTGGTTCCCGTGACCTCTGGCGACGCCCCGCAGATATCAGGCAGAAAACTGCAGTCAATCTGCGGTCGTTGTTCAGAAAGGCCGCGAACCGGCGGGCCGTATTGTGCACACTCGGAAAATTGCGTCAATACGGAGCAGGCCGCATCTTTTACCCGACCCGAAGAGTTTCCCGGAAAGATAGTGAAACCGGCAGTTTTTGCCAGAGCAATTTGTACGTCGGCAGGTCAGGGCAACTTTTCTGCGTTCTGTCGCAAAAAACCTGCAGCGAATGCATAGTGATCGAGCAACCCCGTCGTATCCCGCCCCAGAATTCTCAGGGCCGCGTACACCGCCTCGATGGTGGCCAGTCCGCCATCGGGATCCTCAAAAACTTTTGAAATCCGCGGATAGGCGGTCACCAGCGGCGGCAGTGTCCGGGTCGGAACTTCTGCCACATTCGCCTCCATCGCGCCTGCCCAGCGCCAGGTGCCGTCCAGAACCAGTAAGCCCGCGCCGGCGTCCGCTGCTGATAATTCCGGACCAGACATTGCCAGCCGGACATAACCGTCCAGACGCTCCGGTCGCCGGGGATGTTTGACGAACTGGAACCGCGGATCTCCCCGCAAGGGAGCCACCGTACATTTGGAGCGTCGCTCCTTCGGATGCACCACGATCACCGTGACAGGGCAGGGCGGAGGCACGGGTAACGACGCGGTCGAAGGTTCAGGCGGATGTTCACCGGACACGGATCGAAACCTGCTGGGAAAAGGAGTTACGAACGCTGTTCCCGGGGGGCTCACGGGAGATTCCGGAGGATCAAAACGCAAATTCAGACGACGCCGTTGAACCGCAGACTTCCGGAATCACGAATCCGGCATGATACGCACTCACCTGCCGCGTGGGCGAGGCTCCCGAACCGTCAATCCGGGAACATTATCAGTGGTTCGCGAGCCGTCATCGCCCGTTGACGACTCACCTCGCTTCGCCGCCAGTCGACAACCCGCCAGCGGTCAGGCTCTGAGACCCCTGTGTTCCCTGAGGTCGACCGATGGCGACGCCGAAAAGCCGTCGTTGCAGGCAGTCGGCTGTGTGTTGCAGTTTCAGGGGGGCTGGACGCCGGTTAGAATCAGGAGCAGGAGTGCGCCCGGACCGCCGCTCCCCTCTGTCGCCCGACGACACGGCGCTGACGCAAGTCTTTTTGCCGCATCACCATCCGTCCGCGTAGCCACCATTGCCCGCCCATGTTCGATCAACGCTATATCCGTAATTTCTCCATCGTCGCTCACATCGATCATGGCAAAAGCACGCTCGCCGACCAGTTGCTGCTGCAAAGCGGCGCTATCGACGAACGCGAATTCCGCATGCAGCTGCTCGACGACTTGCAGGTCGAGCGGGAACGCGGCATCACGGTGAAGGCCCGCGCGGTCGCCATCAACTACGTCTACGAAGGCCAGACGTACGAGATCAACTTTATCGATACCCCCGGCCACGTTGACTTCCATTACGAAGTCTCCCGCAGCCTGGCAGCCTGTGAAGGGGCGCTGCTGCTGGTGGACGCCTTCCAGGGCGTGCAGGCCCAGACGGTGGCCAATGCGTATGCGGCTATCAACGCCGATCTGGAAGTGATTCCTGTCGTCAACAAGGTCGACCTGCCCGTCACCCGCATTCCGGAAGTGCTGGAAGAAGTCGAAACCGTCGTCGGTCTGGATACCACCGACGTCATCAAGACCAGCGGTAAGACCGGCATCGGCGTCAAGGACTGCTTCAAGGCGATCATTGAACGCATTCCGGCTCCGAAGGGCGATCCCAATGCCCCGCTGCAGTGCCTGATCTTCGACAGCAAGTACGACAACTATCGCGGCGTGGTCACCTATGTCCGCGTGATGCAGGGCACGATCTCCAAAGGCCAGAAGGTCTACTTCATGAAGGCCGGCACGGCTCATGACATTCTGGAGATCGGCCAGTTCCGCCCCGGCATGGTCGCCTGCGAAGACCTCGGTCCCGGGCAGGTGGGTTACTTCGTCTCCGGCATCAAGGTGCTGGGCAACGTCCACGTGGGTGATACCGTCACCGACTTCCACCATCGGGCGGAAAAAGCACTGCCCGGCTACGAAATCCCCCAGCAAATGGTGTTCTGCGGGATGTACCCCGTTGATGCCACCGACTTCGAGCATTTGCGCGAAGAACTGCAGAAGATGAGTCTCAACGACGCCAGCTTCTCGTTCGCGCCGGATACCAGCGATGCTCTCGGCTTCGGCTTCCGCTGCGGCTTCCTCGGCATGCTGCACATGGAGATCATCCAGCAGCGGCTGGAACAGGAAGCCGACGTTGACCTGATCCAGACGGCTCCCAACGTCACCTATGAACTGGTAAAAACCGACGGCGAAACCCAGCTTATTGACAACCCGCAGGACGTGCCCGATTCCGGCAGCATCAAGGAGTTCCGCGAACCGGTCGCCAAGGTGCATTTCATTCTGCCCAGCGACCGCATCGGCCCGATCATGCAGCTCTGCGCCGACCGCCGCGGCACCTATCTCACGACCGAATACCTCGGACCCAACCGCGTGCAGCTCGTCTACGAATTGCCGCTGGCCGAAATCGTGTTCGACATGTACGACAAGCTGAAAAGCATCACTCAGGGCTACGGCACGATGAACTACGAAGTCATCGGCTTCCGCCCCGCCGATCTCGTCAAGATGGACATGCTCGTTAAAGGCGAACGCGTCGACGCCCTGGCGGTCATCGTCCACCGCTCACAAGCCGAACGCCGAGGCCGCGCGGTCTGCAAGAAGCTGAAAGAAGAGATCAACCGCCACCAGTTCGAGATCCCGATCCAGGCCGCCCTCGGCGGTCGCGTGATCGCCCGCGAAACCATCTCCGCCGTGCGTAAAGACGTGACCGCCAAATGCTACGGCGGCGACATCAGCCGCAAACGCAAGCTCCTCGAAAAGCAAAAAGAGGGCAAGAAACGCATGAAGCAGTTCGGCGCCGTGGAAATCCCGCAGAAGGCGTTCCTGGCGGTGCTGAGTACGTCGGAGGAGGAGTGAAGGGCGTATTTGTAGGGTCCGCTGTGCGGACAGTTTTTAGAAGCTGCGGGCATTTTGAGCCGATCAAAGGTCCGCACAGCGGACCCTACAGTGCTGTGCGGACCCTACTTTCGGAGATTACGGGTACGAAAAACGATCAATAGTCCGCACAGCGGACCCTACGGTGCCTGTCCATGCCGACCGGACAGCTACGGGCCAAAGACTAACGTCGGGTGCGGTTTTCGCCGGTGCCGGGCTTCTGGCTCATGTCTCTCGCCCGGAACCCTCGCCTCTCAAAAAATCCACCAATCCCCATCACCCTGCATTTCCCGCTTGACCTGCATACCTCGACGGTCTAGGCTATCAATACATAGGCGGCCAATATATGGCGAGGCATATCATGGATTCCCGGCTTCTCTGGGGCACGGTCGAGATGCTCATTCTGGAGGTGGTCTCTCATGGGCCCACCTACGGGTATGAAATCACGCAGACGGTCGCCCGGCAGTCCCGCGGCTATTTCGATCTGAAGGAAGGCAGCCTGTACCCCGCGCTGCATCGCCTGGAGCAGCAGCAATTGCTGCAGTCGTTCTGGCAGGAGGTCGACGGTCGCCGGCGAAAATACTATCGCCTGAGTTCCGCCGGCCAGGCCGCACTCGCAGAAAAACGCACCGCCTGGCAAGCGTTCGCCGGCGGCGTGAATGGCGTCCTTGGCGCGGAAAATTCGGCGTGAAAAATAGCGGAAAGCCGCAAGCGGAGAGCAGAGAGCCAGATCTGTCGCCCTGACATTCTCCAGCTTTTCGCTTTCAGCTTTCAGCTCCAAAAAAGTCCAGTCGCTGGCAATTCCGGTTCGTCAGGCGACTGAATTATCGGGCAAGCACACATGCACGACGACGACCTGCTGGCCGATTTGCCGCCGTTGCGGGAGGACGAACCGGCGTCGTTGCGTCAAGACATTGCAGACGAACTCGCCGACCATCTGGCGTGTGCGTTTCATCGCGAACTGGTGAAGACCGGTGACGCAGAGGCTGCGCAGACGCGTGTCCTCGATCAATTCGGCGATCCGCAGCGGATCGCCCGGAAACTCTGGTTCCAGGCCATGTGGAGTCGCATCATGAGTCAGCGCATTGTGGTGGTCAGTTCGCTCACGCTGGCGGTCGCATCGCTGGCCGCTGTCGGATTCATTGGCTGGTTTCTGGTCGAACAGCAGCGACGCATGGAGGGGCAGCAGCAGATGCTGTTATCTGTCGTCGAGCGGATGCTGACGGAGTTCAGTCAGCGGCCCGCTCCGGCAAACCCGTCTCCCGCGGCAGGCGTGCTGTCGACATCCGCCGTCCCCTTGAAAATCCGCGTCGTGACGGCTGGTCAGGAGCAACAGCCGTTCGCAAACCTGTCAGTGACATTGACTCCGGAACCGATGAAGGTCGGGGATGCGAGCCTGATGGAAATGACGGGAACCGACGGCACGGCGGACTTCGCCTATCTCAACATCGGCCGCTATCGCTATACCGTGTTTATGCCCTGGGGCGAATTCGCCACGGCGAAATTCACCATTCATCCAGGCACAGCCCATGAAGAAGTCCTCCGGGTTCCGGCTATCAGTCCACCGCTAGCGAATGTGGAAGTGACCGGAGCTTCGTTTCCTGCCAGTCTGAGCGAGTTGGGATATCGCACGGCTGTGGCGCAACTGCGTCTGCAACCGCGCATGGTCGACGGCATTGACTGGACGCCGCAGGAAGGCGTGGCAACTTCCAGCAACAAACCGCTGACGGCTTCGCTGTATGTCGTCTGGACCAGCAGTGGCCGCTGCTGGACAGCGATCAGCGAACCGCAAGGCAACAGCCAGGGCGGCATGGGCGGCGGCGGGTTCTTCTCGGTGCCGCCGGAAGCGGTCGCCAGCCTCCTGTCGTCATCACTGGCCAGCCAGTTTGCCGGCTCCTTTGCCGGCCCGGCCGAATCGAACTTCAGCATCGAATCGCAGCAGTTGCTCTGGCGCGAGTCGACCACCCTGGAACTAACGACAGGCAAATATGCGGTGACATGGATCGGCGCGAGCCAGCAGGAACCGGCAAGGCAACAGCCGCTCGGCGGAATTCTGGCAAACCTCATGACCCTTCCCATCGGGAATTCCCGGCAGGCTTCCACGGAGACATTGCTGTTAAAAGACGACGAGAAGCGGGTCTGGCAGCCGACTCTTTCCGAAGCAGTGCTGAGCCATTTCCGCGATGCCATCCTTGCGAATCCCCCGGAGCCGCTGGAACCGCCCGTACGACCTGCCAATCCCGCTCCTCCAACGAAGCCAGCCGGCCTGACCCTGGAACTGGTGCCGGAAAACCCGGGGCAAAAGATTCACCATTCCGCTAACGTCGGGTTGGTTGATGAACTGGGAGGTACGTTCGCCATCGAGCGGGAAAACGACAGCCCCCGGTTTCGCTGTTTCACTCCACTCCACCCCGGCCGTTACCGCCTGATGGTGGGAAATGTTGCCCGGGAAGAACAAGACTTGTACGCCCTGAAGAATTTCGTGGTCAAGGAGGACGAGCGGCCTGAATGGAAGGTCAAGGTTCCCGACACCTCACTCGTCACGAATGTGCTGTTGAAAGGTCCGACGGCCCACAATCTGACCGACGGCGCAGTTCTGCAGGCCGGCTGTTTTCTGAGCTTTCGGGGCCGTGAACTGGATAAGTTGTTGTGGCAATCGCAAGTCCAGACCACCTTCGGTCCGCAGTTCTGGCTGGATGAGAAAACCGGGCTGGTGAAATCGTTGACCGCTGGCATTGATACCCGGACGTTCCCCGGGGAGACTCCTGCCGAAGACCGGTTCGTGACGCTCCGGCCCGGGGAATACGACGTGTTCTGGCAATTCCGGGTGGTCTTTCCGGACCAGAACCGTCCCCTCGTGAATCTGCCCGGCTTCGAGCCAGACGTTCCCCACCCGCAAGATTCGCTCCACACGTCCCGTGTGACGATCCAGCCGGATCAAACCACCGCCGAACTGGCACTGCCTGACGAAGTCTGGAAGAAGGTGCGTGAGAAAGCCGTGGAACTCACGAAGGCAGCCAGGAAATGAACGCCAGCTGTCCTGTCTGACTGCCTGTCAGCAGATCACTGGCGGGAACATGGCAAGACCTTGGTTCGACCGGGAATTCAATCTTCCAATCGCTTCATGCCACCCGGTTTCTGTTTCACTTCCTTGACGCTTGCCCGTGCGATCGTTAACGTCCGCAGGATCTGTTGGGCGCGGGCTCGTGCGCTCACGGTGTGCGCCGGCACGGTGGCGGTGGCGGGGGGAGCGACCTGGTCAGTCTCCTGGCTTCAGCCGGAAACCGGTGTTTTGCCTGGAATAATGTGGCCACTTCTCAATAATGCAGGGCGATGCAGATCGTCCAGGTGGGACGCTTCCAGCAATTTTCAGGTCTGATCTCTTCCGGATCCAGGCGAGCCGGGTCCGGGCAACGGTTCGAGGAACTCACGCAGATGGCCACGAAGTACGTCTATTTCTTCGGCGACGGTAAGGCCGAAGGCAGCGCCAAGATGAAGAACGAGCTGGGTGGCAAAGGTGCCAACCTGGCCGAAATGACCAACATCGGTCTGCCCGTGCCTGCCGGCTTCACCATCAGCACGGAAGTCTGCACCTATTTCTACGCCAACGACAAGACCTATCCGCCGGAACTGAAGGATCAGGTCGAGGAAGCCATCGCCAAGATCGAAAAGGCGATGGGCGCGAAACTCGGCGACACCACCAACCCGCTGCTCGTCTCCTGCCGCTCCGGCGCCCGTGAGTCGATGCCGGGGATGATGGACACCGTCCTCAACATCGGTCTGAACGACACCACCGTCGATGCCCTCGCGAAGTCGTCCGGCAACGAGCGGTTCGCCTGGGACAGCTACCGCCGCTTCGTCCAGATGTACGGCGACGTCGTGCTCGGCATGAAGCCCGAGAAGAAGACCGACATCGATCCGTTTGAAGACCTGCTCGAAAAGAAGAAGCACGCCGCCGGCGTCCACTTCGACAACGAACTGACGGCCGAACAGCTCAAGGAACTCGTCGCCGAGTTCAAGGCCGCCGTCAAGAAGACCACCGGGAAGGACTTCCCGACCGATCCGCGCGAGCAGATCTACGGTGCCGTCGGCGCCGTGTTCGGCAGCTGGATGAACGACCGCGCGATCGTCTATCGCCGCACCTACGGCATCCCGCACGAGTGGGGTACCGCCGTCAACGTGCAGGCGATGGTGTTCGGCAACCTGGGTGACGACTGTGCCACCGGCGTGGCCCTCACCCGCGATGGTGCCCTCGGCGTTCCCGGCTACTGCGGCGACTACCTGATCAACGCCCAGGGTGAAGACGTCGTCGCCGGCATCCGCACCCCGCTGCGGATCGAAGAGACTCTGGCCAAGGACATGCCGGCTGCGTTCAAGGAACTGGACGAAATCGGCAAGATCCTTGAGTCGCACTACAAGGACGTGCAGGACATCGAGTTCACCGTTCAGCGCGGCAAGGTCTGGATGCTCCAGACGCGTAACGCCAAGCGGACCGGTTTTGCGGCCGTCCGCATCGCCGTGGATCTGGTGGAAGAAGGCAAGATCACCGACAAGGAAGCCCTGTCGCCGAAGCGGATTCCCGCTGACGACCTGAACCAGCTCCTGCAGCCGGTATTCGATCAGGCCGGCAAGAAGGCTGCTCAGGACGGTGGCAAGCTGCTGACCAAAGGCATCAACGCTGGTCCCGGCGCTGCCTACGGCCAGGTGGTGTTCCACGCGGACGACGCCGAAGCCCTGTACCTCAAGAATCCGGCGGTCGAGCTGATCCTCGTCCGTCGCGAAACGACCCCCGAAGACTTGCGCGGCATGAAGGCTGCCAAGGGCATTCTGACCGCGTTCGGTGGGGCCAGCTCGCACGCCGCTCTGGTCAGCCGCCAGATGGGCAAGGTCTGTATCGTCGGCGCCGGCGACCTGAACATTGACTACGAAAAGGCCACCGTCACCGTCGGCGACAAGGTCGTCAAGGAAGGTGACTTCATCAGCATCGACGGTTTCACCGGCGAAATCTTCGAGGGCAAGGTCCAGACCAAGCCGAGCGAAGTCATTCAGGTGCTGATCAACGGCACCATGAAGGCCGAGGAATCGGAAACCTACCAGCGGTTCGCCAAACTGATGAGCTGGGCTGACAAGTACCGCAAGCTGAAAGTGCGAACCAACGCCGACGAACCGAAGCAGGCCACTCAGGCCGTTTCGTTCGGAGCCGAAGGGATCGGACTGTGCCGCACCGAGCACATGTTCTTCGATCACGTCGACGAATTCCGCGAAATGATCCTCGCGGGCGATCTGGAGTCGCGTCAGAAGGCGCTGGCCAAGCTGCTGCCGTTCCAGCGCGGCGACTTCGCCGGTCTGTTCAAGGCGATGGGCGGGCGACCGGTCACCATCCGTCTGCTCGACCCGCCGCTGCACGAGTTCCTGCCGCACGATCACGCTTCCCAGTCTGCCCTGGCAGAGAAGATTGGCATTCCGGTCGACACCATCGCCCGCCGCGTGCACGAACTGCACGAGTCGAACCCGATGCTCGGTCACCGCGGCTGCCGTCTGGGCATCGTATTCCCGGAAATCACCGCGATGCAGGCCCGGGCCATTTTTGAAGCGGCCGTGGAAGTCAAGAAGGCCGGCATGGACGTCATTCCCGAAGTGATGATCCCGCTGGTCGGCTACATCGCCGAGTTCAAGAACCAGGAGAAGGTCATCCGCGAACAGGCGGAGCTGGTCTTCAAGGAAACCGGCGTCAAGGTCGAGTACCTCGTCGGCACGATGATCGAAGTCCCGCGGGCCTGTGCCACGGCCGACCAGATCGCCAGCGGCGCCGAGTTCTTCAGCTTCGGCACCAACGACCTGACCCAGACCACGCTGGGCATGAGCCGTGACGATTACGGTGGCTTCATCAACCACTACAAGGAAAACGACATCGTCCCGAACGATCCGTTCCAGATGATCGATCAGGCCGGCGTCGGCACCCTGATGAAGATGGGCGTCGAGAAGGGCCGCAGTGCCCGCGCGGGTCTGAAGATCGGCATCTGCGGCGAACACGGCGGCGAACCGTCGAGCGTCATGTTCTGCCACAAGATCGGCCTGGACTACGTCAGCTGCAGCCCGTTCCGCGTCCCCATCGCCCGCCTCGCCGCCGCCCAGGCTGCGATCGCGGACATGAAGTAACCGCGAACCGATTCGCCTGACATCACCGATGCAACCCCGGCCCCCGTCGCTAACACAGTGACGGGGGCCGGTTCGTTTAAGCATGGTAGGGTCCGCTGTGCGGACCATGAGTCTTGGCAATTGGTACGTCACTGGTCCGCACAGCGGACCCTACTTCGCTACACCACTCAGATACGACACTTATGATACATTCCAGGGAACCGGCTCAACCTCACCAACCCATCGCTGGCTTAGTCGGTTGGAGTAACGGCCAGAGTATTGACACAGTCTGAGCAGGATGAGTTCGAGATACCACATTGAAAGTTTCCATGCCTCGAAATATGCACCGTCCGGGAAATCACGTTCTCCACCAGGATGGACCAGCCGGTTTCTGATGTCAGTTATAACATCCATCGAATCCGCCCATTTTTTACCGGGCTTTGAATGTAACCTGGTAAGGTTCTGAGGGATATGAAGTGGTAACCCCAAGCTACTGACGAGAATGCGAATCTTGTCAGAGGCAGAGAGTCCGCGCCCGCGAAATGCACTTTCAGACACCATCTTGCGATCAAGAACGCAATAGGTCCAGGATAGTAATTCGAGAGCCGCTTGCGAAAAGAGAATCGCAGAATCGACTCCCAAGCCCGCCCCACCCTGGTTTGCCTTGATGTACCAATAGATAGCGTTAGTCCATGGCTTTGCCCAAACATCGCTTTTCAGCAGCCGCCAAAACCCTGGAAGTACTTGAGGAATCATCTCGGAATGATGCTCGTCGAACCACGAGCATACCCCTGCGCCTCTTTCAGAATCAACTTGCCTTAGCCCCCATTCCTTATACACATGAGAGTCATTGGCATCGAACGCAACCGCCAAGCAGGGACTACGCCATTCTCCAAAAACAAAGGCAAAGAGATAAGACAAATCACTCAGGAGAGTTGAGAGATCAGAAGATGTATACTCTTTATGGCCGTCTCGCTCAACTGACCCCACATAGGTGATAGAATAGCCTCCTGACTCGCGAACTGACTTTACAGCATCTCCCGTGCCTTCGACTTCAGCGATCGTTATAATCCAACTGTCGACCTCTAACATGACCTTCCCGAATATCTGGTATCCATCAGGATAAGGATAGTTCGGGACAGTAACCTTGTAGTTGTCCGTACCCCTTATAAGAGGCCAGTTTACGAGGTGAAATGCTGATTTCCTGATATTCTTGACATCGTCGCCGATCATTAATGGTGTTTGCGTCGGCGTATAGACCATCGAATTCTCTCGCGTCGATTTGAGAAACATGTCAAAAGTCGTCCGCAATTCTGGAATGTGAAGTTTTGAAGTCGTGCTTGATCGTGACATGATTCGGCTAAATGCGTCCCACGCCCCCAATTCAGACGCTACGGGAAACACAATTTCGAGTGACTCCTTTGGCGTAAACCTCAGCCTCGCTTCTCCTGAGGCCACTTCTGTCGCCTGATCCACTCCATGCGTTACCATGGCGTCAAACTTACCAAAAGAGATGGTTTCGTTTGGGGTGGTCTGCCAATAAATCGGCCTGATAAGCGGGCTATCGCATTGGTCTTGGGGGACATTCTCGTCTTCGCTCATGACAAAACTTCCAGTATTGCTGTGTATTCAAAGGGCATAGACCTTGTTCTCCCAATTCTACGTTTGTGATTAATCGAGATGTACCCGAAATCGATAGTTTTTCAGGAGTACCGGCGTTCGCAGAATGGCTGTGCCCATTGGTTTGGAACTGGCCGGGTTGGAAGCGTAACGCGATGCAGCGCTATGGGTATTGGAAATCCTGGCGTTCTGTAGTGAAAACCGGACCTCACGCTACCAATACCTGCAGGAATTGGTCTATGCGATAAGACTCCCCGCGCATGGCGCAGGCATCTTATTGCAACGCGACCCGGCTACAAAATGCCCGTGCCAGTCACCATTATTGACTTTCCCCGGCTTGTCGCCGAAATTCAAAGAGAACAATACCCGCGGCGACAGCGACGTTGATGGAGTCGGTGCCGAGTTTCATGGGGATGCCTACGGAGATTCCGCAGGCTGCCAGTTCATCGCTGGTAAGGCCGCCGCGTTCTTCGCCCATCAGGACCACCGCCCGGTAGGGGAGTGGTGTGGTGTAGAGCGTCTGGCCGGAGGGTGACGTGCCGACGAGGCAAATCTGGTGACGCTCCGCCCAGGTTTTCAGGGCGGGTAAGGTGGTGCGAATCAGCGAGGTGGACAGGACGCTGCCCATGCTGCCGCGGAGTACGCCCGGGTCGAAGGGATCGGTGCGGGAATCCAGCACAATCACGCCGGTCGCTCCGGCGGCCTCTGCCGTGCGAATGATGGTTCCCAGGTTGCCGGTGGAACGCATTCGCGACACGGCGACCAGAAAAACTCGGTCCCCCTGGGCGACTTCATCCAGAGTGGTCCAGTGCTGATACAGCAACAGACCGACTCCGCTGGCGCGGGGCGTGCGACTCAATTCGCGAAATTGCTCCGGTGAAACCCTGGCAACAGGAACTCCCTGCCTGCCGAGTCGTTTGACGAGCATCTGGCCAACAGCAGGTCGTAACAATCGCTCACAGACCACGACCGTGTGGACCTGGCGTCCGTGATCGACCGCCCGGACTAGCGACCGTGTGCCTTCGATCCAGGCCAGTCCTGTGGATCGCCGGAATCGGGCATGCAATAACTGATGAAGCGATCTTCGCAGCTCACGAAATCTTTGCTGGTCGAGCATCCATTCGCGGAATCATGATTCCGCAGTTTGAGTCGGGCGCCTGCCGGTCGAACCGCGACCGTGATCAAATTCCCGGCGAGGCAGCCACGAATGAAACGCGGATCGTAATGGCTTCCTGTCCGTAGATTCAAGTGTATTTTTGAAAACACGGCAGAGGCGGTAAGCAAAACAGGCTTGACCCGGATACATCGGCGGCCTAGGCTACACATACATAGGCGGTCAACACATAACGAGGCTCATCATGGATTCCCGCCTGCTCTGGGGCACCGTCGAAATGCTGATTCTCGAGGTCGTGTCCCACGGACCGACCTACGGCTACGAAATCACGCAGACGGTCGCCCAACAGTCCCGCGGCTATTTCGAGTTGAAGGAAGGCAGCTTGTACCCGGCGCTGCATCGCCTGGAACAACAACAACTGCTGCAATCGTTCTGGCAGGAAGTTGACGGTCGCCGGCGAAAATACTATCGCCTCAGTTCCGCCGGCCAGTCGGCTCTCGCAGAAAAACGAACCGCCTGGAAAGCCTTCGCCGGCGGCGTGAACGGCGTGCTGGGCGTGGAGTATTCGGCGTGAGCAAACGGAGAGCAGAAAGCGAAGAGCGAAAAGCTGAGAGCCGAGAGCAGAAAGCCAGAAATGCAAACAGAAACACGACTCTGTCTGGCTTTTAGCTTTCCGCTCTCAGCTTTCCGCGCTCCGATAATGTCCATTGCAACCATTTCGGGCTCATAACACCGCTGATGATCCGGGGGTCGCATGCTTGCCCCCGAAGGCAAGCATGGACTCACCGATCATCGAGTATTTGTGAAAACGGAAAACATGCTCGCCTGGAAGGGCGAGCATGCCACCCCCAAATTTCGCTGACGCTTCCAGTTCGTAAGACCGCCAATCATCAGGTTGACACGCATGCACGACGACGACCTGCTCGCCGATTTGCCGCCGCTGCGGGACGACGAACCGGCATCGTTGCGGCAGGACATTGCGGATGAACTCGCGGATCATCTCGCCTGTGCGTTTCATCGCGAACTGGTGAAGACCGGCGATGCAGAGGTCGCTCAATCACGCGTGCTCAATCAATTCGGCGATCCGCGCCGGATCGCTGTCAAACTCTGGTTTCAGGCCATGTGGAGTCGCATCATGTTCCATCGTGTCGCTCTCGCCGTGCAGGGACTTGTGCTGGTCGCCGTGGTGCTGGTGGGCATCGGCGTGATCTCGATTGGCTGGCAGTTGCCATCGGCTGCCCAGATCCAACACCTGTCACAACAGACGGAAAGCAACCGTCAGATGCTGTCGACCGTGTTGCAGCGGCTGCCACAGCAGCCAGCCCCCGCAGCGACGACTCCCGAGTTCCCGGCGACGGCTGGCATGGACGGCATGATGTCGGGTATGGAGGTCGGCGTTATGGCCACGCAGCCACCTGAGGGCGGGAACCTGCTTATCAAGCTGACAGGGGGCGAAGACCAGAATCAGACAGCGATCGAGGATGCTGCCGTCGTTCTCACCAATGAAAACAATGAGCAGATCAAACCAGAGCTATCTGGCGTAGAAAAGCGTGGCGAGGGAATGATGATGATGATGGATGGGAACACCCGTGTCATCTGGCGCAAGATGAAAGCCACCCCGTCTTCCGGATTGGTCCTGTCACCTCAACGGCACGGTGAGTTGTGGTATTCGGAGGTGCCTCCAGGCCGGTATACGCTCTTTGTCGAATTCCCGGACGGGCGTGCCCTGAAAAAGAGGTTTGCCATTCTTCCGGGTAAGGAAGTCCACTCCGAGAACATTGTCTGTCCACCGCCGTCGCACGATGTTGCCTTGACGGTCACTTGTACGCCACTCCCGGACGACATTGCATCCAAAGTGGTCCCGTTTGTCATTCTGAAACGACTTCCCGATCAAATTGCCGGGCTGGAGTGGAAGCAGTTGGCAAAGACAAATATCCACTTGTTTCTGGATGGCGAGACCGGATTGGTCACTGGAATTCGCTCTCAGCCAGATGACAATCTGGAGTCGCTATATGCGCAGGGCTTTTCAAAGTCCCTGTTCGTTCAGGTGGGAGATCTCCCGGATGATGAGCGATTCGCGATCATTAAATCCGGTCGATATCAAGTCACATCAATACTGTTCCGGGAAGAGGGCTTGTCCCGACTGCGAATGCTGGCACCGTTTAAGAACGGACAACCGCAAATTCCTGACAGGTTGGTCTTGCGCGAAAACACACAACAACTCGATGCCACCAGCCCGCAGACGGAACAGTCTTTTCGAATCGAACTGTCTGACGATACCATCGAGTCGCTCCGTCAGGCTTTGGACGGTCAACATGAGCGCGAACCATCGGTAGCACCACCAGTCTCTGCCCTGGATTCCGAAGGCAAAACGGCGCCGTAGAATGGTGGACATAACCCGTTCTGCATCACGAACAGAACCTGCCCCGTCAAGGCCAGCCACATGGATGTGCCGAAGAAGGCCCACCACACAGGCCACCCGTCGTTCGTCGAACATTTGCTGGCAATTGCCATGACGGCGGTGATACTGGAGCAGCATAGCCGTTTTCCCGAAACGGGGGTGATGGCGTTTTTCATGGCGCTGCTGATCACGGTCGCGCTCTTCGTCGCCTATGCGATTCGTGCCCCTTCCACCCGTGAGTTCTTTGAACGGCCGCGATCCATCCTGCGCTGGTCGACGCTGCACTGGCTGGTTCTTCCGGCGGCGATGTTAATCATGATCGGCAGTGCATGCACTCACTGGCCAGCGAGCGTTCGCCTGTCGCTCAGTCAGCCGGCCTTTGACGAACTGGTCGCCCGGGCAGAACGGGGTGGGAAACCGCGAGGGTTCCCGCGTCGCGTGGGGTGGTACTGGATTCGTGAGGTCTACGACCTGAACTACAATTACCACACGGGCGAAGGCGAACTGGGCTTCGTCACCGGGGTAGCACTGATCGATCCCTGCGGGCTGTGTTACGATCGCTCAAACCACCCGACATCCCATTTCCTGAAAACGCGGATCGCACCTTGCTGGTATCTCACGGAGTGGTAGGCCGGACCGACCAGCGGGAGTTCCGGCACGTCGGCTTTCCTCACGCATGGCGCAGTCAACCTGTCCCTGCGCGACCCGGCCAAAGTTGGCCGGTTCCTACCTGGAACAGTCGTCACACAGTGGAAATCCTCTACCGGCGCGTCGGCGCTGCCGGGAGCAGCAGGGTGCTGAGGAAGCACACGATCAGCAGGCTTTCCAGGACGCTGAAGACCACGGGTAAGCCGGCGCGGTCGCCCAGGTGGCCCAGCAGCGGGGCGATCATGCCGCCGGTGCTGACTGCCAGGCCGATGGTGACTCCGGAAGCGACGCCCACACGATTGGGCAGGTATTCCTGACCGAGAACTACTGCGGGGCTGGACGGGGCGAAGAACAGGGCGGCTGCCAGGCCGACTGCTACCAGTCCCCATTCCGGGGAAGGGGCCAGGAACGCCAGCGGGAAGATCAGCGCCGACAGGGCAAAGCCCACGCGGATCACGTGCCTGCGGCCGAAGCGATCCGCGCACCAGCCGCCTGCCAGGGTGCCGCCGACGCCGCTCAACAGAAACACGGACAGCGCCAACGTGCCTGCGGTCAGGGAAAGATTCCAGTATTCCCGCCAGAACAGCACAAAGAAGGCGTTGATGCCGAAAAATACAATCGAACGCGTAATCACGGAGACCGACAGGATCCCGAAGCCATACCAGTCGTCATCCAGTTCATGGGAGACGGAACCGGCTTTGCGGGCCACAACCGGTCGCCGGAATTCCCAGCCCAGCAGACAGGATACCAGCAGGGACAGCGGGATCATTACGAGGATGCCCTGTCGACCGAATGACGTCAGCAGGTACGCACCGAGCATCGGAGCGACGGCAAAGCCGATGCTGCCTCCCAGCGAGAAGTAGCTCATCGCAGTGGTGCGGGCAGTTCCGGCGGACAGGAACGTCCGTCGGGCTGCCTCAGGGTGAAACGCGGCAATCCCCAGCCCGCTCAGCGCGAACGCCGCCACCAGCACCGGGTAGACATCCAGTTGACTGCCGACAGCCAGGGCAGTTCCGGCCAGCAATACACTGCCTGCCAGCAAGTGCGGGATGGAGCCGCGATCGGCCCAGCGTCCGAACAGAGGCTGAACGACCGACGACAGGGCCGAGGCGGCAAACACCAGTCCGGCCGCTGCCGCATAGCTGTAGTGCGATTGGGTCACCAGAAAGGGAACCAAGGCGGGCACCAGGCCCTGGCAAAGATCCACCATCAGATGGCCCAGCGTTAACAGCGCAATCGGCCGCACTTGCAGCGGCTCGCGAAGGGGAGATTCCAGGGCAGGAGCAGAGGCAGACATTTTCGATCCATCAAGAGCAGTCGGCGGCACCGGTGCCCGCCAGACACGATCCTGGTGATGCGGGTTCGGCATGCGATTGCCACCCTAATCGGAACATGGTCGTGGGGGAAATGTAAGGTCACGGAGATTCACCGCATGGCCCGCACAAGGCCAACCTCCTTCTGACCTCTGGCAGAAATTCGCGAAACCGGTGCCATGATTGCCTTTAATGTTGCCTGTTAAACCCTGAAAGAGCTGTGTGAGGCTCTGCCCGCCGCTCCAGCGCTGGCTTATGTCCCCTGTTCGCTTCCCTTGTGAATACCCACTCGCACTATCGAGTCCGGCGGGCGGAGCCCACCCTGCGTGCGAGCGGTTGCTATACTGCGTTCAGACGACTTCCGGGTGGTTCGACGGGACGATGGTGATGCAGAATGCGGTGATCGCGGCGATGTTCGAGGAGTATGCGGACCTGCTGGAATTGCAGGGGGCAAACAGCTTTCGGGTTCGTGCTTATCGCAATGCCGCCCGGACTGTCGAGTCGACGTCGCAGTCGATCGCCGATCTCGTTCGCCAACCGGGGGCGCAACTGGCGACTCTGGAAGGCATCGGCAAGGATCTGGCAGCGAAGATCGAAACCATCGTTAGTACGGGGCGGTTGCCGGTTCTGGAGGAACTGCGGCAGGAATTTCCGCCGGATGTTCTGCTGATGCTGAAGATCCCCGGCATCGGTCCGAAAAAGGTGGCAGCTCTCGTCGAACAGTTACAGGTGAAAACGCTCGACGACCTGAAAGCTGCCTGCGCGGCTCATCGTGTTTCGGAACTGAAAGGCTTTGGCAAGAAGACGGAGCAGATCATCCTTGATGGTCTGGAATCGCTCGCAACCACCGGTCGTCGGGTTCTGCTGTCCATCGCGAAGTCGTCCGCCGAGACGATCGTCGAAGACCTGCTGGCGGCGAATGTCGTGCAACATGCCGAGGTGGCGGGCAGTTGCCGGCGTCGGCTGGAAACGTGCGGCGATCTGGATGTCCTTGCGATTGCAGCGGACTCTGTTGCCGCAATGGATCGGCTGGCGAAGCATCCGCTGGTCGACAAGGTGCTGGCCCGTGGCGAAACCAAACAACGGGTGAAGCTGCGCAGCGGTCTGGAGATGGACCTGCGCGTAGTGCCGGAAGAATCTTACGGAGCCGCTCTCCAGTATTTCACGGGTTCCAAAGAACATAACATCGTCATCCGCCGCCGGGCCCAGGAGCGCGAGCTCAAGCTGAATGAATACGGTCTGTTTCGCGGTGAGGAGTCCGTCGCGGGCCGAACCGAGGAAGAGGTTTACGCAGCCGTAGGCCTGCCCTGGATTCCACCGGAACTCCGAGAGAACCGGGGCGAGATCGAGCGGGCCGCTGCCGGGACGCTGCCTGAACTGATCGAGGTCGCGGACATCCTGGGCGACCTGCACATGCACACCACCGCGACCGACGGTACTGCCAGCATCCTGGAAATGGCCGAAGCGGCCAAAACCCGCGGGCTGAAATATATTGCCATCACCGATCACTCCAAACGGGTGCAGATCGCAAATGGTCTCGACGCCGACCGACTGCGGGCTCACTGGCAGGAAATCGAACAGGCGCGAACGCAGATTTCCGGCATTGAGATCCTCAAGGGGATCGAGTGTGACATCCTGGAAGATGCCACCCTCGATCTCGACGACGATGTGCTGGCCGAGGCGGACATTGTGATTGCCGTGTTGCACTTCGGACTGAAGCAGCCGCGGGAACAGATCATGGCCCGCCTGCTGACTGCGATCCGTAATCCGCACGTCGACATTATCGGCCATCCTTCCGGACGACAGATCGGCACGCGACCAGGAGCAGACATTCACTACGGCGATTTTCTGAAAGCCGCTGCCGATTTCGGGGTGCTGCTGGAGATCAACGCGAACCCGGTACGGCTCGACCTCGACGACATCCATGCCGCTGCAGCCCGCGATCTCGGAATCCCGATCGTGATCAACACCGACTCTCACAGCACCAAGGGCTTCGATGTCCTTCCGTACGGCATCTTCCAGGCCCGCCGCGCCGGTCTCACTGCGGCCGATGTCGCAAATACGCGGGAACTGAAGGACTTCCAGAAGCTGTTGAGGCGATAGCGAGCAGGGAAGAGCGAATAATGATCAGCCCGAGAAGACCAAACGGCTAAACCTTCAGGCTATTCGCTCCTCCTGCCCACCCTTGAGTTTCCCGCCAGACTCCCGGACACTATCGCGCTGATCATCAACACTGGCGAGATGCGATTCCTCCGGAGAAGAACAGCGATGCGGCGAAATCCTGTGAAGGCAGCTTTGAAGGCCGGGCAACCTCAGGTGGGGACATGGCTGTCTCTGGGAAATGTCTTCGCCGCCCGCCTGATGGCCCGCATCGGCTTTCCGTGGCTGACCGTCGATCTGGAACATTCGCCGATCGGCTGGACCGATGCCGGTCTGCTGTTCGGTGCCATCGCCGATGCCGGTTGCGTCTGTCTGGCCCGGGTGCCGAAAGGCGATCACGATTACATCAAGCGGGTGCTGGATGCCGGCGCCCACGGGATTGTCGTCCCGATGGTGAATACGGTCGAAGAGGCGAAGCTGGCGATTGCTGCTGCCAAGTATCCGCCGACCGGGAATCGTTCCATTGGCGGAGCGATGCACGCCCTGAACTTTGATGCGACCGCAGGCGATTACTACAAATACGCCAATGACGAGATCCTGGTCGTCCTGCAGACGGAATCGCCCCAGGGCGTTGAGAATGCCGAGGCGATCTACAGCCTGCCCGGCGTGGATGCCATCTTCGTCGGGCCGAATGATCTGACGTTCCAGATGCGCACGCCGGACGGAGCCGATCCGACGCCGGAAGAATTTGAAGCGATGCTCCAGCGGATTCTGGCAGCCGGCAAGAAAACGGGCACTCCCGTCGGTTTGCATGTGCAGACGATTCCGCAGGTCGAACAACGGATTGCCGAAGGCTGGCAGTTCCTGGCGATCGGCAGCGAATTGAAGTTCATGGTCACGGAAGCCCAGAAGATGGTGCAGGGATTGAATCTGAAGCAGGGCGGCGACCTGGCCCGGTATTAGGAACTTCCCGTCTGGTCCGTTCAGAAAATTTCCTGTGAAAATCCTGCGCCAGCAGGGACAAGGCAGGGCTCCCTCGCTGGCGCTGCGGACTGGTGAATCACCGGAGCGAACCATGAAACTGGCGCATGCCTCCGCATTCGGTTTGATGGTCACTGTCCTGCTCATGACTTCAGCGGTCACGGCTGTGGAACCTGCTCAACGGGGCATTCGTTTTGCCAGCGTGGCCGACCAGACGCTGTTGCTGGACCTGTATCAGCAGCCGGGACTCAAGACGCCGACCCCGGTGATTGTCTGGGTACATGGCGGAGCATGGCGGGCCGGTTCCCGGTTTCCGGTTCCGATAGCCGCCCTGGTTGATCAGGGTTTCGCGATTGCCAGTGTCGATTACCGTCTGTCACCGGTTGCCCGCTTCCCGGCGCAGGTGCAGGACATCAAGGCTGCTATCCGCTTCCTGAGGGCTCGTGCTGCCGAATATCACCTTGATCCCGACCGGATCTTCATTGCCGGAGCCTCTGCTGGCGGTCATCTGGCAGCTCTCGTGGGAGTGACCAATGGAGTCGCGGCCCTTGAGGGAGAAGTCGGTGAACACCGTGAGATTTCATCCGACGTGCAGGCGGTTGTTTCCCTGTATGGGGCCGCAAATCTGCAATCAATTCTGGATCAGTCAACGGAATACGGCCTGAGTGTGCGCGTGCCCGCCCTGCAACTTCTGTTGGGAGGTACGCCGGCCGAACAGCCGGAACTGGCCCGACTGGCGAGTCCGGTCGCCCACGTGGATGCCGCAGATCCGCCGCTGTTGCTGATTCATGGCGATCGCGATCCGCAGATGCCATTGCAGCAGTCGCAGGAACTGTGCGACGCTTATCGCCGGCACAAGCTGCCAGTCAGCTTTCATACGGTGACAGGTGGAGTCCACGGCGGCCCTGAATTTTACGACGCAGCGATGCTTGCCCGGATCAGCACTTTTCTGC
>VFQN01003753.1_pt1 | contig 21068 bp, 21 predicted proteins | sample 3512371 | NCBI WGS metagenome assembly VFQN01 (sample SAMN10412370, study PRJNA504923) | tailings metagenome | isolation source: Replicate 2 from Balatoc abandoned mine | place: Philippines: Itogon, Benguet | collected 2017-08-28
CCGCTCGCTGGGTGGCGGCTGGCAGACCGCGGAAACAACAGCAACCAAGCAATAAGACCACGTGTCTCACAAGGAGAAGCGCCCAAGACCTTCTCCTTTCTTATTTATTCCTTCTTATTTTTCACACCCTACTCTGGTGCTGATAAGTAGCGTTGCAACCAGTGCTCTATGATCACCACGATATACGCCTGCTCCTCCAGTGTCAGCGCCCGGCCTGTCGGCAGGCGATGCCATTTGGCCAAACAGCCACGGCAACAGGTCGCCGTGGCATGCTGCGCCACAAATACCGGGTGACCGCGCATCGGTGTTTGTTGACCATCATTGGCAATGTCGGCGGGTGCCAACCGCTCGGCAATGAATTTTTCGGCATGATCCAGCACCACTGACAAGCCTTTTTGCTGCAGATAGCGCTGGTCTTTGGCATTCAGGCGAAAACCTGTGCGGAATTTGGAGCGCTGCAACGACTCGAACAACTCATTGATCTCTCGCATGCCATCCTACCAACCGTGAAATTGATCTGACTATTCTAACTTCTGGGGGACACACATGGTTTTGTTAGCCCAACACTTTTACCTGTTCTCAGGCGGGCCCGGCTCAGGCAAAAGTAGCCTGCTGGACTATTTGAGCCACCAGGGATATCACTGTATGGCGGAAGCAGGCAGGCAGATTATTCAGCAACAAGTATCGATTGCAGGACCGGCACTGCCCTGGCAGAACCGGCAGCTTTTTGCCGAAATGATGCTGAGCTGGGAGTTACGTAATTATCATGCCGCACAGCGCGCGAATAGTCCTCTGGTGTTGTTTGACAGAGGCATCCGGACATCATTGGTTACTTACGCCTGGAGGGATTGCAGGTGCCCGCGCACCTGATGTCCGCTGCAAGGCAATTACGCTATCATCCGCTTGTTTTCATGGCACCGCCCTGGGCAGATATCTACCATCAAGACACGGAACGCAGGCAAGATTTTAATACAGCCTGCCAGACATTTGATGCCATCGCCAGGACCTATGAGGAATTAGGTTATGACCTGATTGAGCTGCCTAAAACCAGCATTGAACAGAGCGCAGCGTTTGTATGTGCTCATCTGGAAACAGGGCGTTAATGCAGGTCTACGAGATGCAAATCCCTTAATTTAGGGGCTTTAAACCAAGTCACGCCGACCACCAGAAGTGTCATGCATCCGCCAAAAACCACCGAAGGCACCAGGCCCATCAGCCTGGCTGTGAGTCCGGACTCGAATGCTCCCAGCTCATTGGATGAGCCGATAAAAATGCCATTGATGGCTGAAACACGCCCCCGCATGCCATCTGGCGTGGCCAGTTGCAAAATGGTTTGCCGCAAGATCACAGACACGGCATCCATCATGCCCGACATCGCCAGGATAAGAATGCCCAGCCAATAGGTGCGACACAAACCAAACGCAATCATGCACAGGCCAAATCCGGCAACAGCCAGCAATAACCAGCGGCCACTATGTGTGTGAATAGGATGTTTTGCCAGCCAGATGCCGGTCACAATCGCGCCCAAAGCAGGTGCCGCACGCAGTACGCCCAGTCCTTCCGGACCCATCTGGTAAATGTCATGTACAAAGGCTGGCAGCATGGCAACCGCACCGCCAAACAACACAGCAAACATATCCAGCAGCTGCGCCGCCAGTACCACTTGCGTACGCCGCACAAAACGCAAGCCTTCGCCTATGCTGGCAAACACCCGCATAGGCGCATGACTGCGATGTTCTTTCACACGCAAAGCCAATGCAGCCACGGCGCCACCGAGTGCCAACAAGGCAGAAATTTCATACGCCACATATTTATCGGCGAAACCGACCAGCAAGCCACCAATGGCGGGGCCAACAATCAGGCCTATCTGAAACATGGAGCTGCCAATGCCAGAGGCCTTGGCGATGGACGCACGCGGAATAATCAGCGCAAACAGGGTGTTGTAGCTTGGGGAAATCAAGGCGCGCGCAAACCCGGTCAGGGCTACCGTGGCATAAATCCATGTCGCAGTATGCGGTCCGGGATATTGGGCAATCCACACCAGCAAACCAGCATTCATGGCCAGGAAAAGTGCAGAGACCATTGCAAATCCACGACGGGAAAAATAGTGATCCACGGCATGTCCGGCAAATAACGCGCTACCCATATACGGAATCACTTCGGCCAGGCCAATCAGGCCCAAAGACCAGGGGTCATGTGTCAGTTCATAAATATGCCAGCCGATGGCCACCATCATCATCTGGTATGACAACACCATGAAAATACGGTATGTGAGCAGCTTGGGAAACGCATAGCCCTGATGGGCAAGAATCTGGCGGATTGATAAGGACATCCACGGATTATACGCTATGCCATGCATGGCTGAATGTCATGGAATGCCCTACAATGTGATGGCGGGTGCAGTGAATCAGGCAGTAGGCGAAAGCTGATGAGCCGTCGTTGACCTCGTGCGACTCTGCCGCTATAGATGGGGCGCACCCGCCTCAGTGATCCTAAGTTCGAGGCGCACGCTTCAGGAAAAACTTAAGAGAGAGGCGCAGCGCGCTTGTTGCGAGTTGCTAACCGGTCGCGGATCATGTAAATGATTGAAGATTTAGAGGCAAAAAACTCAAATTTGCTGGAAAATACTACTTTGCAATCAATGAGTCATTTTCATGAAAACACTTTTCCTGCTTTTATTCCTGTTCCCGTCAGCCTTAATGGCGTCTGAAGAATACAGCATAGAAAAACACTTCCAGAATCCCGCTAAACTGCCTGCAAACATTACCGCTTACCTGACCAAAGAAGTCGCGCCAGGCCGGATTGCCAGTTGTCAGGAAGTGAAACCCCATGATCTATTTGAAGCTGAGATCGTACACCTGAATGCCGCTTCCAAGGCTTACCTGGTTAAACCCGCGCATATGTGTGCCTGCAGCACGCATTACTGCCCAATGTGGATGTTTCCAGTGAAAGCAAAGACAGCGAAGCCTATTTGGACACACCCGGCCACGCATACCCTGGAAATTCTGGATAAGAAATTAAGCGGATACAGAAAACTCAAAGAAATGGGCGAGGAGCCCACGCGCGGCCATGACTCCATCTGGTCATGGGACAGAGACCGCTACACAGAAATTGACAATACCGAGTGGACGCTGGATCCCGAAAAAGAATGCCGTTTGACCAAGCAAACCTCGCAAATGATGGATGGCAGAATGGTACAACACTTCATTAAATGCGCTCAGAATTAGCCTATGCTTGCAAAGACCGCGGACATGCTTGGAAAAATAGTGTTCACGGTCTTGATTGCTTGCCTGGCTTTACCGCTAAAGGCAGAGGAAACCATGCAGCTTTGGGTTACCGTCGATTGGGAAGGCCTGTCGCTAGAGGAAGACAATCTGCAGGCCATGCGCAGTTTCAGGGAAAAATTTCCGCACATCCCCTTATTACATCTGATTAACCCGGCCTATTTTTTACAACCTGGCGCCAACCGTGCGCAAATCGGCAGCCATATCCGCAGCACGTTCCTGCCGCAGGATACCGTAGGCCTGCATCTGCATCCCATGCGCTCACTGGTGCAACACTGCGGCGTCACCTTTCAAACGGCCCCCTCCATCTCCGACGCGAAAGAGGACTGTCGCGAAGCAAGCTGTGGTTACTCAGTGAGCCTCGAATATGCCTACAGCCAACTGGAACTGACGCAACTCGTTGCTTGCAGCAGTGATCTGCTGGTCAGTAATGGCTTTCAACGCCCCCGTCACTTTCGTGCCGGGGCATGGCAATTTGGCCCCAAATTACAAGCGGCACTGGAAGCTAACCGGTTTAGCTGGGACAGTTCTTATATCGATGCTGATCTACTCACCACCCGCTGGCACAAAGACAGTCGCCTGGTCCGCCTGCTTAAACAGTTACATCCGCAGAGCACGCCCTTTGAGCAACCTTTCGCACTCAGTGTCGAACTCATGGAGTATCCGAACAATGCAAGCCTGGCAGACTATACGAACACAAAACATCTGCTAAAACTGTTTGAGCAATTATTGACCGCTCAGCAACCCGTCATGGTGCTTGGTTTTCACCAGGAAACTGCGTCGGACTATCTGGTGCATCTGGAACGCGCCATCCCGCATATGGAAAAACTTGCGCGGCAAAAGAATGTCCGTATTGAGTGGATGCACTAATCCACCTTTCTCTTCGAACGCAAGCCATGACGATGGATTTATTTACCGAACAACGCCCACACTCAATTGCAATTGCGGAAGGCGCCTGCTGGCTGCCTGGATTTGCCCTGCCAGAAATGCATGCGTTGTGGCCCTGTGTAAAACACCATCTGACCGCACACCCACCGCAACAGATGATGACCCCCATGGGCTATGTGATGTCGGTGCAAACCAGCAGCATGGGGGCATTAGGCTGGGTTAGTCACGCGCAAGGCTATGGTTACAGCCCGGTCAATCCTTCAAACAATGTATCGTGGCCTCCCCTGAACCCAGTCATTTTGCAACTGGCGGCAGAGGCCGCCGGTAAAGCGGGGTATGGCCAGTTTGTGCCCGATAGCTGCCTGATCAATGTCTATGCCCCGGGCTGCAAAATGGGTCTGCATCAGGATAAAGACGAAAAAGACTTCACTCAGCCGATTGTCTCTGTCTCACTTGGCCTGCCGGCCACGTTTCTGTTTGGGGGCAGCAAGCGTAGTGACAAACCCGTGAAAATTCCGCTACAGCATGGCGATGTGGTGGTCTGGGGAGGTGCCAGCAGAAGGTTTTACCATGGGGTTAGCCCCGTCAAGGCAGGCACACATTCTCTGACAGGCAACTGCCGCATCAATCTCACCTTGAGAAAGGCGGGATGATTTTGCGCACAACGGGAACGCCACGATGGGCTTGGTAAAAAGTCTGGGTAACACCTGATTAACATCAATAAAGCACTTCACTTCCTGGTTGCATCTGTTTCTCAAAAGAGTAAACTGAAACTGTCCTCTCCATCCAATTGATAAGGCAACTGGCTCTGGAAAGGCGCCATTTCTGAGAAAAGGAGTTTGTCATGAATTTACAACTTACTGGACATCATTTAGAAATCACTCCGGCATTACGCGATTACGTTTCATCCAAATTTACGCGTATCAGTAATCACTTCGACCATGTGATCGATGTCAAAGTCACCATGTCTGTTGAAAAGCTCGCCCAAAAGGTTGAAGCCACACTGCACGTTCCAGGCAACGATTTGCACGCTGCCTGCACCGATGAGAACATGTACAGTGCCATCGACATGCTTACTGACAAACTTGACCGTCAGGTATTAAAACACAAGGAAAAAAACGGTGACCACCATAAATCTGGTGGCGCAGTGAAACATCAGTTGAGTTCCTAAGTTTTGCCGTCCATTCTCTACCCGCTCGGGTAGAGAATTCAAACAACCACTTCTGTATCACTTTTACGTCGTTTCACTCCCACCACCTGCTATTCAGTTGTAAAATGAGCCTCAATCACTTGTGGACATGTTGACACCCCGTATGGCGCAAATCTCTGTCGCTGATTTGTACAAACAGATACGCAGCAAACTCAAATTGAAATGGGTGGCTGGCGAGTCTGGTGGTCAAAAAATCCTGACTTCAGGCACCGTGACCAAACCGTCGCTGGCGCTGGTCGGTCATTTGAATTTTGTGCACCCCAATCGCGTACAAGTGCTGGGCTGTGCCGAAATGGATTACCTGGGCGGTTTGAGCATACTCGCGGTGCAACAGGCGGTGAGTAATTTATTTTCAACAGACCTGGCTATGGTGGTGGTCGCCAACGGCGAAAAAGTCCCTGCCATCATGCTCGAAGCCGCGCAACAAACACAAACTCCCTTGTTTACTACACCGTTGATCAGCCCGCAGCTCATGGAGTTGCTGAGCCATTACCTGGCTGTGGCCACGGCAGAAACCACCAGCATGCATGGCGTGTTTATGGAGGTACAAGGCTTTGGCGTATTGATCACCGGTAGCGCCGCGATTGGTAAAAGCGAACTGGCGCTGGAACTGATCTCGCGCGGTCACCGTCTGGTGGCCGATGATATTGTCGATTTTTACCGTATCTCGCCAGAACGCATAGAAGGCCGCTGCCCGGAATTACTGCAAGATTTTTTAGAGGTGCGTGGTCTGGGTATTCTCAATATCCGCGCACTCTACGGCGATAATGCGGTCAAACCGACTAAACCCCTGGACATGATGATACAGCTGGAACTGGCGGATGAAATGAAACCGCAAGACCTGGACCGCCTGAGTGCAAACCGCCAAACCCAGCACGTGCTGGATGTGGAAGTCAGCAAGGTCATTATCCCCATTGCGGCTGGCCGCAACATCGCGGTACTGGTTGAAGCCGCCGTGCGCAACCATATGTTGCTGCTGCGCGGCGTGAATGCCACCAAACAGCTGACGCAACGGCAAAAACAAATCATGCTCCGGGAAAGCAAATTAAGATGAAAAGGTTGGGTACATGCAGCTGGTGATCGTGACAGGCCTGTCGGGCTCGGGTAAAACCATTGCTTTGCGCGTGTTTGAAGACAGCGGCTATTATTGTATTGATAACCTGCCTGCTACCCTGTTGCCTCATATCCAGAACCATGTGGCTGACCGTGACGCGGCCAAAGTCGCTGTGAGTATCGATAGCCGCAGCATTGCCATTGAATCGCTGCCAGATATCCTGCAAACGCTGAAAACACAGGGAATTGCCGTTCACCTGCTGTTTCTGGATGCCAACCGAGAGACGCTGGTGAAACGTTTTTCCGAAACCCGGCGCAAGCATCCATTAAGTACGCCTGACCAGGCGCTGGACGAAAGCATCAATCACGAACGTGACCTGTTATCCGGGCTGAGCAACCTGGGCCATCATGTCGATACCAGCAACCTGTCGGCCAATGCATTGCGTCATCATACGCGTGACTGGATGCTGCAACTCGAGCAAAGCTACCAGCAAGCGCGCGCCCACTCACTGGTGCTGTCATTTATCTCATTTGGCTTTAAACATGGCATCCCGCTGGATGCTGACTTTGTGTTTGATGTGCGCAGCCTGCCTAACCCGCATTACGACCCGGTTTTGCGTCCTTACAATGGCAAGGAAGCGCCTATCCAGCAATTTCTGCAAAACGAACCCATGGTGCTTGAAATGCAGCAAGACATTCAGCACTATATAGAAAAATGGCTACCAAGCTTTTATCAAGATCATCGCAGCTACGTCACTGTCGGCATCGGCTGCACCGGGGGGCAACACCGTTCCGTCTATCTGGTGGAACAGCTGGGCGCCTATTTCAAGCAACAGCATCAAGTGATGACACGTCATCGTGAATTGCACGATGCACCTGTCACCGCCACCCCTTAATTACGGATTCTGAGAGCATACTTATGATTGGTGTATTGATTATTGCGCATGGCAGCCTGGGGCCCAGCCTGATTGATTGCGCGACGCATGTGATGGGCAATCGCCCGGCACAGCTGGATTTCCTGGAAATCTCCAAACATGACGACCCGGCTGATATCCTGCCCAAGGCTCAGGCACTGGTTAAAAACCTCGATAGCGGCCAAGGGGTATTAGTATTGTCAGACATTTACGGCGCAACACCCTGCAATATTGTCACTCGCCTGCTAACGCCAGATGAAATCGAAGGCGTTGCCGGAGTGAATCTGCCCATGCTGGTCCGCGTCCTCAATTACCGCCACGAAGGCCTGCATTCCTGCATCCAGAAAGCACTGAGTGGCGGCCGTGATGGCGTCGTCCACTTCACCAAAACCACTTGTCATCACGCACAATAACTTTAAACACTTATGGCCAAACTCTCTTTAGAAATCATTAACAAACTCGGCTTACATGCTCGCGCCTCGACCAAATTCACCCAAACGGCCAGCCAGTTCAAAAGCGAAGTCTGGGTCGAAAAAAACGGCCGTCGTGTCAACGCCAAAAGCATTATGGGCGTCATGATGCTGGCTGCAGCCAAAGGCAGCATCATCGACATAGAGGCCACGGGGCCGGACGAAGAACAGGCATTGGCGGCACTACAAGCGCTGGTAAATGACTACTTTGGTGAGGGTGAGTAATTGACCAGTTTCAGCATGCACGGCGTCGGTGTGTCCAGTGGCATCGCCATTGGCCATGCCCACCTGATTTCCCATGCCTTGCTGGAGGTCGTGCACTTCAAGATTGAGGCTAGCGGTGTCGATGACGAAATCGCCCGTTTTGAACGCGCGATTGCCCTGGTCAAACACGATCTGGAGCAACTCAAGTCACAATTGCCCAAAAACGCTCCAGCTGAACTGGGTGCTTTTATCAATACGCACCTGGCCATGCTCAGTGACAAGTCGCTCTCCGAGGCACCCAAGGCTATTATCCGCGATGAGCTATGCAATGCCGAGTGGGCGCTCAAGCAGCAAATGGATGATATCGTGGCCCAGTTTGATGCCATTGAAGATGCCTATTTGCGCGAGCGCAAACAGGACGTGGTACAAGTCGTTGAGCGCGTGATCAAGGTACTACTGGGCCGTGACCAACTGGCCGCCAGCGAAAAAAAACTGCAAGCCCGACAGGAACGTGCCATGATCCTCGTGGCACATGATGTCTCCCCGGCTGATGCTATCCAGTTCAAGCATCACCAGTTTGCGGCGTTTATTACCGACGTTGGTGGTGTCACATCCCACACTGCCATTCTTGCGCGCAGCCTGAATATTCCATCCATTGTGGCATTGCAACGCGCACGCGACCTCATTGATGATGGCGAGCTCATGATTGTGGATGGGGCCGCCGGAGTCGTCATCGTCAACCCGGATCCAGAAGTCCTGTCCGAGTACAAGCTCAAGCAAAACCAGTGGCAGTTAGCGCAACAAAAGCTGCAACTGATCAAAACCACTAAAGCGGTGACTGTCGATGGCGTGGCGATTGATTTGCTGGCTAACATTGAAGTACCCGAAGACGTCATCAGTGCAAAAGCGTCCGGTGCTGTGGGAGTGGGTTTGTACCGTACCGAGTTCCTGTTTATGAACCGCAGCGAGATGCCCAGCGAGCAGGAGCAGTTTGAGGCCTACAAGCACGTGGCCGAGGCCATGAAAGGCTATCCGGTGACTATCCGTACGCTGGATATCGGTGCAGACAAGCAACTGAACCCGGACGAAGTGGTCACTGCCACTAACCCGGCCCTGGGTTTGCGTGCTGTACGCTACTGCCTGGCTGAGCCACATATTTTCCACACCCAGTTCCGCGCCCTGTTACGGGCATCACGTTACGGGCAGGTCAAAATCCTCATCCCCATGTTGTCTAACCTGGCCGAACTGCGCCAGGCCAGGCTGTTACTTGAGCGGGCCAAGGAGTCACTGCGCAAGGAAAACATCCCGTTTGACGAGCAGATACAAATGGGCGGCATGGTAGAAGTGCCAGCGGCGGCCATCAATGCTGAAGCCTTTGCGCAGGAACTTGACTTTTTGTCCATAGGCACCAACGACCTGATTCAGTACACACTGGCGATTGACCGGGCTGACGATGCGGTGGCGCATTTGTATAACCCGTTACATCCTGCCGTGTTGCGCCTGATCCAGCTCACCATACAGGCCGCAGAAAAATACCAGAAACCGGTCTCGGTCTGCGGTGAAATGGCTGGCGATATCAAGCTGACGCGCCTGCTAGTCGGCATGGGTATGCGCCAGTTGTCCATGCATCCTTCCCATATCCTGAGCGTGAAATCACAAATTCTGCAAAGCGAAGAAAGCGTATTGGCCAAACAGGCCAAAAAAATCCTGTCGTTCAGTGACCTGGAAAAAATTGAGCCGCTTATTAAAAAATATAACGGTGAGATGCTTTAACAAGCGAGTGTTGCCCTTGCATTTGCAAAACTCATCACCATCATCAAAATATACAATGACCCTAACAAGAACATTTGGCTAATAATAGCCTCTATCAAGCATTGCATTCATCAAAGGATCACGTTGTGAGCACCAATCCATTACTCGTTTTTACTGGCCTGCCCAAATTTAATGACATCCGTCCCGAGCATGTGTCTCCGGCCATAGACAGCCTTCTGGCTGAGGGCCGTGCCCTGGTCGATCAACTGGCAACGGCCACAGAGACCCCTGACTGGCAACACTTCGTGCAGCCGATTGAAGATTTTTCGGAAAAACTGTCGCGTAGCTGGGGACCGGTAGGCCATATGAATGCTGTGGTCAACACGCCGGAGTTGCGTGAAGCCTATAACGACAACCTGGCAAAACTGACCGACTTTTATAGCGACCTGTCGCAGGACGAACGCCTGTATAACAAATACAAGGCGATCCAGGCCAGTGCCGAATACGCCCAACTCAGCCGGGCACAAAAGAAAATCATCGATAACGAAGTGCGTGGTTTTAAACTCGGCGGTGCCGAGCTGCCACCCGCAGAAAAAGTACGCTTTAAAGAAATTGCCGAGCAGTTATCCAAGTTGGGGAGCAAGTTTGAAGAAAACATCCTCGACAATACCAATGACTTTAAACATGTGGTCGCGGATGCTACTGAGTTAACCGGCCTGCCTGATGACGCGCTGCAAGCAGCTGCGGAAGCTGCAAAAGCGGACGGCCAGAGCGGTTACCTGTTTACCCTGCATTTCCCATCTTATATGCCGGTGATGCAGTATTGCGACAATCGCGCATTGCGCGAAACCCTCTACCGCGCCTATGCCACCCGCGCATCTGAGTTCAGCAAACCGGAATGGGACAACACCCATTTAATTGCCGACCTGCTCAAACTGAAGCAAGAAGAGGCGCAACTGCTGGGTTTTAAAAACTACGCAGAGCTGTCACTGGCCACCAAAATGGCCGATACACCACAACAGGTGATTGAGTTTCTGGATACGCTGGCCAAGCGCGCCAAACCTTATGCCGAAAAAGATATGGCCGAGCTTAAAGCCTACGCCGAGAAACTGGGCTTTAGCGATATGCAAGCCTGGGACGTGGCCTATATCAGCGAAAAACTGCGTGAAGAAAAATACGCATTCTCTGATCAGGAAGTGAAACAATACTTCCCGGAAGACAAAGTGCTGGCCGGATTATTTAAAGTGGTAGAAACCATTTTTGGCGTGCAGGTACGCAAAACCGACGCGCCTTTATGGCATAAAGATGCAAGTTTCTACGAGATCAGCGACCAGCAACGCCAGCCGATTGCCTACTTCTACCTCGACCTGTATGCGCGTCATGGCAAACGTGGCGGCGCCTGGATGGATGAATGTATCACGCGCCGTAAAACGGCCAGCGGCATTGAGCTGCCCGTCGCTTACCTGACCTGCAACTTCTCGGCCCCGGTCGGTGACAAGCCAGCCCTGTTTACGCACGACGAAGTCATTACGCTGTTCCATGAGTTTGGTCATGGCCTGCACCATATGCTGACACAGGTCGATGAATACAGCGTCTCTGGTATCAAAGGCGTGGAATGGGATGCCGTCGAGCTGCCTAGCCAGTTTATGGAGAACTTTTGCTGGGAGTGGGAGGTGTTGCGTCATATGACAGCACATGTCGACAGTGGTGAACAACTGCCCCGCGCCCTGTTTGACAAAATGGTCGCGGCCAAAAACTTCCAGGCCGGTATGCAAACCGTACGCCAAATCGAGTTCTCGCTGTTTGATATGCGCCTGCACAGCAACTTTGACCCAGTAGGCAAACAAACGGCCCTGGATGTGCTTGAACAAGTACGTGAAGAAGTGGCCGTATTACGCCCACCGAAGTGGAACCGCTTCCCCAACAGCTTTAGCCATATTTTTGCTGGTGGCTATGCTGCAGGCTACTACAGCTACAAATGGGCAGAAGTACTCTCTGCAGACGCCTATAGCCTGTTTGAAGAATTGGGCGTATTGTCTGAAGAAGCGGGAAGCCGCTTTAAGAATGAGGTGCTGGCACAAGGCGGTGCACGTCCGGCCATGGAATCGTTTGTGGCCTTCAGAGGCCGCGAACCGAGCATGGATGCTTTGCTCAGGCATAATGGTATGTCACAATAACCCAAGCTAGGTCGTGCAGACCTGGCTTTTATTTTTCACATACTCAAGGACCGCCCTATGTTACACACAGCTCGCTGGCTTCTGATTGCAGTATGCCTCAGTTGTTCATACAGTTTTGCCGCCCAGCCTGCAGATGATGACATACAAGCCAAAACTGTTGAAGGCGACGAAGTGATCCTGCACTCCAACGGTTATTGGGAATTCAAGGATGCCAAAAAAGCAGAAGTCGCGAAAACCAAAGTAGAACAGTTTGAGCGCAGTAATAGTTGCCCCTTGGGGATGCGGCCAAGTTTTCTGGGCATAGGCCGCTGCATTGCCTATGATGACCCTATCCTCAAACGTGGCTCACTCAGCGGTAAAGGCCGTTAAACTTCAAAAGCACTAAAACAGGGCAATCATGGTTGCCCTGTTGCTTTTCAATGCAAGCTGTTGGTGATGTCTTTATACAAACCTGCTTGCAAAGCGCTAGTGGACAGGCTTAGGCGCTGATGGCGCAGCGGGAACGTACCTTGCTTAAACGTAGTATTACCTTTAATACTGAAGCATCATGATTAACTCTCTCGATTTTGCGCGCCACGGTGATAAACAGAACTCGGCTTTCTTTGAGGAGTATCTGCAAAAACTGCTAGAAGAACGCGACCAGATGGGCCTGACCGACATGATTCAGGAGATTGATGCCCTGATGATCACGGTGGACCCGGATCATTCGATCCAGTATATCGCCGAACTGTCTTTAATGACCTCTTACCATTATCTGGTGACGCTGGAGAGTGAAAAGCACTGGACGCATATCTTGCGCATAGACCTCAACTCGCCGGATTTACTGGTGCGCGAAGTCAAGGACCCCAACCTGCGCGGCATTTTCCGCTCACTCAACGAGATTTACCCGGTGGGCGCGCGTAAACCTAATAGCCGCTATATGGGTGAGATTATCCGTGTCACCAATATGCATGAAGTGGTCAGACTACAGGAAGAACGTGAGTTCCGCTTCTTTACGCAGGACGAAGTGCGTAAACTGGAACTGCCAGGCAATGTCGCGATCAGCAAGCCTTCGCCCTATACGCATAATATTGTTGGCTATATGAAGCGCGAGCCAGGTGAGTTACGCGTGTATTCACTAGGCATCAGTACCATACGCCCGGATGTGCAGGCGGCTTACGAACAAGCCAAAGACCAGCAGGCCAAGCTGCGCATTGACGACCTGATTTTGCCTGTGGACCATTTGGCTACGCGCGTGTATAGCCAGAACCGCGAAGTGGCGATCCTGGAATACCTGTCCTGGTCCAGCTATTTTTTCTGGGGTGCTTACAATATCTGGGACCAGAACTCATCCACCAACGTCACCAAAAGTGCACATGGGTTTGCCGAAACCAAAAGCCCGGCCAAAGTATTTACTGCCAACAACACACCCTACTTCGTCAATCACCTGGAAAAACTGCCTTCGCCTACCGAGACCTTTGTCCGTAATTATGGCCCACGCCTGCATCATATTGCCTTATCGGTGAAAGACGGCACGCGCGATGGCAAGGAGAATATTGATTTTGTGGTGGATGCGATTGCCAGCCAGGGCAAAGGCTTTTTACTTGATGTGATTGGCTCCAAGGAAGAGGGCCTGAAACAGATATTCTCTAATGCCTCCGAACATTCGTCACTGATTATCGAATACGTACAACGCTATGACGGCTTTGATGGCTTTTTCACACGCGACAATGTGGCCAAACTCACGGAAGCCGCCGGGGTGGAAGAAGGCGTACTGGAAGCGCAAGCCAAGCTGAGCCAACTGGCAAGTAAGTAATCTTGCCCGCGCACTGCTGGTCACTTGCTTTATACTTTGGTTTTCTTTTTAGTGAGCGAGTCCCTCCATGCAACACGACTTCTGGCACCAGCGCTGGCAGAACCAGCAGATAGGCTTTCACCAGGGTGAGATCAACCCGTTTTTGCTGGCTCATTTCCAGGCTCTGGGGTTGCAGGCTGGCCAGCGCGTCTTTGTTCCGCTGTGCGGTAAATCGCTGGATATGCATTGGTTGCTGGCGCAAGGGTATCAGGTGGTTGGCGCTGAACTGAGCCAGTTAGCGGTGGACGCTTTTTTTACAGAGCTCAAACTAGCCCCAGAGATCACGCAATCAGGCCCACTGAGACATTATCGTACCGAACAAATAGAAATATTGCAGGGTGATTTTTTCGCGTTAACGCAAGGCCAGCTAGGCACTGTGGATGCTGTGTATGACCGCGCAGCCCTGATTGCCTTGCCTGATGAGATGCGCAAGCAATATGTGCAGCACCTCATGAGCATCACGCAAACGGCACCACAATTATTGATCAGCTTTGAATATGACCAATCCCTAGTGCCTGGCCCACCGTTTAGTGTAAGCAAAACAGAAGTTAGCGCCCACTACGAGCCACACTATGTGCTGACAGAACTGGCCAGTACTCACCAGGAGAAAGGCATGAAGGGCCAATACCCCGCTGAAGAAACGGCCTGGTTACTGCGTCCTCGATAAATCGCATCCAACCAGGCTGTCATGGTGCTCCAGCCAGTGTTGCAAGCTTTCTACCACCTGGTGTGCGTTAGCCCGCACCTGCTCGCTGGGTTGCCGCAAATCTGGCACCACAACTACGCGCAAACCGGCCGCAATCGCTGCCTGTGCGCCCAGCTCGCTGTCTTCAAATGCGATACATTCGTCTGCGGGCAGCCCCAATTTCTCCAGTGCGAGTAAATAAATATCAGGGTGCGGTTTGCCGCGCTTAACCTCCTGGCCACTCGTCACATGGCTGAAATAATCCAGTACGCCGGTGTGCGTCAGCCGGTGTGTAATATGAGGAATGGGTGATGAAGACGCCACGCTACAAATAATCCCATGCGACTGATAATACTGTAACAATGCTTGCACACCATCTTTCAATGGAAAAGCATGGTCTCGCGTTTCCAGGAAGGCATTCAGCCCCTGCATCACGTGTTGAAAGTTCGCCTCACTGCCCAATTGCTGCGTCATGAGCCGGGTGGAGTCTGACCATACGCGCCCAACGAGTTCCACATACTCGGCCTGTGTGTAGGTAATCCCTATGGTAGCTGCGGCCTGTATGCAGCCTTGCATAATAATGCGCTCGGAATCGATCAGCAGACCGTCCATATCAAAAATAGCTGCTTTAATCACTTAAACAACACACGCCACCAGACAAAACAGCATTTTATCGCGACTGCGTTGCGGTGAAACAGACACTTTCACGAATCGATCATTTATTTAAAATTTGCCAGCTTGAAATTCCTACACAACTTAACAAAGGCTGGTTAATATAAAACCACATGACACCAAGGTATTCAGATTTTGCATCACGGAACGTCATGCCATGAAGCGACCCGCCACAGGATGGGAGCAGCAGCATGTGGCGGCAGTCAACAATAGCGAAGCATATCGTTAAGGAGACACCGATGGATAAAGCAAAACTGTATACCTTGCGCTGGTCTGCCATGCAAATTGCCAGATTATCCGCCGACCCCAAAGTGGATGCGCTGGCGCTTAGCCAGATTGAAATCCTCTCGCAATTGCTCGAAGAGCCTATGCCTGAAGAATTCAGACCGCCTGAACCACCGCGCCCCAGCTTGCATGTTGAAGAGGCGGCCCCGGCAAAAAAGCGCTACCCGGTCGGCGAAAAAAAATTGTGGTACCCCGAAGCCCTGATACGCACTGATATCAAACGTGCAGCGCAGGGAGAATACCCTAAAGGGTATCCTTATGGTGCCATCATCCACTTTACGGCCGGCCAATATTCCAAGGGCGTTGAAAATGCGGTCACCGCCATCTCAAGCAGCCCCTATTTCTTCTGCTGCATAGGCACCGACGGCAAGTTGGTGCAGGCCAACCCGCTCAACCAATGGGGCTATCATGCCGGGGAAAGTGCTTGGACCATTGATGGCGCAAAACGCACTGGGGTATCCAGTTTTTTGGTGGGGATTGAAATCACTAATCCCGGTCGGCTCGAAGTACATGACGGCAAGTTTTACACCTATTGGGATACTGGCCGCAAATACCCATTGGATGCCAAAAAAGTACGCGTGATCACGCAAAACCAGGACAATATTCTGGCCGGTGCTTACTTGCCTTATACCAAAGCGCAGGAAACCACATTGATAGAATTTTTGTTGTGGGCCAAGGCCAACAACCCCAGCGTATTTAACTTTGATTATGTGCTGGGCCATGACGAAGTGGCAGGCCCCAAAGGCATAGGACGCTGGCGAAAGAATGATCCTGGCGGTGCCTTGTCGATGACCATGACGGAGTTCAGGCAGTTGCTGAAAGACGAATATAAAAAGCGTTACGGATAAGCAGCAGGCAAAAAAATGCCCCGATAAATCGGGGCGAATTGTGGACTTACCTATCTCTCAAGACATTAGATTAAACAGTGTGCCCGCATACAGGTTTGATCAATATCAAAGGTTGGTGAAAACACAGGAAAAACCCCGTTTTTGATCGCGCTTAAGCCACCGCATACTCCAGTGGCGTCACAGTCACACTCACCGTGAGCTGCTGCGCGCCGCCTCCCAGCACCACGCCGCGCATGGGTGACACATCACCAAAGTCGCGTCCCCAGGCCACGGTAATATGTTCCTGCTGGACCAAACAATTATTCGTTGGATCAAAGTCTACCCAACCATAGACCGGGCAATACACAGACACCCAGGCGTGCGATGCGTCAGCACCGACCAGGCGCGGCTGGCCAGCGGGTGGATGGGTGAGGATATACCCACTGACATAGCGGCAAGCCAGGCCAATAGAGCGCAGTGCGCCTAGCATCAGGTGGGCAAAGTCCTGGCAGACGCCACGGCGGCCTTTCAGGACCGTATCCAGGGGGGTGGAGATATCCGTAGCTTGAGGGTCAAACTCAAACTCGCTATAAATTTTTTGCGTCAGCGCCATCGCGGCTTCCAGCAACGGCCGCTGCGGCGTAAAACAGCTGAGGGCAAAGCTGGCCAGCGCTTCACTACAGGTGACACGCGTGGTGGCATACACGTAGGGGGCAGCATCCAGATGTTGGATATCCTGATCTTTTAACAGGTGCTGCACCTGCTCCCAGGGCGGGCTTTGCACAAAATCAGCCATCTGTGGCCGTGGCTGGATATCGACCTGGAACCTGGAGGTGACCTCAAGCGACTGGTGCGGCGTCAGGATGGTGAAATAGTCATTATTATTGCCAAAAAAGTCTTGCCGCCGTGACTGCTCGGCGGGCAGTGGCTCACAGGCCAGCGTAAAAGAAACGCATTGCTGAAAAGGCGTCTGCCGCGGCATGAGATGCAGCAATTGCTGTGATTGAATCACTGGCAAATCGTAGCTGTAAACAGTTTGATGTTCGACCTGGTAACGCATCTTGTGCCTTAATGCCCGGACATCACCACCGGGCTGGCATAGCTGAAAAAGCGCAGGCTCAGCCGGTCAGACAAGGTCAGGGTAACATCGTAAGTGTGATTTAACCAGGCTGACAGTGTCGCGTTGCCTGGCAGGAAGCATTGGTCAGGATCCAGTTGCAGCAAGGCTTGCCAGCAATCCTTGAGTTCGGTGGCAATGCCACCTGCATTGTCATGCGCGTCCATCTCTTCAAGATATTTGACCAGGCCCTTCATTTGAAACACGATGGCATTCGGATTATTGTCATCCATGAGCAATAAATCCAGCACTGGCAACCACTCGGGTTGCGAGGCGTAACGGGCTCGGTAAGTAACCAGGTTATTGGTCACTTGTAACAACCATTCCAGGTTGCTGTGCTGAGGCATTTGCAAGGCACGGCTCAACAGCACACACATGAATTGCAAGCGCTCAATCCGCCGCCCCAGCGACATAAAACGCCAGCCCAGGTCACGCGTCATCCAGTCCATGGCAAAGCCGGTCAAGGTGACAAAATGATTCACCGCCTGCTCGATATACGACATCGCATCCTGCAAGGTGGCATGCGCATGCCGGGTAATAAACTGTCGTGACAACACGTTCACGGTGCGCCAATGGTCATTGGAGATGCGTTCACGCAGGTTAAATGCCTGTTGATACAACTGTTGCACACTGGTCGCCAGGCTACCGGACTGCTGCGAGAACACCGCCTGCACCAGCAAAGGCTCAATATCATCATCACTATACGGCTGCCATGTCGCCCACTCTTCTTCATCTTTGGGTGAGGGCAACAGGTCAAACCACTGGCAGAGCCCCTGCATGGTCGGCCACTCGCCTTCGCGCGACTCCGGCGTGTACTCGAGCAAGGCGCGCAAGGTCGCGCGTAACATCATGGCTTTTTGCAGGTTGCGTACCGAATAACGGCCATACCAGAACATGTTTTCTGCCATACGGCTGGAGAGCGAGCGATTTTCACGCACCAGGTCCTGGCTGGAAGTGGTTTTACGCAACAGGCTAAAAGGTGACTGGGTAAACTCCGACAGTACCCAGGTATCTTTGCTGGTCCCGCCCCGTTGCATGGTGACCACCCGGCTATCTTTACCACTGGCGACCCGGGAAAGGCCACCCGGCATAATGGCATAGCCATTGGGTGTTGCAAAAGCATATACACGCAAACTCACGGCCAGCGAACTCATTTGCGTTTGATGGTGATGATGGCTGAGCACAGGGGCCTGCGAAATATCCACTTGCTCCTGGGCGATATAGTGGCCTGGCTGCGCGCGCAGCTTGGCAATCAGGGCCTCTTTTTGCGTCGCATGGAGATCTTCGCCAAAAATCGGCGAATATTGCACTTGCGGATACGCAGGTTTAATCACCAGGTCATCCAGATGCTCGATCACATATTCCAGCGCTGCCGGTTCGCCACACCACCAGGTCGCCACCGAAGGCATGCGCAACGATTCCCCCAGCAAAGACTGGCACAAGTTGGGCAAAAAACCCAGCAAAGCCCCGGACTGCAACAGGTTCGCGCCCAACGCATTGGCAATCAGCACATTGCCGAGGCGGGCAACCTGTGTCAATCCTGCGACACCTAAAAGTGACTCGGCATTCAGCTCCAGCGGGTCACAGTAATCATCGTCTATCCGGCGCAAAATGACATGCACGGGCTTGAGCCCAGCGATAGTCTTGAGCCAGACCACCCCGTTACGCACGGTCAGGTCACTGCCTTGCACCAGCGGATAGCCTAGATACCCAGCTAAAAATGACTGCTCATGATAGGTTTCGTTATACGGCCCCGGGGTCAAGATCACCACCAGCGGTGGCTCCCCCTGGCTGAGCGGGGCAATGCCAGGGACAGTCTGTGCCTGGTTTTGTGCCACACGGTGCCCCCAATGGGCCAGGCTATCCCGCATGCTGGCAAAAAAGCCACTCAAGCGCTCAATATTGAGGTCACGGAACATCTCAGGGAACACACTGGAAATAATCGTGCGGTTTTCGAGCGCATAGCCTGCCCCGGTGGGCGACTGGGTACGGTCAGACACCACCCACCATTGCCCGTTGGGCGAACGGGCAATATCCACGGCATAGTTGTGCAAGGCAATGTTGTCGTAATGCGGAATACCGACACAAGACGGCAAAAAGCCATTATGACCATAAATCAGTGCCGGCGGCAGTTGGCCGCTGGCAAACAGCTGCTGTTCGCCATAGATATCCAGTAACACCCGGTTGAGCAAGGTAGCCCGTTGTGCCACTGCGGCGGCAATCTCCTGCCACTCCTCCGACGGAATGATCAGAGGCAACACATCCAGATCCCATGGCCGCTGTACACCATGCGTATCCGCATAGACGTTATAGGTCACACCGTTATCGCGGATCTGCCGTTGCACGGCCTCCATGCGCTTACGCATGACGGCAGGCTCCTCACTTTCCAGCTGCGACACCAGCGCCTGCCAATGCGGACGTGGCTGGCCCTGGCTATCCAACAATTCATTGTAGCGGTCAGAGAGGTAAAGCTGGTTAAGCACCGGTTGCATGCGTAGTTAATTGATCGTTGAGGGAGTATCTAACAAGACACTGAGTGTAACAGGATGTTCACACATTCGGCTGCCAACGCAGGTCGAGCGTAAACGGGAAACGCGGATTTGGTGGCTCTTTTACCACAGTCACCTTGCCCGGCGTATGGCCATGCGCCCAGAAACGGGCAAAGCGCCGCGCCTCGGCTTCGTTGGCATTGACCGGGAAAGTATTGTAATTACGGCCACCCGGATGTGAGACATGGTAAGTACATCCACCCAGAGACTTTCCGCTCCAGGTATCCACCAGGTCAAATACCAGCGGCGCCTGCACCGGGATGGTTGGATGTAACGCCGACCATGGGCTCCAGGCACGGAAGCGCACCCCGGCCACATATTCCCCGGCATGGCCAGTGGCTTGCAGTGGCAATGGCCGTCCGTTACAGGTTACCACATGGCGTCCATCGGTGAGGCCGCGCACGCGCAACTGCATGCGCTCCACCGAAGAATCCACATAGCGTGCCGTGCCGCCGCCCGCCATCTCTTCGCCCAGCACATTCCAGGGCTCAATGGCCTGACGCAACTCCAGCTCGATGCCGTGATAGGCGACGGTACCATACCGCGGAAACCTGAACTCGACAAACGGCTCAAACCAGCGCTGCTCAAAGGCATAGCCAGCCTCCCGCAAGTCAGCCACCACATCGGCAATATCCTGTGCCACAAAATGCGGCAGCATCCAGCGGTCATGCAGCTCGGTCCCCCAGTGCACGAGTTTGCCGGTATAAGGTGTTTTCCAGAAGCGGGCCACCAGCGCACGTAATAACAGGCTTTGCAGCAAGCTCATGCGTGCATGCGGCGGCATTTCAAAAGCGCGGAATTCCACCAGGCCCAAGCGGCCGGTTGGGCCATCGGGTGAATACAGTTTGTCGATGGAAAACTCGGAGCGGTGCGTGTTGCCGGTTAAATCCACCAGCAAATTACGCAATAAGCGGTCAACCAGCCAAGGCTGCTGGCTCTCCTCGCCAACCGGCAATGCTTGCGCCATTTGCTGGAAGGCAATCGCCAACTCATACAAATTGTCATCGCGCGCTTCATCCACACGCGGTGCCTGGCTGGTTGGGCCAATAAAGGTGCCCGAGAACAAATAAGACAGTGCCGGATGGTTCTGCCAGTAAGTAATCAGGCTACGCAGCACATCGGGACGCCGCAACATCGGGCTATCGGC
>VFQN01003754.1_pt1 | contig 21064 bp, 28 predicted proteins | sample 3512371 | NCBI WGS metagenome assembly VFQN01 (sample SAMN10412370, study PRJNA504923) | tailings metagenome | isolation source: Replicate 2 from Balatoc abandoned mine | place: Philippines: Itogon, Benguet | collected 2017-08-28
GTGCTTGCCAAGCACCGAATTCCTAGCCCCTGTAACCTTCTCACGAAGAAAAAAAAAGTCGTACGGTACCCGTTGACCGCCTTTGTATGTCCCACTGTTTGGCACAGTTTGGCAGGACGCAATTACGGTAGCTAGACGAGTGTTCAGTGACTCACGCCTTGGCTGCGTAGCTGCTGTTGCCGTGTATTCCACAAAGGGTACGTCCTGTGCCGACAGCATTTGTTGCTCGAGGGGAGGTGCTTTCCAGTAGCGTGTCGCGTTACAAGTGCGTTTGCCAAGGGATCGACAATTCGCCGATAGCCGCCAATCCCCGTTCGCACACAGGGCTGTGTCCCTCTGAAAGGCCCCGCCGCTTCGCTCCCGCAAAGCCGCGCCTGTGTCCCACCGACAAACAATGACCACCACAGAATCACCATACATCCGGTAGGTATGTGCGTATGATGAGTGATGCGGGCCAGCCGACAGCCAAGTAGTATCCACTGCATGTGCAACGTTTATTAGCCTTGCACTTCCTTATTAGATGGCATGCGCAATGAGGTGGAGTAAGAAATTGCCTCGCTCCGCCAGTCTACCCTGCTGCCCAGCTGGATGTGTGCCGCGCAGAAGTCAGAGCACGCCTAGTGTTCGTTGTCATCCCTTTACAAGCAGCTTGGCGCGGACGTTCCGTCGCGCGCCCCTGCGACACCCCCAAGTGCCTCGTACTCACATAAAATGCGTGTATTACCAGTCATAGACCGTGACAAGGGTGCGAGCATGACCGGCAGCTGGCAGCAGGCAAGACAGAGACTGGCAAATGCCAGGACCGGGCTGATGTGGGTCGAGATTTTGTGGGCCTAGGGCCGGCGGGGCGCACAGCAATTGCGCCAATCCGAGGCAACTCGGGGGTGGTCCCATTCTTGTCAGGGCCTAACCACGCCTACGCACCGCCCATCCTGCTGGCAACCAGGTGGACCAACCACGTGGACCAACCACGTGGACCCCACCACCTGCCCTGTAACCCCGCCACACCAACGATGCAGTCAAGCTGCTAGCACGTAAGAAGTGGTGGCTAGTTGCCGGCTGTCGCAAACTGCGCGTGGATGGCCTGTAGGCGCGCCAAGGCGACCTAGTCTAGCTCCGCATGTATCTGTTTATGATAAAACTAGGCATACCAATTGTCATAATGAGCAGTCCTGTTGCTCGGGACGTTTTCGAGTTCGGCAGCTCCAGAACTTGCCGTCGTACCGAAATGGTCACAGGGGGGCCCAGCAAGTGTAGTTCAGCGCTTTACGGCCATCCGCATATAACAATTGCCGAGAGCATCCTTCCTGCACCACACAAGCTCAGAGGAACGTAAACTTGTCGTCCGCCCCGCCTCACAACATCGCTAGCGTCATAGTACATCATCACGCATCATGGACAGGCAGGTTCAAAGCCTGCGAGAGTTGCTGAGGAGCCGCGTGCCTGCGGACGAGGTGACCGAAGACAAGATCACAGCCGAGCAACTGCTTCGGATGTTGAGCGACGGCTGGGACAGCGTAACTACTCTTGCCAAGGTTACCGAGGAGGACCTTGTCAGGCTTGGGCTGCCCAGGGGCAGAGCGCGCGTCCTGGCCGACGCGTTTTCCAGTAAGGCCAGCTGTGGCAGCTTCGCCGTATGAAAGCCATCATGCGCAAGTCCCCATTTCATAGCGGTAGAGCATACGGCTCTCGCGGCCCCAAGGACCCTGGAAAAAACGTGTCACCTGCCTGCGCCTTTTATGCACGGTTCTTGCGCAACGCTCCGCTCTCCTCCTTTCTCGTATTGTGGTGCCGGGGGATTCGGCCTGTATATGTAATTAAAACAGCCTTCCCTTGGACCCGTTTTACGTGTATCCCCTTGGCCCCCCGGTTTGCGCCCCACCTAAAATAACCGATGACGCATCATGCCACATATGTCTGGTTAACAGGGCGCTGCTGCCCATCCCAACGAAGGACCATTAACTCGTGTCTTCCTTGCTTCCTGCTTCCTTGCTGCTACTTCGGGTGCTGAAGTAGCTGGCCTGGCTGCAGGGACAGGGGCGGCTGCAGCAGGTGAGCGTGGACCGAGCGGGGCAAGGTACATGGCACCAACAGCCCACCAGGGCAGCTCACAAGAAGAGCCCAGCCATCTCACGACCCCCACATTTACATACCACGTCTGTCATCCTACCGCCTCATCCCCACACCCCACACCCCCCAGCCCTCTGCGGTTTTCCCCACACCCCAGTTGCTGTTGCCCCACGTTGTGCCTGGCATTGGTTCTCCGTGCAAATTGTACGCGTGCGTTTCAGGTCAACGGCGCTGGGCCTGTCGAATCCTTTTTGCCACTCCTACCATTCCTGCTGCTTTGCAGCCGCCAAGCGGCGGAGGCTGGAGGCGCTGCCTGCACCCTCCTCCATGGCCAAGTCCACCACGTGGCAGGACGTGCAGCGACAGAACAGCGACCACCCTCTCTTCATATGCTTCCGGTCCGGCGGCACCACAGCGCTGCCTGTGGGGCTGTATGCACCCGAGCTGGACCTGGTGGTGGACATGTTTCGCAAGGTGAGTGGAACACGGATCAAGTTGTTAAGGCCGAAAGGCCATTATGTCGGGGTGCATGGCTTGAGCGGTTGTGCAGGCAGCATGCGCGGGGCAGGGCGCACCCTGATTCCTGAACACCCCGACGTAACTCCGGAACAGCTGCCCACCGTCACACGTACAGCCACATACGAGTTGCATGTGCCCAGTCACGGCAGGCAATGCGGGTGCAGCTCGGCAGACTCGGGCCTGTCTGCATTGAGTCGGTGCATCTAGTTAACCCGGCCACTGAAGCTTCTATACCACGCACCAGCTACTTCGTGGCGCATATGTTGCGTTTGGTAGTCTACCTGTGGCCACATGTCTTGGCTTCGTAACATAACGTTGGGCGCTGGTTCCTCTGGCCAGGCGGTGCACGGGGAAGGAGACGACCCTTTGTCGCACGAGGACTGCCAGGTGGCTGTCGACCTCTGTGACAGCATGAGCCTCGGCTATGCAACTGAGGTGGAGCGGGAGCAGGCCTTCAATCACATCATGGAGCGGTATTTGGGCAAGACTATTCGCAAGGAGTTCCCCAACGCCGCTTCAACGGCGGCTACAGACGGGAGCATCTGCTGCAGCATTTCCATCGACGGGGCCCCACTCGATGTGCTGGTGTACATTCAGGAGATCAAGCTCGAGGTTGGTTGGGTTCAGCTTGCACGGCTGGTTAGGGTGCGGTCACAAGACATTACGTTGGGACACTGCAATGTGCACGGGGCAGGAAGGGAGCAGGAAAGAAGCATCATATCAACATCGTGGCCTTGGGTGTCACCTTTTGCTGCCTTTCTCATCAACCCTACGGTCGGCGGGGTGTTGTACCTGTGGCAAAGAACGGGCCCTAAGAACGGGCCGTGTGGCCGACCTATGCTGCCTTGCTCGCCCCGTGTAGCACCTGCTGTGCACCTGCCTTATGGTGAGCGGTGTGCTCCCTGCTGCCGCCGCAGATTGGCCCATCGGGTGACCCGTACTTTCAGGGGCAGCGCTACTATCAGATGTACGTGATGAACAACAAGCTTGCGCCGGTCGTGCGGCGCTCGGTGCTGCCAGTGCTGTTCGTGGAGCTGGTGGGGCCGCACCTCCGCGTGTCAGCGCTGGCCTCGCCGGAGGACGCCTGCGTGGTGTGCGAGCCCCTGACGCCCTACCTCCACCTCTTCAACATGCTGTCCAGCCAGCGCAGCCACATGCACTGCGTGGCTCGCGTGCTGCGTGCGCTGAAGCGCAGCGTCGCACTGCTGCACGGGGCGTGCATCCAGCTGCAGCAGCCGCAGCCGCCCACCACCGCACCGGAGGCCGCCGCACCTGCACACCCGGGGGCATCAGCAACAGCAGCCGCAGTGGTGGGGCTGCCCGACGGGCGCGACCTGCACCTCCAGCTGCCGTACCCCCTGAGGCCTGGGTCGGGCTTCCAGGGCGTGGAGGCCCTGGCGCCCGGGAACAGGAAACTGCTGTACGCAGCTACGCACGTGCAGACTGGCAGGTGCGAACACAACGGCTGCGTGCGTTGTTGCATGTGCTCCTGCTGCTGTTGTGCAACGGTACACATGTGCGCGCTTTTTTCCGTAATGATCACTCTTAAACTTGCTTATCCACAGTGAGGTGCTGGTCAAGTTCGCTTTCGTCGCCGAGCACACGGTACGGGTGCACTCAGCCTGGGCAGCGGCTGGCCTCGCCCCGCAGCTCATCGACTGGCAGCTGCTGCCGTGCGGGCTGACCATGCTCGTCATGGAGTACCTCAGCCCTGACGACGGCTGGACCATGTTCTACAGCCTGGCACCGGAGCGCAAGCAGCAGCTGTCCGCCATTGTGCTTGCCAAGCTGGAGCAAGCCCACGCTATCGACGTTGGTGACGGGGCCCGGGCGGTGCATGCGGACATGCGGCAGAGCAATGTCATGGTGCAGCTGCGCAAGGACGACAGCCAGCAGCTGGCAGAGCCGCACCAGGTTCGGTTCCTGGACTTCGACTGGGCTGGGCTGCAGGAGCAGGCGCGGCTGCCGACCTTCATGCGCCAGCGCATTGGGTACAGCACAGGGCAGGCAGTTACGCAGCAATACGACAGGGACCTTTGGGCCCATGAGCTGGTGCACGGCGACAGGTAAGCACTGTGAGGTTTACTGGGGCTGAGTGGTGGGGACGGGCGGGAGCAAAAGGTGCGACAATGTGCAGCAGCGAGCAAGAGGACGGCAGCAGGTGGCGGCAGTGAGGGGAGGGGGCCGCCAGGGGGTTGTGGGGCAGGAGAGGTTGGCGGCTGGCGGTGATGTCTGGCACGGACGGGGAAGGTGATGGGCCAACTGGGCGGCGGCAGCAGTAGCAGCAGTGGCAGCAGCTCCACGAGTTGGTGGACAAGGGGCCTCTGGATAACGCAGTGGCGGTGGCGCGGATGATACAGTGCTAGGGTGGGCCCGGGTGCAATTGGGGGCAGCTTCCTCAGTATTAAACGTAGGCCTTGAGTCCAAAGCCCGGATCCGGGGCAGGTGGGCTGCTGGTGACGGGGGAAAGGAACTTCGGAAGGCCCCCGCCACCGTCGGCGGTTGCAGCGGCGTAGGGGCTGGGGCCGTGGGGCTGGGCCTCCCCGGCGGTGCCAACTTCCTCATGGAGGCCTACCTGCAGCACCAGCGGGGCATACCGCCGGCGGCGGCGGCCAACAGCGGCGTTCGCAGTGGGCCGGCGGACACTCTATCGGTGTTGTCTCCATGGTACACATCCGTGCTACGTGGCGGCGGCGGATCGCCGACAGCGCCGGTCCTGCTGCCGCTGCCGCTGCCGCTGCTGTCGTACTGTAGGCCGTCAGGGTCGGGGCTCGGGGCAACAGCGGGCAGGGCGTTGCGCAGGGCCCGGGTCGGGCCCCGCACGAGGGTGACAGCGGTGACGGTGAGGTGGAGCTGGGGTTGGCGTTGGGGGCGTAGGCAGCGCGCGCGGGCCGCTGGGTGCCACGCCGCGGCTGCGGTCGGTGTAGTCCGGGCAGCTGCCGCCCGCTGCACTGCTGGGGGCGGCCACTGCAAATGTGGGTTCCGGGGCGGTGCTGGCGGCTGCCCCCAGCGTGGGACTGGGGCAGCAGGCATTGGGGGCGATGGCGGGGCGATGTGGTGGCAGTCCTACAAGAGGCGGCACCGAGGAGGCCGAGCCACTCCTGGCACACGGGGGGGCTTATGGGGTGAGACGGGGGTCCCCTCCCTTGTCCGATTCTTTGCCGACCCTGCTGCAGCAAGTGGCGGTGGCGGTGGCTGCGGCGGAGGCAGCAGGCGGAGCCAACGGGGTGGCAGCAGGGCCAGGGGCGGGGGTGGGGGCGGGCGCGGGGAGGTCTGGGTCGGGGTCTTGGGCCCTGGGCGTCTGGGAGTGTGCAGCCGGGAAAACACAATGGTGCTAAGGGTGCCAGCCAGCGGCTGCCACCGCCAGCGGGTGGGTCACCTAGGCCGCGGGCCTGGCTGGGGCTGCACTTGGCGCATAGTGGGACGGGGCGCGTCGGGCGGCTGGCCGGCAGCTCCTACCCGGGCCGTGTGGGGCGGGGGCCTGGAGCCTGGAGCCGACGGAGTGCTACGCCACCTCCAGCGGCGACCGCACGGTGGCAGGTGGGTGTTCGCCCCAGCGAAGGACCCTTGGGCCGCTGAGCCTCCCATTGATCGCTTTCACCTCGGCGCTGTGACTTACCCTTAGAGCATCAACCAAGATGTCTACGTATGCCTGGTTAGCGTTTACTTGATCGTGCATACACGTTCTTTGCTCGGCCACCCCGGGCCCCACCAGCCAGTTAACCCACACAACCGTGCCCCCCTCTCCCCCATGCCCTCGCCCTCGCCGGACAGGCGTCCCGCGCCCGGCAACGCGGCCCCGGCCCCAACGCCCGCCCTCCCCGCCCTTTCCCATGCCTGGCCGCCGGACGGAGGGAGCACCGCTGCGGCTGCAGCGGGCGTGGGGACAGTGAGCGTGTCGGCCCTGCTGGGCAGTGCCGCCGCGCAGTTGCTCGCCAGAGAGGTGGGTGAAGGGCTGTGGCTCGGGGAGGGCTCACCTTGCACGCGGACGTGGCGGGGTTCTTTCTTAAGGACTCGGCCTTATTGCAAGCGTCTGCGGGGCGCCAATCTCTCAAAATCGCACGGGGTCTGCCGCCCCCCGCACGCCCGCACCTGCATCTTTCCCCTGCCCGCCACTCCCAGGGACGGGGAGCGGCTCGCGGCCGCCTGCATGCAGCGTTTTTCGAATTTAGGCTGTGCGGCACTTGATTAGGGGGCCAGCAGGGACCCATTCGCGCCCTTGGCGGCCCGGGCCGCCGCCATCTTCCACCCTGTATACGTAAGTGCCCCGAAAACCCCGGTTTTGGGGCCTTCATGTGCCGTACAAGCCGTACGACAGGACGGAACTTGTACGGCAGGAAGGCCGGCGTCAAGGCGGATGCGGGGATGCCTGTGGGGCGCCAGGGCGAGGTGTCTGGGCCCCCCTGAGGGCGCCCGGAATGCACTCTGTTGGGTGCCTCCTGGGGCCTGTTCCGATCAGCAGCACGTGTTTCCGGCACGCTGACCCACGTCACGAACGCCCCTCCCCCGCCCCTCCCCCGCCCCTCCCCCGCCCCTCCCCCGCCCCTCCCAGGCGCCTTGCCTCACCTTGGAGCCGCTCCGAGGGCGCCCTATGGCCGGCCAACGTCTAGGCGGCCTGCACCACGCTGTGCCCACACCGCTCCAGGGCGGCCTGGAAGGAGGCTGCCGTGCCGCCCATGTTCTCGGCATGGGAGCCCCACACCAGGTGAGCGGGGTTGAGGCAGCGCGGCTGGTTGCAAGCGTGCAACACCTCCATCGGCTGGCCTCGGTTGGGGTCGCCGGGCGGTAGGCCCCACGTTGCCAGTGCCACCAGAATGTGCGCCCGCTCCAGCACGCGCACGCGCCCCCCCACCGCTCCTGCTCCTGGTCCTTGTCCTCCTCCCCCGACGCCGCCGACGCCTGCTGCTGCTACCGCCCCTTCTGTGCCTCTGCATGCCGCTGCAGCCGGCTGCACGCCGCGCCGCCGCCCGCGCCTGGGCCACCAGCTCTTACGCAGCGCCGTCCGCTGCCTGGGACCCCAGGTCCAGCGTCAGGTAGCGGTGGCTCCCCGCCGCGCCGTCGCGGCTGCTGGAGAAGCTACCCCATGACAACGCCTCATCCTGCCGCAGCTGGCACGGCGTGGCCAACGGGTGCTGGGCCTGGCGGGTGCATGAGCAGCGCTACCTTGGTGCACGCGTGCTGCAGCTGCTCGCTGGCCTCTGCCCGCAGCAGCCCGCCGTACAGCACCTCAACACCGCGGCGCACCGGCTCGTCCAGCTGCTCGTCCGGTGGCGGGGCGCGGTGGTGGCCCTGCACGGCGTTGTAGGCGGCGGCCAGCAGCACCGCTGCGTGCGTGGCTGCGTCCCCTTTGGCGAGGCCGGCGTCCCCTTTGGCGGGCCGCAGCAGTGCGGAGGCCCGGTCGGGGGGCAGCAGCATGGCGGGCTGCGGCTGCAGCCTGGCGCTATAGGCGGCGGAGGAGGAGGCGGAGGAGGAGGCGGCCGGGGCGGAGGAGGCGGCGGCGGCAGGGCCTTGGCACAGCAGCACCCGGAGCAGGTGGATGCCCCTGGAGGACGCCGCCACCCGGTGTTGCTGCGGCTGCTGGGAACCGGGTGCGCCGGCAGCTGCCAGGAAGGCCAGGCCGGGAGCTGGGTGCCGCTGCATGCACTTCGACGGTGGCTTCGGGCCTTTGCGGGGACGGCCTGGGCTGTGGCGCCGGTCAACGCGTTGGCGCTTGGGCGCTCGTGGTGGGGTGTGGTGGGGCGCTGCCTCGGGGGGGGGGCCTAGCAGCGGGACACACTGCGACCGTTGTTGTTGTTGGCGGCGGCGGCGGTGGCGTGGGGCGGGGTGGCAGTGGTGGTGGTGGTGGTGGTGGTGGCGGTAGTGGTGGTAGCGTGGCATGGGGCGGCACTGAAGGGGGTGGCGGCATGACAGGGGGCGGCGGCCGCGGCGGCGGCGGTGTGGAGCAGGGCGGGGCGGGGCGGGCGGCGGCCGCGGCCGCGCCTGGGGCGGGGGCTGTTGAGCGGGAGCCGCTGAGCCGGCGGTGGTGGGGGTGAGGGCCCAGGTGGTGAGCGCGTGGGCTGCGTGGGCTGCGTCCCTTGCGTCAGCGGCGCTTCAGGGTCAGCCTGGCTGTCGGGAGTGGGTTCAGTGGGCGGGCTGCTGCGCCTGTGGGTGGGGCATACATGGCAGGACCCGTGGGGGGCGAGGGTGTTGGACTCGTGGCGTCATGGGGCAGCGCGGGGTGCGTCTGGGAGCTGGGGGCCCTGTGGACGGGAGGTTCTGCTGCCTCAGCAGGCCAAATCGCCCGAAATGTCCCGTGATTTTGCCATGATAATGATTGTCAAGTTGGTTTGCGGCTGCAGCTTGCGCGGTTGAGCGGACATGCTCGCGAATCATCAGTCATGCACCGTACGGCAGGGCAGTCTTCTTCCCGGTGCCTCGCCCCCTGTCTCGCACATTGCTGTTACTGCCGTTGCAGGGCTGCTGCTGACGGCTGGCTGCTGTCAACCGCACTACAGCCCTTCGTTCAGTGTGTAGGAGGATGCGGTGCGGGGAGATACAACGCATGAATCAGAGCATAGTCTGGATACGACGCAAGCACCAGAGCAGTGTCTAGAGGGTTGGACCGCACTGGCATGTGCGGTTATTAGGGAGGCTAGCTGTCGAGTCTGAAGCTGTGGGTCAAGTTGCTGACATCTGCACTTATCTTGAAAGCAATTCTTCCAGCTGTGTCGGTGGCCCCCCGGCCCACGCGGGACAGACGAATGCGTGCTCGCGCGAATGCTATGCGATGCATACCTGCATCGGGGGCAAGAGCCGTCCGCCGTGAGCCCAAGGAGAAGAAGTAGAAGTCGTAGTGCAACGAGTGAGCAAGGCATAGCCGGGGGACGGCGCTAAAGGGGCCGAAGGCGTTGTTGTCGACGGTAGAAGTAGTCTTGGGTTCGGTGGGCGGGTACGGCCCATGCCGATGCCAGTGCTCGTGCATGCAAATGCGAAATGCGGCAAGAAGAAGACAGCAGGCAAACGAAAGCTAGGCGAAAAAGGCAGGTGTGTAGTGCGATGCGAAGCGACAGCACAACCGACACAGTGGACTCCCCTGATGGGAGCTGGGCGGGAGTGGATGGGCTGACGCGGTGGCTGTCCGGCCGGTTGCTGTAAAGTGGCTGGGCTGGTTAGGCTGCTGTTCTAGGGACTGAAGACCGAGGACCCAACGCAAAAGCAGGGGAAGGCAAGCTAGGGCAGGCTAGGGCAGGCAAACTAGGGCAGGCTAGGGCAGGCATTCTAAGCCGGGCTCCAACAGCAGCAAGGGTGCAGGGACAGACGCCGACCGCGGGGCGTTACAGGGCTCCAGGGGCCGGGCTGCAGGCCCCCAGACACGACGACAAGCTAAGGCGGCAAGGCCGGACCAGCAGGAAGGCCCCCTGACCCGCAAGGGCCCGCAAGCCACAACGCACGGACAACAACTGACAGCAAGCAGCCCGCCCGCCCGCCCACCCGCCCCACCCCAGGCAGCAAGCACGCACGCACCCCTACTAGGCAGCACGCACGAAGCAGAAAAAGGACACCCCCCCCCCCTACCCCCGACCCGGGCAGCAGCGCCAGAGGGTGATCGATGGCAAATTCCGCCAAAAAGAACTTGTCACAGGATGGGGGCGTAGCGCCAGCTGAGATGGGGGGTTGCCTGGCGGGCGCCAGCCCAGATAGAGGTCGGTCCGGGGCGCCCCAGCCCAGATGAGGTTTTGCCCGCGGGACGCCAGCCCAGATGGGACCGTGCGCACCAGACTGACAGCCCAAATGGCGTTACAGGGACAGCTCGGATGGCACTATGTAGTGTCATATCATATCCTAGATGTTATGTTACCATGTGCTGCAGCTAAGTCGGTCTGCGGTGGTGCTGGTGCTTGCCGGTGCTGGTTGGGTTTTGGACTCCCGCTGGCCTGTCCCTTCCCGTCTCCTTACCTGTAAACCTTTCCACAGAAAAAAAAAAGTTCACTTGGTTGACTGTGTGCTATGCGGGGGTGGGTATTCTATGTCTCTGCTTTGCCTGCAACAGTAAGTACCAGCCGTCCAATGCACAAGGCCGCGTGTGCGGAAGCCCGCAGAGGTAGGCTCTTGTCGCCTCACAGTCTACCCACACAGGGCGGGCTCGTGTCACCACTGCACGTGGTCCGTCATAGCACGTGCAGGCAGCGAGACGGCACGCGCGGTCAGGTTGACGCATCCCTGACAGCGGCATTCATATACATGTTTGAAATTTATTGCCACAAATACACGGGTCGTGAGCTCAAGTGTAGTTGGGGTCGAGGCACCAATGGTGCCGCTCGCCTGCACCACAACAACCACAGAGGAACAGGTCCAGGCGGTATTGCACAGCTGCGTGTCTAGCTTTAAATGACATGCTAGGGGGCGAGGCTCGTGAATAGTGGGCCCAGTGGTACGCTACTCTCTCGTCGCTCGAACGCTGTGCTTCCTCCTCACCACTCTGAGTTGCTGCACGAGCAGTTCTTAAACCTGGAAGCGTGTTATCTGTTCTTGGAAGGCAGTATTTGATAGGGAAAGCATTGGTACGAGCCCCGGCGTGCATGCTGCATGCACTGGAGCACCGCCTCGTCAAAGGCCCAGTTACAAAGTTTCTGAGTTGCAGCACAATGTATGGACAAGCCTCTTTACTCGATTACAAAAGCCTGGCGGCTCCTCTCACCGCTTCCAGGTCCCTGTGAACCCCTAGCCTCTTACACTGCACCTTGAGCTGCCATGGCCATCGTGACGATACAAATAATGTAACCAGTACTCGCTGAACTGAGTGGCAGGCCGAGTGGCGACTATGGCACCAATGGTGCCGCCGCTGGGTCAAGTCTATTTCCTCAACCGCAGCCTTACAACGCATCGTTGGCAACAAGAATTATAGGCAACATTATTCTTAGTCTAAATGACATCCTCTCTTGCTGTCGGCGTACTCCTGCCGGAACTGGGTGCTGGCCCTTGAGGCGCTCTGCGATGGTTACACGTGGCACCCGCTGCCTGTGTCTGCGCATGCGTCTTGTGCTCACTAGTGACTTCTGCACCTGCGCGCCTTGTCCCAAGTAATCATGGAGAGTCTTCTTCATTCACCTGTATGCTTGCTGCTGTGTGTTTATAAGGTTGAGGGGGCGTATGCACTACGGTAGGGCAGATGGAAGGCAGGGCAGAGCGGGTGGGTCGGGGGCGTGTGGGGCACACGCAGGGGAGCGCCCCTGCGTGTGCAGCATGTATATCAGGAGCTGGAATAAGCATTAAGCCACAGGGAGGCATGGAAGAGGGCTTTTACGGCACTTGGGAGGCGCCAGCTAAGATGGCGTTAACTGTTAAAAGTGTCAGCTTAGATGACAGGTTTGCGCCAGCCCAGATGGCGCGTTTTGGGGCCCCTACCAGCCCAGATGGAGGTGTCGGGGATGGTGCCGTGCGTGCAGATGGGACCCAGCAGTCGGTCAGGGACAGCTGGGATGGCGTTTTCCGGATGGCGCAAAAAGATGGCGCGACAAGTTCTCCCCAGCGGGAAACCCAGATGGGACCATTGTGATCACCCTCTGGCCGTCAGGACTGCTACTGTACATGGGGTAATGTCCTGACATGCACTGCTCAGCACGCGTGTAACATTTAGGGCGTCTAGCACCCAGGCGACCTCCCCTGGATACGCCCCTGGATGGGCAGTCATGGGTACAGGAGAACTCTTCGCTATAAGCCTTCAGAACTTGCTTATCGCTTTCATCCGGGCAGCTCAAAGCATTGCAAGAGCGCAGTGGGACGGTGAACCCAGTATAGGTGGGGTTCTTGGGGTACAACCGCGGTCAGGCTCCTGACACAGCAGAGGGCATCGCAATGAACAGATTATGTTTGTGCAATCATTATACTACCTGGAGCTCAATGGGCTCTGGGAATTGTGCCGCCGTACAAACGCGTCCATGTGCACGTGACATAGTAAAAAATTGGAGGATGGAGAGGTTGGATAGGAGAGTGGGAACGTTGCCTTGACCACGTAGCTACTGCGTTGCGCTATACCGTCACTGTTGATTGATCAGCGAAACAGGACGGCAATGCAATTGCAGGCCCAAAAGCTGCAGGGCCGCTGCGCCAAGGCCAGCCGTGGCGTAGCGGACGTTCATGCGCCATGCAGTCGTCCTGTCGTGGTCGCTCCGGCCGGGCTCAGCGCTACTCGCCGCTCAGCTCAAGGCGTTGGCTCTGCGACTGCGCCCGCGCCTGGCGGCAGGCTGCACTCGGTCGTGGTGAAGGCTGCCAGCGGCAGCCCGTTCCCTAAGAAGAACGCTCGCCTTGTACTTGAGGATGGCTCTGTCTGGCACGGAACTTCTTTCGGCCACAGCGGCACGGAGATTGGCGAGGTGGGTTTGATGGCAAGACCCTAGTCTTGTGAAGGCGGCGTCTGGGACCCTAGCGCGGACAGTGACTATCGGTCTGAATTTAACGCGTGTAATTCAGCATAGCATGGCAAGCAGGGAACGACACTACCGCCGCACTCTACCACGGCCCGCGCATGCCGACCGGCACCGACACCCGCGTTGCAAATACAGGTCGTCTTCAACACCTCGCTTACCGGCTACCAAGAGATTATGACGGACCCCTCTTACAAGGGCCAGTTTGTTGCTTTCACGTGCCCCCACATCGGGAACGTCGGGATCAACAACGGTGCGTGAAGCAGACACCCTAGTAAAGCTTGCTGCACTGCGACTCCAATTCATGGGACTCACATGCCTTGCAACTCGACATATGCTGGCACGCAGAGGACATGGAGTCCACCAAGTGCCACCTGGGCGCTATCATCGTGCGCGACCTCTCGTGTGTTGTGTCCAACTACCGGTCAAAGATGACCCTGGACGAGTACTGCAAGAAGGAGAAGGTCATTGGCCTGGCAAACGTAGACACGCGCGCGCTCACCAAGGTGCTGCGTGAGACGGGGTGCCTCGTTGGCGTCATGACCACAGACGACTCAAAGTCTGACGCTGAGCTTGTCAACATGGCCAAGAGCTGGACCATCGTGGGCAAGGACCTGCTGTCCGTTGTGTCCTGCACGGAGCCGTACGAGTGGCGCGTGGGCACGGACCAGGAGTGGGAGTTCAACGGGAAAACCAAGCAGAAGCCGGCGCAGCCCTACCACGTGAGTGCCACCGCCGTGCAGCACGGCCAAGCAACACCAGCAGCAGGGCATGGTTTTGGGTTAAGTACTCGCCAGATGGCATGAGAGAATGGGGCACATGCGTCCGCTGAGAGCTGCAGGAACGGTGGGGTACGGCACAGGGGCACGGGGGCAGGAGGCACAACGGCCAGGGTGCTGCAGTCCTGAGTGGCTCAGCGTTTGTGAACCACCCGCACTGTTCTTTGGTGGGCTCGTGCGGTCAGCTTGCATGACAATCATCACATTGTGAGGGCTGCTGCCTGGGATCAATACGCGGAGAGGAAATTGGTTCGGGCTGCAGGGGCCGTTGGAACCAATCCGGGTGGCAGCTCGCAATGCCAGGCTGGGCTGGGCGCATGCTTGTAAGCCTCAACCAGTGCGTGTGTAACAGTGTGGGGTCAGCAAGCGTACCAGCCGTACCGTACACCTCCAACTGCCCTCATTCACGCCAAATGTATATGATGCCTGTATGTGGGCCGCTTCGCACATACTTACATGCTGCAAACCCAGGTGGTTGAGTACGGCGCCTCCCGAATGCCTGACCTACCGCCCCATCCCACCATGCGTCACGCACTTCCTGATCCGCCTCACCTCGTACCCTGTACGGCATGTCCGAACCGCAGGTTGTCGCGTACGACTTCGGCATTAAGACCAACATCCTGCGCCGCCTGGCGTCCTTCGGCTGCCGCATCACGGTGGTGCCCGCCACCTACCCCGCCAGCGAGGTGCTCAAAATGAACCCCGACGGCGTCTTCTTCTCCAACGGCCCGGTGAGTGCGGCGTTGGGGTGTGCAGCATTAGCGGCGTCGTTGCCGAAATGCAAAGCCGCTACTGCTGGTTGTGGCACGAGAAAGGAATACTGCTCACCTGCTGCGTCTTTCCGCAATGGCACTGGCCACCCACCCAAACCGGCGCCCCTCGTCGTTGTTCCATCCCAGGGCGACCCCTCCGCCGCCCCCTACGCCGTGGACAATGCCAAGGCCATCCTGGGGAAGAAGCCCGTGTTCGGCATCTGCATGGGGCACCAGGTGTGTAGTGGTTTTGCGATGCGGGAAGGGGATGTCAGAATCCCTTACAAGCAGACACACCAGGGGGGCACCAGATGTTGAGATGCGTGCGCGGCTACGCGAGTACCACGCAAGGACCAGGGCGCCACGCAAGGAACAGGGCACCAGGCAATGGCCCCTGGCAATGACACAGCGGTTGCACGGGGCATCGTGTTGGGGCAGCATGCACGTGGCCTGGCTCGGGACAAGGGTGGTTTGCAACAAGCGCTGCGGCAAGCGACACCCTTGGAGCGCGCGAAGCACAGCAGAGATTGGGCAAAGCACTATGGAAGGTAGGCGGGGTCTGGCCCGGCGGGTGATGGAAGGTAGAAGGGGCCTGGCTCGAGCAATCCTCCGCCAGAATGTTCGTCACCGACGCCGATGCGTTACTTCGCATGGCAGTGCTGTTGGGTGCGGTCATGCAGTCACGATTTGGCGCAAGGCACGGGCGCACCTGTTGTGTATGCGGGAGGGAGACGGACAACCAAGGAGAGCGGCAGCGGTGCGGGGAACACCGGAGCGTCCCTGCTAGCTGCGTCAGCCTAGCGCTTAGTGTCTGCGTGCCTGCGGCGTGCTTGCGTGCATGGCGTGTGGCCGCACCGACGCCGGCATGGGGAGGTCCTTGGCGCCCCTCTCACCTGCAGTCAGCTCTGCGCCTCGCGTTCACCGCTCACCGCCCCGCCGCGCTTGGTGCTCAACCAACTGCTGTGTCCCGCCCTCCCCACGTCCCCAGGTGCTGGGCCAGGCGTTCATCGCGCACCGCCCTATCGCGCTGGATGCTTGCCTGAAGGGCAACGAAACGCAATATATGAGGATTTCCTAATTGCCCGCTGCCCCGTCCTCCCCACGTCCCCAGGTGCTGGGCCAGGCGTTTGGCGGCAAGACCTTCAAGCTCAAGTTCGGCCACCACGGCGGCAACCACCCCATCCGCTACGTGCCCACCGGTGAGCGGCCGGAGGGATAGGGTGCAGGACCACGCTCAAGGGGGCACGCGCGCACAGGTGTCCTGGCCTGTCCTGTGGGGCGGCACGGGTTTTGCAAAGGCTGTGGGACAAGGCACAGCAGTGCCTGGGCAGTGCGAGGGCAGGAGAGTGATTGTGCTCGGGGCTTCTGCGGACGGCAGAGGTGACAAGACTGGAAGGATCTAATCTCGCAGCACAAAATGGCGCAACACTTGCCCGCGCGTGCTGCCGCCACCTGCCCTGTCCTGTCCCGCGCTGCGCTGCACGGTGCCACGCTGTCCTTGTGTTCTCGCTCTTGCCCGATCCGCGACTGGGGCAATGCTTGGCGCCTTGCCGCTCTGTCCGCTTGGACCAGCAGCAGCAGCAGCAAAGCTACTGCGTGTCTGTGCCCTGCCCCCTTGCCGTCCGCGTACCCACGTACCTACCTTGCTAATACACGCCTGTCTGTGCAGGCCGCGTCGAGGTGTCGGCCCAGAACCACAACTTCGCGGTGGACCCCGCCACGCTGCCGGCCGGCGTGGAGGTGACGCACGTCAACCTCAACGACGGGACATGCGCAGGTGCGTCATGCGCACGTGGCACCCGCGTGTACTGATGTCCGCGTTTATTAGCTCGAGCGGTGTGGCATTATCGCGCATTGGTCTGTTTAGCCGGTGCACTCTTGCGATAGTTGGGGGCGCTGTATGCCCGAGTCATGGAATGGTACGGTACGGGCTTGCGGCTGGGAGGAGCGTGCCGAAGCAGTAGAGCCGCCTCCCTTGTAGCCGTGGAGCCGCATTGCGAGGTATTTAGCGCGTCGGGCCCTGGCGGGTACGGGGCGGGAAGGACGGCGCTGATAGGGCTGGGCCGGTATCCAGCATATGCGGGGCGTTGCGGGAGAGGATGAGTCGTGTAGGGCATGGGCAGGAATGCTTTGGACACCGTGCCAGGTGGGCAGGCGCTGGTAGTGACGGACGGCAACGCAGTGTACGGTGTTGCCCGGAGCAGGGGCTCATGCGTACAGGGCATGGGCAGGAGTGATCGGGGCGCCGTGCGAAGGAGGTGGGAAGGTGCAGATAGGGACGGACGGCAACTGAGTGTACGGCATTGCGGGAGCAGGGCCTCATGCAATCACAACGCGTGTTGCGGAGTGCTAGCTCGTTGTGCGGTTGACGGCAGGCGGCGGGTGTGGTGCAGTAGGGCCGCAGGCTGGGTGTGGTGGGGGCGCGGTGTGTCAGCAGGGCGGCCGTGCGTTGTTGGGTCCGGGGTGGCGGAGGGACACGCAGGTTGTGCAGAACGTGCGGGGCCAAAACTACAACTACCGAAGAGACTCTTTGTGAAACAACCATTGCGGTTAGGATGGGGCAGCAGGACTGGAAGGCATGGCAGGGGCTGCATTGGAGTGCTCTCCGTCCTTTGAGGTCCTGACTGCTCCCGCAGGCATGAAGATGCACCAAGAAACAGCCATTGTTTCACCTTTTCCCCGCCTAAGCAGTTACCCGGCCTCTCCCCCGCCCTCTCCCCCGCCCTTGGTGGCTGCAGGCATGGTGTACAAGGAGAAGAAGGCCATGACCATCCAGTACCACCCCGAGGCCTCGCCCGGGCCGCACGACGCCGACATCTGCTTCGAGCAGTTCATCGACATGATGAAGGCCGAGCGCCTGGCCGCGTAAATGTGGTGGCTGTTTGAAGCAGAGCGCGTGGCCGCGTAATTGCGGCTACGGTACTTGACGATGGGCGGGCGGTGCGCGACTGGCCGACGGCCCCTCGGTCGTACGTTGAAGGGCCGGCGCGATAGGGGCGTCCAAGGATGCGGCGGTTGCGGAGGCCCCAGGGAGACAGCGGGGGCAGGAGTGCGCGCGAGTGTGAAAGCGCATGCGTTCGGTTTGGTCATGCACGTGCGTGTTCCATCAGAGCGTCAAGACTTTGCTTGGGCTGTGTGTTGTTGTCAACGCTGCTGCCTCAGGAAGCATGGCAAGATGCTACTGGGGAAATCGACAAGTTGTGCGTTGGTGGAGCGGAATGGGAGATGACTTGACAACAAGAGTTGACCAGCCACCGGGGTTTGTGATTGCAGGGTGCATGCAGGGGCGCGTGCTGGGACAAAGTAGCAGGGGGCGACGCGTCGAGGCGCTTGTAACAACGGTGTACGTGCATTTTTGCGAACTGGAGCGCGGGCGCGGTGACAGCCGCAGTGGTGATATATAGGCGGTATCGGACGTCCATGGGAGTGGTGATTGTGGAAGTGGCGGTCCTGCTTGCCCGTCATTTGGGAACTTGCAGACCTCGGTCCACGGCTGCGCCTTGCCTTTTATGACAGTCCAAGGAAGCCCCCTGGCGGGCCCCATTCACAGGACCAGGACCAGGCCGGTCCTAGCATGAGGGCGTAGCTGCCACTTCGGTGGGTGGGGCGATACTGCGCGACGTTGTACGTTCAAGGTCTGCAGACCTGCAGACGACAACGGCCAACTTGTAACAACTTGGCCCATGGCCGCATCGTCCTGAGCTGCGTGATACACCGGGGTACCCCGTGGTATCTAGCCGCTCAATGGCGGACCAGACAGGAGAGGTGGGGTTGACACAGGTCAGGCATACACTATCAAGACGACTGATCGTACAGCTTTTGCGACTCAGCGTACTGCGCCTAAGCTCACAGGTTGGGCAGGAACACAGGGAAGCAACTGGACACCATGGTACCTAGCCAGCTTCACTTGTTACCGCTATTGGCTGCAGCATGCTGGGTGCGACTCAGGGTCAAGTTTTGGGGCCAGCCTGGCCCAGCTTGCCCACAACTTCTCCGTAGCTTAGCAAAGGGCACCGCGCAAGCCGTACCCTCAGTTCTCCTATAAGCTAACCTGTGCTAAATCGCACCTGTCGATTATGCGTGATGATGGTTGCCCAACACCAACAACGCTGCATGCACTGGCCCCCGCACCAGCGCCCTCCGCAGGAGACGAGTCTTCATCAGGGACTACCGTACCCTGCAGTTGGTTTCTCCGCAGGATCCCCTATGCGTGTATGCCACACCGGATCTGTCACAGGGGCATTTAAGCTTCCTGGTCGTACCTCACACGGTGTTGATAGGGGAGGCCTGCACGGAAGGCCTGGGTGCTGCCGTGCTGGTGCACGTCCCATCAGGTCCTTGTGCCACGTCCAGGATTGCACACAACGCTCACATTGGGACAACACTCCCATGACTTCTGCCACAGGAGTCAAGGAGGGACTTCCGGAAATCCTGGTGCGTCCAGGGCTCTGGAGGCACCCCAGCCTGCCCCAGCCCAGGGTTACGTACCCATGCCTCGGCACGCGCAGTCAGCTGCCGCGGCGTTTGCCCCGCTTGACAGCTGCTCCTGTGCCGTTATGACCACATGGACCTAGTCCAGGCGCGTGTCCAGCCTGTGAGACACCAAACCTGTGTCGCCATGTGTTCACCCAGTTGTACCCAGGTCCACCCCGTGTTGCGTGACTACCGCGCACGCCTTGGGAACAGCCTCGGGATATACACCAGCGGCAAGTTGCTCTCTAGAGGAGTATATCGATGCGCAGGGATATCGCGGTTGCAGGTGCGTGCAAGCAAAATGACAAGCACAAAAGTTTGTGAAATGACCCCATATGCGTGTGCAATGATGATTTACAAATGTACATGCTGCCTTGCATACAGTGCTTTGCCGTTCTGCTAACGCCCGAAGCACTGGCCAATGCATGGGACGGGCTGGGGAGTCATAGGTGCCCTGCACAGCCGAGCCTTTGCCTTCAACCTTTGACGCAGAACTTTGCTGCTACCCCACACAGAACAGCAAAATGTTCGCCCTTGCTGCCCCCTCTAGCCGCAACGTCGCGTGCCAAGCGACGCAGCCTCGCCACAAGGGTGCCAAGCACCACGCCCGGTCGCGCCCCATCAAGGTGGGCAAATTATAGCTTGGAGTTCCTGCGGGAAGCACAGTGACCTTACGTCGACAGCAGCTTGGGCAGTGGACGTCGGCGCCTCACGTTCTCCCAGCAGCTCATACTTGATGTCAAACATGGCATACCAGCAACATTTGGCCTATTTGAGGAGTATATAGCTTTCTTTCATAGCGCTTCATCGAGGACTGGGCAGTGCGGACTTAGTGGCCACGACGCAGTGTACAGTGTGGACATCGTCGCGCAGCCGGTCACAGCTACTTTGGCTACGAGATGCCTTAGTATGGTTGTGGAGACATGCGAGGTCCTTGGTGCAGTTGGAACGAGCACATCCCTCCCACATCTTGCGCGATGACCATCGGCCTCTGCGTACCGTTGACGTGTGCCGCACCTTGCACCCCTCGCAATGCTGCAGTACAACCTCTCGGACCGTCGCCACGGGCCGGCCAAGTACGAGCCCCTGCCTACCCCTCCGCCGGAGTTCACCGTGACCAGCAAGGGGGAGGCCAAGTCCCAGTAAATGCATCTTGTTAGTCTGGTGAGTAGGAGTCGGGGCCTTCACGGAGCTGCACGGCTTACCTCTCGGCGCCACACTCCCAAGCCTCCAGTGTATGAGCAGCATTGACCTGTAGGCCACACGGCAACGGGTCCCTTGCGAGTAGCCGCACACTGTGCCATTCCGCGCTAGGTTCCTCGTCCAGCCTTTCACCGAACCCTCCTACCCTTCCCGCCCCTTCTGTGCCACTCCAGGTTGAGCAGCGGCTAGGAAACGAGAGGCGGGAGGGGGGCAGAGGAGGGCGCTCTGGGATAGAGGAGGGCGCTGCAGCGTCTACGCTACCAGCCATGTTGCCGGATTAACCACGGGCGATAGTGATCACCTGGCGGCGGCGCCCAGGGGCGCACATGGCTGGCTGTGGCTGGCTATCAGAAGGGGAAATGGTTGCGTGGGCCCTGTGAACTGCTATTGCCGCTCAGGCCGCCGGTGGTGCGGCTTTGGGTGCCGTACAGTCACAGGCCCTGCGATGGGTTGCATGCAGGTCGGGTCAGAGTGTTGGTAGGCGTTTTGGTGAGCTGTTGTCGAAGGACCAGTGAGCCGTGATGTGTGCGGAGGAGCAGGGCAGTTCCTGCGGCCTGTAGGCGTTGGTTGGCTCGGGCTGTAGGGATGGTACAAGCGTGTGGGTTTGGGTGGTGCAGGCAGCCATGCTGTGCGCGAGCAGATTTTGTCCTGCATGCTCCGTGCTGCTTTTTGTGGCTCTATGCCTCCAGATCCCAGCTTAGCCCTGTGCTGGTGGACGTGTGCTACTGTTCGCAAGAGCTCCAGTACCGGTCGCCGTGTAAGGTGCCATGAACAGATATGGGCCCCTTTTTTTTTTTTTTTTTTTTTTTCGTGAGAAGGTTACAGGGGCTAGGAATTCGGTGCTTGGCAAGCACTTGTGGGCGGA
>VFQN01003755.1_pt1 | contig 21061 bp, 28 predicted proteins | sample 3512371 | NCBI WGS metagenome assembly VFQN01 (sample SAMN10412370, study PRJNA504923) | tailings metagenome | isolation source: Replicate 2 from Balatoc abandoned mine | place: Philippines: Itogon, Benguet | collected 2017-08-28
ATCTCTCAAGTCCCCTAGCCCTGCGACAACTTTAGCCCTCCGCTCAAAGGGTTCCCCTTTATCGCTTCGGTGACCAGGCACCCTGCCCCCCTCAACGGGCCCATCAGGGACGGTGCTGACGACAAGCTTTTGTGCTCCGGGCGTGACACCACTTGTTGGTTATCCTATTCGACTTGAACGGCGTCCCTTGCCGCTTCTGGGAAACCGTACGTACCCGTACGCAGCAGCAGAGGGGGCTGGAGCAAGCACTGCAGAAGGGAACTCCGACACAAACCACGTGCGCACAGTAAAACCTTGCATGGAAGAGGGACATGACGTAACCAGTGTTACGGTCTGTCTGTGAGCATGAGGCACGTGTCGGGGGCGCACGGTCAGTGGACCAGCGGAGTCCCCCTCGACGGCACAGTACATGGTTTCAGGGCAGGCCACACATCATGATGCTCTGCCTGTAGTTGTCAGAGCCACAACTAGCACATCCTGCAATCTACAGCACATGCCTGCACGCTATAAGGTTCTGCATATCGTCCGTTCGGGAAGCGCCCGGCTCGGAGTTAGCGAAGGGCCAGAGCTACGTCACTTCTCCTTTGCGGTTGATAGCACCCTTATATTGTTGCCGCGTCGTCTATGGTCAGCACCCGTGGTCACAAGCCGCAGGGCGACGGGCGCCCCAAGGTGGGTACTTGGGCGCGCCGACAGACCGATGCTTTGGCCAACATATGTCCGATTAAGAGGTTATTCCATCTTATGGAAAAGCGAGGATACGTTACTGTGACCCGCATGCTTCAGAAGGTCACCCCAGGCAACAAATGGCGCGCATCTTACTGTGCACGCAGTCGCCTTTAGGGGAGGTGGACCACAACCGGAGGTCATCGCGCCTTGCGAATGCTACTTATCCGAAGCGGCAAGTGGACACTGATGATGAAGAGGGGGAAGGCGAGGACGCAGTGAACGACGTTGAGGAGCTGGGGGAGGAGGACGAGGAGGAGGAAGAAGTGGACGATGACGACGAGGAGGACGAGGAGGTGGGCCCGTGGGCGTGGCAGCGTGTCAGGAGGGCGGCCAGCCAGGCAGGGGGGCGAACAACGTGCCAGAGGGTGGCCCTTCTGCTGCTGACGGGTGCACGCGCTGTGGAGGAGGCACAGGGCCAGGGCAGCGGCATGGCCGCACAGCAGAATTTGTATGGAACCCTGCTGCTTGGATCTGTACCCAATGGACGTATCAGCATAAAGCCCTTGTACTGAAATTACTGTTTGCCTAACAACGCCGCCTCCCGTGCACCACCGGTGCCTGCGCAGGCCAGGAAATGGAGGAAGTACCACAAAAAGGCCGGAGCTGGGAGCAAGGAACCAGTAAGTACTGTATGGTGGCGGTTGGTAGTGACGGGCGTGCACCAGTCGGATACCACGTCCACTTACGAAAGGCTGGGTCAGCTGACCCATACCTGTTCGCTCACGCCAGGGGCACACTAAGTTGATTTCAGTAGTATTCCTGCAAGTGCAGTAGGCAGGACACGGAAGGGTCGAAGGAAGCGCGCAGCGTAAGAGCAGTTCCTGTTGCAACCCACCTTGCAGGCGCCCAGGCGCAGCACCCGTCTGTCAGTCCCTGGGCCCGGGGATGCAGTGAACGGCTCGGCACAGGACCGGAAGCGCCGGCGAGACGGGGACGATGACAATGGGGATGACGGTACGGAAGATGGACTCGACCACGACGGCGGCATGGGGGGCCATGACGGCTCTGCTGGTGCCGCCACCGCCGCCGCCCGCCGCTCCCAGGAGCGGGCAGAGCGCAGGGCCGAGCGGCAGGGGGAGGGGCATGGCGCCGGGGACGATGACCACATGGATGTGGAGGACGAGGGTGCTGGGCGTGGCGGCAAGGACCGCCAGCGGGGCAGCAAGTCCAACGGCAAGAGCCATCGGGCCTCGGATGCCTCGCATGGCCGCAGCAAGGGCAAGCAGCAGCATGGGGACCGGCGCGCGAGCGGGCGGGGCGCGGGTAGCCAGGAGCAGCAGCAGCAGCAGCAGCAGCAGGCCCGGCGTTCCAGCGCCCGGCTCTCGGGTCTGCCTCAGAAGCAGTCGCAGGGATTGGAGTCTGAGGGGGAGGGTCTTGATGCAGACGGTACTGAGGACCATGATCATGAGCAGGGTGGCGGTGAGGCGGGGCCGAGCCGGCGGGCTGGGCTGCGGAGCACTGCCGCCGGGATGGAGACGCGCCGTGCTGGTAACCCCAGGGTTGACACCAGCGATGAGGGAGGCGAAGACAGTGACTCGGGGCATGAGGAGGACGAGGACGATGGGGACACGGGTCGGGGCGGCAGGGAAGGCAGACGGGTGCTGCGGCGGGGGGCCGCTGGCAGTGGGGCAGCTGGCGAGGATGATGCGGAGGACGAGGGGGAGGAGGATGAGGGCGAGGAGGAGGACGAAGAGGAGGAGGAGGAGCATGAGGATGTGGTGGTGAAGGGGCGCTACACGCTTCGGGGGCACGGCGTGAACGCGCTTCGGGCCGGGCAGCACCCCGCCAAGAGGGCGCGGTATGGGGAGGCGGCGGCGGGCGGATCGCGTCGGAACGCAGGTGAGGCGGGAGGGTCAGGTGTTGGGCTGGCGGTTGGTGTGCGCGCGGCGAGTGACGGCCGCGGCCAGCAGGCGCCTTGTGTTAATTGCATTAGGGGTGTTGCCCGAACTGACGTGTAGGGTACAGCGGCTCGCAGATCTGCGGCATATCGCGGCGGCTGGGTGGAACAGTGCCGTTGATAACGCAAGCCGTGCATGGTGTTGTGCTGAGAACGAATGCGGGATTCTTAGTCAGAATGTGACATTTGACCAACCTGTCGTAGGTCATGCTGACGAGGACGATGAGGATGAGGATGATGACGAGGACGATGAAGAGGAGGAGGACGACGACGAGGAGGTCGGCCGCCGCGGGGGCCGCAAGGGCCGGGACGGCCGGAAGCGCGGCGGGCGGGACTCCGGGCCCCGCTACACGCTGCGGGATCGCAGCCGCCTCATCCCGCTGTCGGTGCAGCAGCAACAGCAGCAGCGGGCGGAGCTTGAACGCGAGCTGAGGTGGGTGTTGGGGTCAAGAGGTTCCCTGGTCCAAGAGCTGCTGAAACAGGAGCAACAAGCTGACACCTCAATTGCTGGAGCAGTCTCCACTCTTCCCTGGCACAGCGTGGCAAACCCTTTGCACGTGCGAGCTTTAAACACCTGTTACCTCCGCCGCGTGCCGTACAGGGCTCGTAAGCGCTTCCGGGAACGCGCCCGGGCGCACCACGGCGGGGGCGGCGGCCACGGCGGCAAGCACCACGGCGGCGGCGGCGGTGGTGGTGGCGGCGGGAGCCATCGTCGCGGCGGCGGCGGTTGGCGCGGCGGCGTGTCGGAGGACGACGTGCTGGATGTGGAGGGGCCGGGCGGGTCGCATCCCTGGCGCAACGTGCACCTGTCAATGGGGGCGCGTAAGTGGCAAGCGGGTGGACCCTGGGCGCTGGTTATCCGGGTACTAGTTGGACCAGCAACAATGACAGTGATCCATGCACGGCTTCGGCCCGGGGGTGAAGCGCTTAAAGACACTGGCTTTACACACCGCGCATTAGCAACTGCTGGGTGCGGGTTACAAGATGCTCATTGATGCGCTTGACAACCTTCGCGCCCGTGTGCTCCCTCCCGCCGCCGCAGTGCCTCCCTGGCAGCAGCCGATGGGCGCGCCCAACACCCCGCTGGCGCTCATGCCTGGCGCCGCCACGGCGCACGGCGGCGCTCAGATGGTGCCCAGCAGCGCCGCACAGCACAACGCCAACCCGGGGCTGCACTTCCCTGGAGCCGCAGGGGGCCTGCCCACGCCCGGCGGCGCTGGCGGCGGTGCCGGCGCCGGCGGCGGCCTGCCGCTGGCCCCGTGGGAGGCGGCGCTGGTGGCCGATGCGGCGGCGGTGGCGGCGGCCGGTGGCAAGGAGAAGGCGGGCAACGCCGAGATCAACCCCGTGGCGGTGAGCGGGGTGGCGGTGGTGCAGTGCAGCCGGCTTGCTTTGAGGAGGACCAAGGCCGGGGAGTCTTGCGGTGCTGGCTGCCGGTGGAGTGGCTACGCAAGGACGGCTGGCCGCAGCGCGTAGCGGTGGTCGTGCTCGCTGCTTGGTGGAGGCCTCACGCGCGTCTGCGCCGCTCCCCTGTGTCCCTGTGCCCCTTCCTCTGCCCCCAAAGGTGGACCCCAGCGTTGGTTTCGACCAGGTGGGCGGCCTGGACACGTACATTGACGCGCTCAAGGAGATGGTGTTCCTGCCGCTGGTGTACCCGGAGCTCTTCACGCGCTTCAGCGTGACGCCGCCTAGAGGGGTGCTGTTCTACGGACCCCCCGGCACGGGTGGGTCAAGGGGGGCCCAGAGGCTAGGACTGCTTTTGATTGGTGTCCAGCTTGTGTTTAGGCGGGTTTTGGGGAGAGGATGCGTTGGGAGGCAGCGAGGACATGCACGTGGTTTAGGCCCCAACCCTTGCCCTCGTGGCTGGTTGGTGCCAACCGCATCAGGCAACGGTTCTAAGTGTGTGGCAGGGGTAGACTGGTTGGACGATAGCACTAGGCGGGTACGTGTTTTTGGATCAATTCGCAATGATGAATCTTTACTGGCCCGCAGGTAAGACGCTGGTTGCCCGCGCCTTGGCCTCCCACGCCTCGCGCTACGGGGGGCGCAAGGTGTCCTTCTACATGCGCAAGGGCGCGGACGTGCTGAGCAAGTGGGTGGGCGAGGCGGAGCGGCAGCTGCGGCTGCTGTTCGAGGAGGCGCAGAAGAACGCGCCGTCCATCATCTTCTTCGACGAGATCGACGGCCTGGCGCCGGTGAGGCGTCCCGGGATGCACCCTCATGCTGAATTGCTGTGCAAGAAGAAAAATGCGAACCCAGCCGGTATTGGCACTCCTCGAGGCCCCCTGATTTTGGTATATAGCTGCAACGGCTCAGATGTTGCATGCCGGCGTTGCACGTATGGACAGGTATGCAGCAGCGCCACTGGTGCCCCTTGTACGGCACAAGCCACATGCATTGTCTGCAACGCCGGCCCCTGGATTGCAACTTGCAGCACCGTAATACTACTGTAACTGCAACCCCACCGCCCGGCCGCTGAACCTTCTTCACGCCCCCACCCCGCCCCGCCTCTAGGTCCGCAGCAGCCGCCAGGACCAGATCCACAACTCCATCGTGTCCACGCTGCTGGCGCTGATGGACGGCCTGGACAGCCGCGGCCAGGTGGTCATCATCGGGGCCACCAACCGCCCCGACTCGCTGGACGGAGCGCTGCGGCGGCCGGGCCGCTTCGACCGGGAGTTGCTCTTCCCGCTGCCGGGGCTGCAGGTGCGGGAGGTTTTAGTACCGCTGCTTGCCTGTCAAGGTTATGGGCTACGTCTTCCGCCCATGCGTCGATAGGCTGCTTCTCAATTTAAGCACGGCGTACGCGAAGCCATGGAGCCGCACACCTGCACGCACCTCGTCTTGGTGCCGTAGCCTACCCCCAGTCCCACTGCCCCTCCCTCCGCCCCCTGGTCTCCTGCCCGTCCAGGCCCGTCGCTCTATCCTGGACATCCACACGCGCAAGTGGAGCGAGCGGCCGCCGCCCGAGCTGCTGGATGAGCTGGCGGGGCAGTGCGTGGGCTACTGCGGCGCCGACCTCAAGGCCGTGTGCGCGGAGGCGGCGCTGCACGCCGTGCGCAGGAGGTGGGAGGGGCGGTGTGGGGATGCGGGTACGTGATTGTCAGCTTCAGTAACGACTCCAGCGGAGTACCCAATCAGAGTCCGGCAGGTTCCTGGGGGAGGATGAACAGGCCCGAGGAGCCTTTGCACGTGAGGACAGGACCCCCACCAGATGCAGCTTTCCCTGTGCGGAAGGTTGCGGATAAGCTAGTATCCCACTTCTTCGTGCGTGCGGCAACTCTGCCCCGCAGGTACCCCCAGATCTACGCCTCTGAGGACAAGCTGCTGGTGCAGCCCTCCCAGGTGGTGGTGGAGCGGCAGGACTTCCTGGCCGCCATCGCCTCCATCACGCCCGCCTCGCACCGCTCCGCCGCCGCGCACGCCCGCCCCCTGCCGCCCGCCACCGCGCCCGCCCTCGCCCACTCGCTGGCCGCCGTACTCGGCCGCCTGCAGCGCACCTTCCCGCCCGCCGCGCAGTGCCTCGCCGCCGCCGCCAGCCGCGAGGGCCCCTCCTCCTCCAACGCTGCCACAAACACCACTGCCAACGCCACGACTGCGCTGCTCCTTCCCCCCGGCCGCACCGCAGCTGCACCGCCCAAACCCGGAGCCCTGGGCGCCCTCGCCCTGCCCTCCACCTCCGCGTCCTCGGCATCGACTTCGGGGCCCTTTGGCGGCCTGCTCGCGCGGCTACCCTCGTTCCTGTTGTCCCGGCCGCGGCTGCTGGTGTGCGGTCCGCCCGGGTGCGGGCAGGGCCAGCTGGCGGCGGCGCTGCTGTACGCGCTGGAGGGCCTCCCCTGCCACGCCATAGGGCTGCCCAGCCTGCTGGCCAACGCGGGCGCGCGGTCGCCCGAGGAGGCTCTGGTGGGCGCGTTCGTGGAGGCCAGGAGGTAGGCGTGTGAAGGGCGGCTTACCACCTGCATAGCTTAGCCCCGCCCGTGCAGGTGTGTAGGGATGTGCTGTAGGTGCAGTACTGCGGGTCCTGGGGGTGCATGCCTGGCAAGAAGGAGCTCCAGTCTCCCTAGCCGTCGATTGTTTGACCCCCTGCATTCCTCTCCCGCTCGCACTACCCCATGCCACTCCCGCTGCTACCCCGTACCCCGCAGGGCCGCCCCCGCCGTGCTGTTCCTGCCGCACCTGCACCTGTGGTGGCGCACCGCCTCGCCGCAGCTGCGCGCCACGCTGGTGATGCTGCTGCGCGACCTGCCGCCCGAGCTGCCGCTGCTGCTGCTGGCGACTGCCGAGCGGCCGCACCAGCAGCTGGACAGGGACCTGCGCGCCGCCGACCTGTTCCGCGGCCCCGACCACGTGCTGGCGCTGGAGCAGCCGAGGCAGCAGCAGCGCAGGGACGTGCTCAAGGTGCGGGCTGATGTGCCAAGGCAGCCCGCGTTAATGTCTAGTCGCTCGTATACGCGAGCTTGCAAACATCAGCGTGTTCATGCGCTTCATTTCTACCGGTAATAAACCTGTCAGCTTGGCCCACACACAGTACCGTTTGAACCGAGGGTAGAGCGATTGGAATTTTGACGTGCGTGCACTCTGCGCCTTTTCCCAGGAGCCCATCCTGGCCGCTGCGGAGCCGGCGGACCCGGCCTTCTACGCGCCCCAATTGGAGGCGGCAGTCGCGGCCGGCGGCAGCGTGCCGAGCGGCCCCGCCCCCGAGCCGCTGCCCAAGGACCCCTCGGTGGCGGCAGCGCGTGAGGCGGACAAGGCGGCGGCAGAGGCGATGGCCGCACGCCAGGTGGGTAGCAGCGGCTCCTGGAAGGGCGTCATGCGGGTCATTTATTACTTCTGGGGAGGCCCTGGACGCACTGCATTGATCTATGGTGTGGCTGGCGAGAGCCTCCTCGTTTAGCACGCGCTCGGCGTCCGGCAAGTGTCCACAGTCAGTGGGAGTGTTGTAGAACGCTCACTGCTTGTGCTGCGAGCGCCAGCCGGCGAAGCCTTCCTTGCCGGGCAACACCTGCAACCCTATCCTCCCCTGCCACGCTGCACCAGGCCTACGAGGAGGACCAGAGCGCGCTGCGCGCCCTGCGCATCGCGCTGCGCGGCGTGACGCTGACGCTGCTCAACGACCGGCGCTGGAAGCTGTTCGCCGCGCCGGTGGGCATGGACGAGGACCCCGAGTACTGGCAGCTGGTGGGTGTGTAGCGATGCAATGGCGGGGACAAGTAGCAAGCAGAGCGCAAATAGGGTTTAGGCGAAGCCATGACAGGCGCATGGGCAGTTGCTACAGAGGCTGGCAGCGATCACTGAGGCTGCACGCTGCTGGAAAGGCGTGTGTGTTGTGCTTGGTGCGTGGTATCGCGCGGCAGTGGTGCCAACCGTTCAGGTAGGCGGCGGTGCGCTTCCTCCCACCACCGGCGATAGCCAACATCGCTGTGTAGCACACACGCCTCACACATCACCTTGCAGGCGCTCGCAGTGCGGTGTGCTCCCTCCCACAGAGCTTCAAGTCCCACACTATTTCTCCATGCTTGTGATTTTTCCCTTCCGTTCCCTCCAGGTGCGCACGCCCATGGACCTGGCCACCATCCTGGCACGTGTGGACGGCAAGCAGTACGGCACCACCGCGCAGTACCTCGCTGACGTGGCACTCATCGTTCAGGTGGGAGACCCCAGGGGCGGCTTGCTTTCCTTCGCCTAGGACGCCCGTCAATACTGCATGGGCACAACCCGTCCACCTTGGAAACCTTATCCTGGCCAGAGCCTCGGTTCTATGCCCCGGCCTCCTGCCGAAACCCAAGCCTGCGCTGCTACCCTGGTACCCCCTTGTGACACGACTGCCATGACCCTTCCCCCGCCCCGTCCCCAGGCGGCCAAGGACTACTTCGGCTCCGACGCGCAGGGCGCCCGCCACGTGTCACGTGCCGCGGCGCTGGAGGACGAGGCGGGCCACCTGGTGACCACCCGCGTGCCCCTGGACCTGGCGGCGCGCTGCGAGGCCATGCGCGTCAAGGGAGGTCCCGCGCCGCCGCCGCCCGGGGTGGAGGTGCCGGAGGCGCTGGCCGCGGCGCGGGGCGCCAAGGGGCGGGAGGCAGGGGCCCGGGGCGCCGCGACAAATGGCGGGAGCGCGGGGGCCGAGGTGGCGGCTCGCGTGACGCGGCAGCGGGCGGGTGCGGGTGCTGGGCGGACAGCGGAGGGCCGTGTGCTAATGTTTGAAGACCCTGAGGTGCTGATGAGGCGGAACAAGTTGAGGGAGCGGGAGCTGCAGAACAGGGAGCAGGGGCAGGCGTCGGGTGCGGGGGCGGGCGCTGGTGAGGGGGCGGGCGCTGCGGCCGGAGCGGGGCCTGGTCCCAGTGCTGCAGGGGCGGTGGAGGCGGCGGAGGGCGAGGCGACGTCGCCGCACCATGTGGACGAGGCGCGAGGGCTGGAGGGAGGTGCTGCGGCGGCGGATAAGGCGGCGGAGGATGCGGAAATGGGGTCGCCGGGTGCCGCGCACCCTCGGCTGCGGTGGAAAGGGTCTCCGGTGGTGGGAGGCACGCAGGCGGAGGCGGAGGCCGCGTTGCAGGGCGAGGCGGGGCAGGCCGCGCAGGCGGAGGCGGGTGGTGGAGTGCGTGCAGGGGGCGGCAGTGGAGGCAACGGCGTCGAGCTGCCTGCGTTCGGCAGCGCACAGGAGCTGGTGGGAATGGGGGTGGGTGATCAGGCGGCTCCCATGGAAGTGGACGGGGCTGCAGGCATGGAACAGCAGGGGAGAGGGAGTGGGGCCCGGGAGGGTGCGGGTGGGAGCCAGGGCGGCGTGCAGGAGCAGCAGCTGGTGGAAGTTGGGGAGCGGTTGCAGGAAGGGGGAGGGGGAGGGAGCGAGGGCCAAGCTGTGGGTGTTGGCGGCGGGGCGGTACAGCGGGACGAGGTGGACCCGGAGGCGGTGCGTGAGGCGGAAGAGCTGCTCAGCCGCGTGGTGGGCGCCACGGAGGGGTGGTCGCTTGAGGAGCTGGAGGCGTTGTATGTGCGTGCAGCGGGGGTGGTGCTGGAGCACAGGGGCGTGCGCGACCGGCGGGGCGTGGTGGCCGCGTTGGAGCAGGTGCTAGTCGAGGCGGTGGCGCAACATCAACAGAGGGCGTCGTTGCAGAGTGCATGAAAGCGACAGTCTTATGCCATGGCGTTGATGTTGGCAGCAGTGCAGCTGCAGGCTGTTTCCTGGCGTGCTGTATGGTGGGCCGGGGTAAGTGATCTCGCTGCCTACATGAACGCCGGCCTTTTGCTTATAGAACTGTGAAGGAGCCGTACTTCTGCACTGTGCGTACGTGCTGCTCCCAATGCTGCAGAGTGCGAAAAGCGCATCAGGGCAATCTCACTCGTGCACTCGTGCTTGAGTAATGCCGACTCCCCGACTTTCGCGTTGCTTCAGCGCGCTGTATCCTTGTTCAGCTATGTTGTAAACAACCTTTAGAATGTATCAAACATTACCCTGATCCTGGCGTTCGCGCGCTGTATGGCAGAGAGCATGGGCTGACCCCAGAAAGCAGCCTTCGCCTTCGGGGTCGCAGCTGGGAATAGATCATGATGGAGGAGAATATAGCGTACGTAACAAGGGGCGCTGGAAGGGCTTTCCGTTTTGTTTTTCGCGATTCCTCCCTCCTCCTGGGGCGCTGGAGCTGGAGCTTAGGGGTTTCGCTATGGTGCAGGTATTTGATTAATTGGGGGGGTTTGAGCCCGCTTCCACCAGTTCAACCAGAGCACATGCTGACCGACGCGGACGCTTCCGTCGCCTGGTCGTGTAGCGTGGGAGCGGTTTCTTTCAGCGCTTGGACGACATTGCTCTACAAGTACAAACACGTTCTGCCCCCGGGCGCTTCCGGCGCGGAGCAGGTTGGTGACAAAGGGCCAGAAAGCCCGCAGTCGTCCGGGTTAGCGGGAAGGAGCACCATCGCCGTGTTACACGTCGCTGACGCACATTCTTAGGCCTAAACAGCGCGTCTTGCAGCATAAGCCCCGCGCAACCTTCGCCACTCCGACACTGCCCTCCGGCACCTTCAAACCCGGAAGGGAGGCTTCTCCTGTCCCGTGTCATGCCCCGTGTGGGCAAAGCCAATGCCTTGTCACAGGCTGCATTGCGATTGGGTAGCTAGGAGCTTCCCTCATTTGCCAAGCGTGTAACGCCACTTGATTCCGAGCAACAGGACCTCATCCAGCTGCAAACGGCGGCGTTCGGGGCAGTGCTTGTCCTCAACGTCCTGAACCTGCTGATGCGGCAGCACCTGCTGCCGTTCAAGTGCAACCTACTGCTGCTCTTCATCAACGCCGTCGCCTTCACAACGGACCTGCTGATATGGCGTGGCTACACGCCCATTGTCATGTCCACCTCGGGGCGCCCCTTTGCACCTTTGCGCTACATCCAGGTGGGTCAAGGCAACTGAACGGACCGCCAGTGTCCTGCACAGACGTGCACGATCGTACCTGCAATAAGGGCATCATTATAAGTCGCTGTGATGCAGGTTTACAATGAGCTGGACTCGCCCACATGCGCATGTCGCCGTACCCTACCCTTTTTTGCCCTTCCCGCAGTGGTGCCACTCCACGCCTACTATGATCTACATGGTCGCCCTACTTGCGGACGCACAGGGCTGGCAGGCAAGTAGGCGGGTGGCTGCAAGCAGGGCGGGAAAACGGGAGCAGCTGATGCCTGTCTGTCATGCCAAATGGATTAAGCACGTCAGATTGCGGACTCAACACCCTTCCTACTAAAAACCTAACATGCATTTTACGTTGTGGTATGCTGTTGCTCGTGCTCGTGCAGTTGTTGGTTCCGCTAGTGGCTGACGTGGCGATGGTGGTGACGGGCTTGGCGGCATGCGTCACCAGCGGCTGGCTCCAAGGTGCGTCCACCTGCCTAGCGGGATGCGGGCTTGTGTGACACCTGTGCCTCTGCAGGTACTGCTCTTTTGCTGGCAGCCGGCGAAACCCTTAACGGACCGAAATCCGTCGTCATTACGTACCCCGGCCCCAGGAGTCGGCTCGGCCGCAACCAGCCAGCCTCCTCCCCAAATGGTAGATTTTCCCACTTGTCATGCACACCGAAAGCATCTTTTACCACATGTTATCGTAACACACCCGCCCGCAGTGGCTATGACCGTGGCTTCTTTCGGTACCTTCGGCGTCGTGGTCCACCGTGTGCACGGCATGTTCCTGAGGTGGGTCGGAGCGGTGTGAGAGGAATCCATTGCCTTGCGCTATGGCAGGAAACGTATAAATTGCACGCGTCCAGTTGCACAACAGTGCCGTCCCCAAAGTGCAACCACGCACTGGCGCCGACACGCCAACGCTGTGCGCGTTGTGAACCTTGCTCGCAGGACGCTGACCTGCGAGCGCATGTCCCCAGAGCAGCGCACAGCGCTGCACACCCTGCTGGCGGTGCTGTTGGGGCTGTGGACCGCGTTCCCCGCGGTGTGGGTGGCGGCGCAGCTCAACCTCATCAGCCAGGGGCTGGAGGCGGTGTGCTGGGGCATCTGCGACTACGCGGCAAAGGTAGGGTCTGGTGCATGAGACATGCAAAGTGCGGCTGCAAGCCAGGCGGCATGTACTCAGGGCAGGAACGCTGCTTGCTGCGGATATGCATGGTCGTTGGCCGCCCAGGTCAGCGTGTAGCTGGAGCTGGAGCTCGACGGGTGTTCCTGACGGGCAGCGGCTGAGCACAGCGACGCAGGACTTGCACCCGGGTGCGGGCTACCCCTGCAGGTGGTGTTCAGCAGCCAGCTGTGGCAGAGCAACCTGACGGCGTCGCATCAGCGGCGCGAGGGCGCGCTGCAGGCGTGGGAGAGCAGCAACCGCGCGGAGGCGGTGGCGCGGCTGGGCGGGCTGCTGCGGGAGCGGGACGACCTGCTGGCCACCCTGTCGCACGAGCTGAGGACTCCCCTGGCGGGCATCGTGGGTGAGCACCGGGGTGCTGCACGGCTGCAGATCCACCGACGGCCGTATGACCATGCAGGGTTATGGTGCAGTGCTTGCTGCATTGAAACGGTCAGTGGGACTGACAGATGCGCAATGCACTGTCTTGACCTGCTGCCCCCTTGTTCCCGTGCTCCCTGACCTGCGCAGCCTTGACAGGTATCTTGCACAAGGACGTCTCGGCTGCGCTGCCCTCCGCGTCTCAAACCCTGGCGGCTGTGCGGGCCACCGCCACCTGCATGCTCAACATCGTGTCCAGCACCCTGACCAACTTTGGGCCAGAGGGCAGGAACAGCAGCAGCAACACAGGAGGCGGCAGTCCAGAGGTCAAGCAGGCTCTCGAGGCACCTGCTGCAGAGGCGCCGACGATGGCGGCTTCGGTGGTGGCTGCAGCGGCGTGCTCGCTGCAGCTTCAGCCGCTGGCGGAGACTGTCACGTCCATCCTGCGGCCCCTGGCGCGCGATGGCGTGGCGGTGGTCTGCGACGTCCCGCGAGGGCTGCCGCTCGTAGCCGCCGACCCCACCACCATGAGCCAGGTGGGTTGCCGCCGCCGATCAGCCACCTGCTTGTCAGTTCCAAACGCCGACGTGCACGCGCCCTGAGCACTGTTCATGCACCGCTTTCACTTCCACCCTTGGGCAAGCAGTGCTCCCCTAATTGGCTCCTAGGCATACACACTGCTCAGTTGCATGTAGTCAGGAGCAGCTGCGGTTACGCGTGGCCGTCGGCCCTTACCCCTGTGGCCCACCCTGCTGCCCCCAGGTGCTGTACAACCTGGTGGGCAACGCGCTGCGCTTCACGTTCCAGGGCCAGGTGCGCGTCACGGCGCGGGTGGTGCTGCCGCCGCCGCCCGAGGGCGAGCAGGCACAGGCAGGGCGGCCCGCGAACGTTAGCCGTCGCTCGCTTGAGCACCAACAGCAGCAGCAGGAGGAAGCCCGCAGTCGCAAGCGGTGGTCGGGGTCCACTGGGTCGTCGGCGGCTGAGTCGTGCGAGGCGGCGGCGGCGCTGCCGGCCGGGGCGCTGGTGCAGGTGTGCGTGGAGGACACGGGGCAGGGCCTGCGGCAGGAGCGGCTGGACGCCCTGCTGGGGCAGGAGCACGGGAGCCCCGGGGAGGCTGTCCGCGCCTCACGGGCCAGCCGGTCGCCGGCCCCGCCTCTGCCCCTGCGCCGCGGCAGCTGCAACGAGCCGCGTGCTGCAGCAGGGACTGGCGGCGCGGGGTCGTACGAGGGCACGGGCTTGGGGTTGTACCTGGTGCGTCTGGCGCTGCAGTCTCAGGGCACGCAGCTGGAGGTGGAGTCTGCGGAGGGCGTGGGGTCCAGGTTCCGGTTCACGCTACGTGTGGCCACGGGGCCAGGAGCTGCTCCAGCGGCACCCGGAGCGGGCCCTGTCCTCGACCAACAGGCGTGCACCCCTGCTGCAGCGGCGGCCCCCGCCAGTGGTGTGCCGCCGCTGCATGTGCAGCCTAGCGTGCAACACCCTCCCGCGCCAACGCTGCCGCCCGTTACCCTCCGGCCCCTCCACCGCCGCACATCGTCTTCCGATTGCGGCCCGGACGCGGCACGCACTTCTGCCACCGCGTCGGCCCCGTCCTCGGCTCGCGCCAGCACCCCCCGGCCCTCTGCATTCAGCCAGACGCCAGCATCCAGCTCCACAGCTGCCGCTGCCGCCTCCATTCCCGGCCGTCCCGCTCGCGACGTCCTGGACGCCTCGGATGCAGCGCTGGTGGACGAGCTGGCGGTACTCGCGGCCGCCAACGGGAGCGTCGCCTCCGCCGCCAGCGTCAGCGCCCCGGGCACCCCCGCCGCCGCCGCCGTCGTCCCCAGGCAGCTGTCGTACCGCCACCGCCACGGCGGGCAGCTGCAGGTGCTGTCGGTGGACGATGACCCCATCAACCAGCTCGTGGCTGGGCAGATGCTGACGAGCCAGTCGTGGAAGGTTGTCCGGTGCATGAACGGCATGGAGGCCCTGGCGCAGCTGCAGCTGTCGGATGCGGACCAGGAGGCAGGCGGGGCGCAGGCCGGCGGCGGGAAGGCAGTTACGACCGTGGCAGGCATGCCGCAGCTGCCCCCCGTGCTGCCGGACTGTGTGTTACTGGACCTCATGATGCCGGGCATGAGCGGGTTCGATGTGTGCAAGCGGCTGCGGGCGCGCTTCACCAACGCGCAGCTGCCGGTGATCATGGTGTCGGCCAAGACGGACGCCCCGGCGGTGGAGGAGGCGTTTGCGTGCGGCGCGGACGACTACATGACTAAGCCGTACAAGCGGGCGGAGATGGTGGCCAGGATCAAGGCCCAGATCCGCATCAGGGATACGTTGCCTGCAGGGGGCGCACTGGTTGCGGACGGCGGCAGCGCTGGGGCGGCTGTGGCAGGGGCCAAGCCGGCCCTGGCGGGTTCCGCCGCTGCAGCGGCGGGTGGGTCACACCTGTCCCGCCTAGCGATGGGTTCATTCCCAGAGCGCCCGGCGTCCACTGGCGCTGTCCTGGGCGGTCTCATGCGTCCGGCGGACGAGGTTGCTGCTGCTCGGTCAGGTCCTGCGGGCCCGGCAGCGGTGCAGCAGATCCGCAGCAGCCCCACCTCGCCGGCGGTGATGCACCACAAGTGGCCGGGAGCACTGCCCCCCAGCGCCGCGGGTGCTGCTGCCCCTGCTGCGGCCGTGGGAGTCGATGTGCTTGAGGGCGTGCCGCTCCCTCGTTCGCCGCGCACCTCCCTCGACCGGTCAACTCCCGCGCACGTGCCAGGACACTCTGATGTTACAGCCACAGCTGCCCCCAGCGCATTGCCCGCCTCGGAGACGCCCCATACAGGTAGCAGCGGCGGAGGGCCCGTCAGCGCCGCCATTGGTGGGCCCTCCGCCGCCGCCATGTTGGAGCAGGTGCTGGCGGAGGTACGGCGCAGCAAGTCCCTGGACGCCGAGGTCGCGCGCCTCAACGCCAAGCTGTCCTCCCTGCGGGCCACCTGCGCCTCCCTAGCAGCTGACCGGGACGCATGGCGCCGCCAGTGCCGGGAGCTCCGGGCGCTGTTTGCCGCCGGGGTGACCTCCACCGGGGTCACCCAGACCGGTGTTGCCAACGGCGGCGGCGGCGGAGGAGGAGGAGGGGGCAGCGCGGCGTCACTACCGACGCTGGGCACCAGCAGGATGCTGCTCGGCAGCTGTAGCAGCCTGGGCCGGATGGCGGCCGCTGCTGCCAACGGCGGGGGGGATGTGGGTCTGGTCGGCATGCCGGGCGGAGGTGTGGTGGGCGTGAGCGGCAGCGTTACGGGGTTGACGTCACCCATCTACGGCAGGCGCAGCGCGGTGACGGTGGAGGAGCGGCTGTCGGGGGGCACCCCCCGGGCGGGGCTGATGGCAGACGGGTACGCGGGGGCTGTGGGGCTGTGCAACGGCAACGGCAGCAGCAGCCCGAATGCCGCGGCGTCGGCGCTCACGGCCGACGGCAGTAGCGGTGCCCCGCAGATCCTGCTGGGCGCCAGGTGTCTCAATGGCAGCGCGCACGGTATGACACAGCAAGAGCGGGAGCGCGAGGAAGAGCGGGGAAGCGGCGGGGCGGGCGCGGGTGCAGGAGGAGGAGGCGCCGGCAGCACGCGCAACGCGGCGTGTGTATTAGATGAGCTGGAGGAGCTGCGGAAGGAGGCGGCGACGCTGCGGCAGCAGATGTCGTTTGCGCTGGCGAACGCTAGCGTGGGCGCACACTCGCACGCAGCGGTTATGAGCAGCGAGGGCATGGACGCTCAAGCGCACCACCACCGCCACTCACACCAGCACGAGCACCAGCACCACCACCGCAGCGATGTGTCATTTCTTGGTGAGCTCATGGCCTCTCCTGTGGACCACACCACCGGCTCCTACACATACCAGCCCAACAGCAGCTCCCCCACCGGCTCGCTCCCGTCGCTGGCATACGAAGCAGGCAGCAGCAAGCAGCGGGAGCTGTTGTGGGAGGCAGCAGCGCACGGCGGCGGCGGGCCAGCGCGGGAGGCCCCGCGGGACGTACCGGGCGAGCTGACAGTTGCCGGGATGGCGCAGATGGCGCTGGGCACAGTCAGTGAGGAGGGCGGGGACCCTCGCGCTGAACAGACGCCTGAGGATCGCAAGCGCACTCAGCGCGCTGGCGGTGGCACGGCAGGGGCGGCGGCGGCTGTCATGCCAGGGGGCGTGCCAGACCGTGCCGCAGCGATGGCTGCCGATGCGAGTGTGGGCAGTTGCGGCGGGGCGGGAGCGTCTCCGGTTAGCGCATCCGCCAGGCACTGGGCGGGCTCCCTTGGTGCGCTGGACTCAGTGGGCAGCCTGCCCACGCCGCTCGCAGCAACAGCAGCAACAGCAGCAGCGCCCGCGGCAGGAGCACAGGCAGGGCCACGAGGCGCCGGTGCACGCGTGGTGACCGCGCCGGCCGCCGTGCCTGCCACTGCTGCAGCGGGCAGCACGGCTGTGGCCACGGGTGCGGGCGCAACTGCCGGGGTTACCAGCATGCTGCGAGGTGGTGAGGGCGGCCGTACGGACGCAGCGGCTGGGGGGCCTCCGCGTGCAGGCGCTGTAGCGGCGGTGGCGACGGTGCGGCAAGCCAACACGGGCGGTTCGTCCGGCCTTGCCCTCGGGGCAGGTACGCCGGGAAAGGAGAAGTCAAATGCAAATGTGCCGACGCAGGGGGGAAGGAATTCGACGGACCGCTCGAGCGGCAGCAGCGGCAACGGCATACTGCGTTTGTTTTGTGTGCGCGGGAGCAAGCGGACCCTTTAGCTGCTTCCTCGTGTTGCGAGGAACTCTGACCTCTGCCAAGGGTAGCACTGTTGGTTGGGGCAGCGCATTGGTGCGGACATCGCAAGCCCCCGTAACTGAAGCCTGTGGAAGGCCCGAATGGGGCCAACATGGACTGCCTCACTTAGGGAAGGACTTGATATAGACATGGCACGCAATGATAAAATGTTATGCGCCGCGTTCTGCTTCTGTTCAGCTAGGCTGAGCTATAGCGACCCTAGCTGTGGTATGGTGGTCAACATTCATGCGGTTTCGCAGCCCACGTGGGCTCCCAGTTGCCGTACCAACAGTTGTGCCTGCCTCAAATTTCACAATAGCAAGGACCTGTCTTGCAGTCAATTTTGTTTGTTATAGCCGTGGTTACCATAGGATTGTGGTGTACATGGAACTCCTCGATTTTATCCACAGGTCGTGTGCCCTGGCCGTAATTACCTGTCGAAGTTGCTTTCCTGCGTTGAGGAGTGTGGGTTCAGGTATCGCGGTGTTTGCGTGGCCCCGGCACGTGCAGAATGGTAATAGGCAGCTCGTTGGAGCGAAGGGCGGGACAGTGAAGGGATTGCGGCTTGTGCGTGGTCGCACGCCTGAAACCAGACACTACTCTGGTAACTGCTGTGTTGGCTGTGGTATGGTGGTTAACTTCATCTGGTATGCGTGTGTTGGCTCCTTGATTCAGCGTGGACTTGTCCAGGCAGATTCGCAGGTGACGCCCTGTGGTGCATTCCATAGCAAGGACCAATGTCCTTCAATTTTCGGCACGGGGGCTGGGGACGCACCAGGAGGCGCAGGAACTGGAACCAACAGGCGCATGGGAGTTTCCAGGGGTGGGCATATGGGACACAGCATTACTGCCGCGCTTCGTTAGCCATGCCAAGAACCGAGTCTACAGTCGTAGTCAAAGCGGGATCAGGGGGGCGGAATGTGTACTCTCGTGCGGCTGACGCGTTGTCAGCAGCTGCTGGCGGGGAGGCGTGTGGGGCACAGGGCCCTGGGTCTGCAGATATGGTATGCATGGTTGCGAGGCTGTGACGGAAATGCTCACGGTGCGGCGTGCCTGTGTAGCAAGCTTTCGGGGGGCCTTTGTCACAGGCGCATGGTAGCCTGCAATAAGGGATCACCGGTGCTGGCGTGAGGGTGCACGGATTGATGTTTGTTCGAGTCAAGCAGTAGCGTAAGGAAAGGAGCTTGGGTGACCTGCATGGATCACAGTCAGACTATGGCTTGCGTCACCGCTTGTGATAGGCGCGTCTAGGTTGTGATAGGCGTGTCGAGGTGTTACATGGCAGAAAGGTGGCATTTTGTTGACACTCCAGGGGTTGTGGCCACACGAGCAAGTATTATTTTATGGTCGTGGCCTGAGTCATCTGATTCGATGCAGCTGCAGAAGTGTTGTGATGCGAGAGACTCGAGTGTACGTTGAGGCGGTGCAAGGCGGTGCACGGCGTATCCAGTTTTACACGTGCGAGACGTCATGCAATCAAGCCGCAGTGAGTGTAACACGCATGGCATCTTCCCTGACCAGCAAACCCTAGTCGGAACAGGTCGGAAGACTTCAGCTGTACACAATCTGTTGGCCTCGATGCAGTTCCCTGTCCACAGGGGACTGCAATGTTGAGAAGCCAACAACCAAGCAACTTTTCACTTCTTCTCCATACAGTACCGTCCTGACGGCGGACAGGCGCGGGACTCACCATGCCACCGTCCCAGTCCCCTGGTTCCACCACCCTGAATTCCAACCTGCTACCGACATCGCACACACAGCAGTGCACAGAAGCATTGCGCTCACACTATGCCACGCCATGCCATGCCGCTCAGCGCCGCGGCACGATGCGCAGCCTGACCGCCTCTGGCCGCAGCGTCAGCAGCGGCTTGGCCTTGGGGAACGCGCCGCCGCCCGCCGCCGCGCCGCCCGCCGCGGTCGTCCCCGGCAGCAGCAGCTGGTACCGCTGCAGCACGGCCGCCAGCACCAGCAGCGCCTCCACCATGGCGAAGCCCGTGCCGATGCAGTTGCGCGGCCCGCCACCGAACGGCAGGTAGGAGCCGTTGGGGCCCAGGCCGCTCATCACGGACATGAAGCCCTGGTAGCCGTCCCTAGGGGCGTATGATGAAGCGGCACAGCAAGCGACCGGTCAGGTCACACTGGGAGACGACACCCTCTCACCGCACCGCACGGCAATTTCGCAGCACACGGACCGGTTGGACTGGTTCGGCGCGGCAGGCTGCAAAGCGACTATACAGCACGGTGCGAAGCACAGCGCCCGGCCGAGCAAGCACAGGGGCAGACACGGTTCGCACGCACAGCTGCGCCCTCCGCCGCACCTGGCCTGCAGCTCCTGCCAGCGCTCCGGGCGAAAGGCCTCCGGCTGCTCCCACACGTCGGGGTCGCGGTGCATGACGTAGGGGGACACCAGCACCGTGGTGCCCGCCGGCAGCACGTAGGGCCCCAGAGACGTCTCCACGCGCGCGCAGCGGCCCACCATGTAGGCCGGGCTGTACAGCCGCAGCGCCTCCAGGACCACGGCCTCCAGGTACGGCATCTGCCGTACACTGCGCATGCACAAGCGCAACGAGGACACGTGTAAGCACAAGCACCCTCCAAAATTAAGATGACCATCTGCGCGTGTACCAGCACTTTGTTACATCCCTATCTTAAGCTCTGGTTGCTTGCAACGGCAAAAATGACAGTAAACGCTCATGCCGTCCCCACCTGGCTGCCGTGGGCATGGCGGCGCTGCCCAGCACCGCCGCCACCTCCTCCGCCGCCCGGCGCTGCACCTCCGGATGCGCCGCCAGCAGCGCGCTGGCCCAGCCCAGCAGGATGGCTGACGTCTCCTGCCCCGCCACCAGCAGCGTCATCAGCTCGTCCCTCAGCGCTCCGTCCGACATGCCGCTGCCGTCCTCGTCACGTGCCAGCAGCAGGCTGGTCAGCAGGTCGCTGGGCACCGCCTGCTGCTGGTTTTGGTGGTGTTGATGGCCGTTATGGTGATGTGGGTCGGGGGTAGCAGGCGCAGCGGGCGGGGCAGCAGCTTCCGCCAGCTGCTCGCGGCGCCGCGCGATCATGCCGTACACCACGCGGTCCAGCTGCTGTACGGCGGCGGCGAACTCCAGGTTGTCCCACGTGGGCAGCCACTCGGGGATGACGAAGCCGGTGGCGGCCCTGGGGGCGTGGGGCGGCGGCGAGCGGCGGGAGGGCCAGTCACGTGCCTAGTGCCGGTGTGCACCGAGTACTGCGCAAGGTGTATCATCTGAGGGGTAGCCAGCGCAACGAGCGTGTGTGCCGCGAGTACGGTAGGGACACGCCTATTATGTTTTGGGCGCTCCTCCTGTGGTCATTTCTTGTGTTTTGGGGCCGAACCAGGCGGCAAGCCATAACGTTGCCAGAGGTATGTACCGTGTGCTACCCCAAGGAACCCTCCGCCTCGCTCCGTTTCGTGTTGCCAAACACTGACCCACCTCTGCGTGAAAAAGGTAAACGCCTTCTCGACCGCCGACACGATGGTCTGCGCTTCGTCGGGCGGCCCTGCGTAGGAGGACGCTGCGGATGGCGCCCCTACCGCCCCAGTTGCGTGCTCCGCCGGCCCCGCCCCCACCCCGTTGCCGTGCCCCTGCCCCTGCCCCCCGAACCCAAACAGCGCGTCCAGCGTCACACGCAGGGTGAGCTCATTGTAGTCCTCGTACACGTCCCGAACGCCGCCTGCTGGGCAGGAGGCAGGGGGCAGGGGGCAGGGGGCAGGGGGCAGGGGGCAGGGGGCAGGGGGCAGG
>VFQN01003756.1_pt1 | contig 21057 bp, 17 predicted proteins | sample 3512371 | NCBI WGS metagenome assembly VFQN01 (sample SAMN10412370, study PRJNA504923) | tailings metagenome | isolation source: Replicate 2 from Balatoc abandoned mine | place: Philippines: Itogon, Benguet | collected 2017-08-28
CCGGGGGCCGACCCGATGGCGATGTACCGCGTCTGCAACGCAGACACGCTCGACTGCACCATCGGCCGGCTGCCGCTGGCCGATCGCTGGGCCGAGTCCACCGCGCCGGCGCGGCCGCCGGCCCGCCCGCGGCTCGCGCCAACGCCGCCGGAGCGCCGGCGCTGAGCCACGCCGCCGCGGCACCCGGGCGCCGCCTCGCCAGGCCGGGGCGCGATGGAAACGCGAGGCCGGCCCGCATCCGGCCATACGCTAGGCCATTCGTCACTTGACGCTTTCGCGGGCCCCCGCCCATTGTCGTGCGGCCCTGTCCACGCCACCGGCGCACCCGCCGGCCGGCCCCAACCCGACGGAGACAACGATGCACAGACGAGACTTCCTGGTCCTCTCGGGCCTGGGCCTGACCGGCCTCGCGATGCCCTACGGCCGCGTCATCGCCGCCGAAGCCCTGGTGGGCGGCGGCCTCGACATCGCCATCAAGAAGGCCATGGCCGACGCGGCCCTGCAGGCCGCCCGCGACGCCGGCGCCAGCTACTGCGACGTGCGCATCGGCCGCTACCTGCAGCAGTTCGTGGTCACGCGCGAGGACAAGGTCCAGAACGTCGTGAACACCGAATCCACCGGCGCCGGCATCCGCGTGATCGCCAACGGCGCCTGGGGCTTCGCCGCCACCCAGGACCTCAGCCCGACCGGCGTGGCCAGCGCCGCGCGCCAGGCCGTCGCCATCGCCAAGGCCAACAGCCGCCTGCAGGACACGCCGGTGCAGCTGGCGCCGGTCAAGGGCGTGGGCGAGGTGTCGTGGAAGACGCCGATCCGCAAGAACGCCATGGAAGTGCCGATCAAGGAGAAGGTGGACCTGCTGCTGGGCGTGAACGCCGCGGCGCAGAAGGCCGGCGCCGACTTCGTCAATTCCACCCTGTTCCTGGTCAACGAGCAGAAGTACTTCGCCTCGACCGACGGCAGCTACATCGACCAGGACGTGCATCGCATCTGGGCGCCGTTCTCGGTCACCGCCATCGACAAGGCCAGCGGCAAGTTCCGCACCCGCGACGGCCTGTCGGCGCCGATGGGCCTGGGCTGGGAATACCTCGATGGCGACGCCTCGCAGAAGTTCGTCTCGCCCAACGGCGTGGTGAACTACGGCCTGAGCTACGACATGATCGAGGACGCGCGCTTCGCCGCCGAGCAGGCGCGCCAGAAGCTGTCGGCGCCCTCGGTGAAGCCGGGCAAGTACGACCTCGTGCTCGATCCCTCGCACCTGTGGCTGACCATCCACGAGAACGTCGGCCACCCGCTCGAGCTCGACCGCGTGCTCGGCTACGAGGCCAACTACGCCGGCACCAGCTTCGCCACGCTCGACAAGCGCGAGAACCGCTTCAAGTACGGCAGCGACATCGTCAACCTGTTCGCCGACAAGGTGCAGGAAGGCAGCCTGGGCGCGGTCGGCTTCGACGACGAGGGCGTGAAGACCAAGCGCTGGGACCTGGTGAAGGACGGCACGCTGGTGAACTACCAGGCCATCCGCGACCAGGCCCACATCATCGGCGAGGCCGAATCGCACGGCTGCTGCTACGCCGACTCCTGGGCCAGCGTGCAGTTCCAGCGCATGGCCAACGTGTCGCTGGCGCCGGGCAAGCAGAAGCTGTCGGTGGCCGACATGATCAAGGACGTCGAGAACGGCATCTACATCGTCGGCGACGGTTCCTTCTCGATCGACCAGCAGCGCTACAACGCCCAGTTCGGCGGGCAGCTGTTCTACGAGATCAAGAACGGCGAGATCACCGGCATGATCGAGGACGTGGCCTACCAGATCCGCACGCCGGAATTCTGGGCGGCGTGCTCGGCCATCTGCGACGAGTCCGACTACCGCCTCGGCGGCTCGTTCTTCGACGGCAAGGGCCAGCCCAGCCAGGTCTCGGCCGTGTCGCACGGATCGAGCACCGCCCGCTTCGACGGCATGAACGTCATCAACACCGCCCGCAACCTCGGCTGACCGGCGCAGGAGCCTAGAACCCATGAGCATTCTCACCGAAGAACAGGCCAAGGCCATCCTCGACAAGGTCCTCGCGCTTTCGCAGGCCGACGAGTGCACCGCCACCCTCACCGGGTCGGTGGACGGCAACATCCGCTTCGCGCTGAACCAGGTCTCGACCAGCGGCATCGTCTCCAATGCCCAGCTGGTCGTGCAGTCGGCCTTCGGCAAGCGCGAGGGCATCACCACCATCAACAGCTTCGACGACGCCTCGCTCGAGCGCGTCGTGCGCCGCTCCGAGGAACTGGCCCGCCTGGCGCCGGAGAACCCGGAGTACATGCCCGCGGTCGGCAAGCAGGAGTTCAAGCCCAGCCCGACCTTCGTGCAGGCCACCGCCGACGTCACCCCCGAGCAGCGCGCCCAGGTGGCCGCGGCTTCGATCGGCCCGTGCAAGGACAACAAGCTCGTCGCCGCCGGCTTCCTGCAGGACGGCCAGAGCTTCTTCGCCTTCGCCAACTCCAAGGGCAACTTCGGCTACCAGCGCGCCACCAACGTCGACTTCACCTGCACCGTGCGCACCGAGGACGGCCGCGGCTCGGGCTGGGTGTCGCGCAACACCGCCGACGTCAACCGCTTCGACGCCGACGACGCCATCCAGGTGGCGATCCAGAAGGCGCGCGACTCGGCCGAGGCCAAGGCGCTGGAGCCGGGCAAATACACCGTGATCCTCGAGCCGGCCGCGGCCGCCGGCCTGATCAGCTTCATGATGTTCTTCTTCGACGCCCGCCAGGCCGACGAGGGCCGCAGCTTCCTGTCCAAGAAGGGCGGCGGCAACAAGCTCGGCGAGCAGGTCTACGACCCGCGCGTGAACGTGGTGGCCGATCCGTGGCACCCCGAGGCCGCCGTGTTCCCGTGGGACGGCCAGGGCCTGGCGCGCGAGGCGCACCCGATCATCAAGGACGGCAAGGTCGAGTACCTGCAGTACTCGCGCTACTGGGCCGAGAAGCAGGGCAAGCGCGCCATCGGCCAGCCCGGCAACCTGATCATGGCCGGCGGCGACAAGAGCACCGCCGAGCTGGTGAAGTCGACGCAGAAGGGCATCCTGGTCACCCGCACCTGGTACATCCGCCTGGTCGACCCGCAGACCGTGCTGCTCACCGGCCTGACCCGCGACGGCACCTTCTACATCGAGAACGGCGAGATCAAGCACCCGGTGAAGAACTTCCGCTTCAACGAGTCGCCGGTGATCATGCTCAACAACATCGAGGAACTGGGCAAGCCGGTGCGCATCAGCGGCGACGAGTCGCCGTTCGTGATGATGATCCCGCCGATGAAGCTGCGCGACTTCACCTTCACCTCGCTCTCCGACGCGGTGTGATGCATGGGGGCGCCGATGCATCGCCGTCGTTTCCTCGGCCTGCTCGGCGCCGCCCTCGCTGCAAAAGCCACCGCAGGAGCGGCTTCAGCCGCGACTCCGCTGGTGGGAGCGGCTTCAGCCGCGATGGCTTTCGCGCCTGAAGGCGCTCCTACGGGAGGCGCCCCGGCCGGGGGCGCCGACTACGACTTCTGGTTCACCCGGCTCATGTACGACTCGGGCGACTGGGACGTGGACCAGCGCATGCCGGCCAACGTCATCACCTCGCTGATCGACTACACCGGCCTGCGCGTGGACCCGAAGGAGCACGTGCTGGCGCTGTCGGACCCGCGCGTGCTGCAGGCGCCGTTCTGCTACCTGTCCGGCCACAAGCTGGTGGAGTTCAACCCGGACGAGCGGCGGATGTTCGAGCGCTACGTGCGCAACGGCGGCTTCGTGTTCGTGGACGACTGCAACCACGACATCGACGGCCTGTTCGCCCGCTCCTTCGAGGCCGAGATGGCCGCGATCTTCGGCCGCGACGCCCTGCGCAAGCTGCCCGGCAACCACCCGATCTACTCCAGTTTCTTCCGCTTCGACGGCCCGCCCGCCACCAGCTTCGAACTCAACGGCTGGGGCGACGACCTGGTGCACGACTACCTCAAGGGCATCAGCGTGGACGGCCGCCTCGGCGTGCTCTACAGCAACAAGGACTACGGCTGCGAATGGGACTACGACTGGCGCAACAAGCGCTGGCTCGCCGAGGACAACACCAAGTTCGCCGTCAACATCGTGATGTACGCCCTCACCGCCTGACCCGGAGCCTCCCCGCGTGACCACCGACGCCGCCACCCTCGAATCCCAGCTCGCCCGCCTGCAGCCGCTGCGCGCCGCCATCGGCCAGGCCGTGGTCGGCCAGGCCGAGGTCGTCGAGCAGCTGCTGATCGGCCTGCTGGCCGGCGGCCACTGCCTGCTCGAGGGCGTGCCCGGCCTCGGCAAGACCCTGCTCGTGCGCACGCTCGGCCAGGCCCTGGACCTGCGCTTCCGCCGCATCCAGTTCACGCCCGACCTGATGCCCAGCGACATCCTGGGCACCGAGATCCTCGAGGAGGACCACGGCACCGGCCACCGCCACTTCAAGTTCCAGCCCGGCCCGGTGTTCACCAACCTGCTGCTGGCCGACGAGCTCAACCGCACGCCGCCCAAGACCCAGGCCGCGCTGCTCGAGGCCATGCAGGAGAAGACCGTCAGCTACGCCGGCGTCACCCACGAGCTGCCGGCACCTTTCTTCGTGCTCGCGACCCAGAACCCGCTCGAGCAGGCCGGCACCTACCCGCTGCCCGAGGCCCAGCTCGACCGCTTCCTGCTGCACGTGCGCGTGGACTACCCGAGCGAGGCCGAGGAGCGCGACATCATCGCCCAGACCACCGGCAGCGCCAGCGCCGTGGTGCCGCGCGTGATGCATGGCGAGGACGTGCTGGCCCTGCAGGCGCGCGTGCGCGAGGTGCACCTGGGCCAGGGCCTGCTCGAGGGCATCACCCGCCTGGTGCGCGCCACGCGGCCGGGACCGGGCGCGCCGGCCGAGATCAATGCCTGGGTGAAATGGGGCGCGGGTCCGCGCGCCGGCCAGGCCCTGGTGCTCGCGTCGAAGGCGCGCGCGCTGCTGCACGGGCGCTTCGCCGCCACCCGCGAGGACGTGCTGGCGCTGGCCGGGCCGGTGCTGCGCCACCGCCTGCTGCTGTCCTTCGCCGCCGAGGCCGAGCAGCGCACGACCGACGACGTCGTGGCGGCGCTGCTGCGCGCCGTGCCGCTGTCCAACGACTGAAGTCGCGCGGATGGCCGAGTCGCTGATCCCCGCCGACGTGCGTGCGCGCCTGCGCGGCCTGCGCCTGGGCGGTCGGCGCGTGGCCGGCGGCGACGGATTCGGCCAGCACCGCAGCCGCAGCCGCGGCGCCGGCCTCGAGTTCGCGCAGTACCGTCCCTACGAACCCGGCGACGAACTGCGCCAGGTGGACTGGAAGCTGTACGCGCGCTCCGACCGCTTCTTCGTGCGCGAATCCGAACGCGACAGCCCGCTCACCGCCTGGGTCGTCATCGACGCCACCGCCTCGATGGGCCAGGCCGGCGCGAGGCACGGAACCCGCCTGGACACCGCCGTCCTGCTCGCCGCCTGCGTGGTCGAACTGGCCCTGCGCCAGGGCGACCGCTTCGGCCTGGCCATCATCGGCGGCGACGGCCTGCGCCTGGTGCCCGCCGGCGTCGGCCCGCGCCAGCGCGACCGCTGCCTGCTCGCGCTGCACGGCCTGCGTGCCGCCGGCGCCTGGCCGGAGGAGGCGAGGCTGCGCCCGCTGTGGGAGCGCATCGGCGCCGGCCACCTGGTGCTGCTGCTGAGCGATGACTTCGACGCCGCCGCCGCGGTGCTGATGGAGAAGCTCTCGGCCGCGCGCCGCGAGGTGCTCAACATCCAGCTGCTCACCGACGAGGAGCGCGACTTCCCCTTCCGCGGCGGCCACCGCTTCGTCGATCCCGAGACCGGCGAGGAGCGCACCAGCGACGGCGCCGCCGCCCGCGACGACTTCCTGCGCCGCTTCGCCGCCGCGCGCCAGGCCCTGCACGCGCGCCTGGCCGCGGCCGGCGTGCGCCGGGTCGAACACGTCGCCGACCGCCCGGCCGACGAGCCGCTGCGCGCCCTGTTCGCCGCCGGCCCGGCGGAGCGCGGCTGATGCCCTCGTTCGCGCTGCCGATGGCGCTGTGGGCCCTGGCGGCGCTCGTGCTGCCGGTGCTGCTGCACCTGGCGCGGCGCGAGCGCCAGCAGCGCACGGTGTTCGCGGCGCTGGCCTGGCTCGATCCGCGCCCGCGCCCGCGCCGCCGCCTGCGCCTCGAGGAATGGCTGCTGCTGGCGCTGCGCCTGGCGCTGCTGGCCGCGCTGGCGCTGTGGCTGGCGGTGCCGCTGTGGCGCGCGCCGGCGCCGGCCTCGGTGCTGCTGGTGCATCCCGCCCTGCCCGCGCCCGCCGGCGCGCCCGCCGAGGGCGAACAGCGGCGCTGGCTCGCGCCCGACTTCCCCGACGCCACGACGCCGGCGCCCGCGCCCGACGTGCCCGTCGCCAGCCTGCTGCGCGAGTTCGACGCGGGCCTCGACGCCGGCGCCGCGCTCGCGATCCGGCTGCCCGCCGGCGCCGGCGGCTGGGACGCGGCGCCGGTGCGGCTGTCGCGCGCCGTGGACTGGCAGGTCGTCGATGCGCCGGCGACGGAAGCCACGGCCCCCGCCGACGCCAAACCGCCCGCCCTCGCCCTTCGCGGCGATGCGAACGACGCCTCGCAGCGCTGGCTCCGCGCCGTGCACGCGGCCTGGCAAGCGGGCGCGGAGACGCCGCTGCCTTTGGATGCGGGCGCGCCCGACGCCGCGCCGCCCGGCCGCGATACGGTCGTGGCCTGGACCGGCGCCGACGCGCCCGGTGACGCGCTGCTGGCCTGGGTGCGCGAGGGCGGCACGCTGCTGCTCGATGCCGCGGCGCCCTGGCCGCTGCCACCCGAACCCATCGCCCTCGATGCCGGCGGCTGGCTGCAGGGCGCCGGCCACGGACGCGGCCGCGTACTGCAGTGGCGGGTGCCGCTGACGCCCGCGGCGCTGCCGGCGCTGGCCGAGGCGGATTTCCCCGCGCGCCTGCAGGCCCTGCTGTGGCCTGCGCCGACGCCCACCCGCGCGGATTCGCGGGCCATGGCGCCGGCGACGGGCGCGGCCGCGCCCGCGCCGCCCGCCTCGCCGCGCGATCCGCCGCTGGCCTGGCTGGTGCTCGTGCTGTTCGCGCTGGAACGCGCCTGGGCGCTGCGCCGCGGCGCCGGGAGCGCGGCATGATCCCGGCGCCGATCCGCCCTGCCCTCGCGGCCGCACGCCGACGCAGCGCCGCGATCACGCTCGCGCTGGCCGCACCCGCGCTGCTGGCGATCGTCGCGCTGGCCTGGCGCGCGGGCGGCGGCACGGCGGCGCTCGCCGTGGCGATCCTGGCCGCCCTCGGCCTCGCCGCCGTGCTGGCCTGGCGCCTGCGCCGCCTGGACGCGGCCTGGGCGATCCGCCGCCTCGACGAACGCCGCGAGCTCGAGGACAGCAGCGACCTGCTGCTGGCCGATCCGTCCCGGCTCGGGCCGCTGCAGGCGCTGCAGCGCACGCGCATCGAAGCACGCCTGCGCGCGCGGCCGGCCGAGCTGCGTCCGGCGTGGCCGCTGCGCCGGCTCGCCGCGTCCGCGCTGGGCTCGGCGGCGGTGATCGCGCTGGCGCTGGCCTGGCCCGCGCCGCCACCGGCAACGGCGCCTGCTCCGCCCGCCGCGGCGCCGGGGGAAACGACGCCGGTGCAGGCCGCCCTGGTCGAAGCCACGCTGTCGGTGACGCCGCCGGCGTACACGCGCCAGCCCGCGGCAGTGTCGGCCGAACTCTCCGCGCGCGCCCCCGCCGGCAGCCAGCTCGCCTGGCGGCTGCGCTTCGAGGGCGAGGTCACGGCCGTGTCGCTGCAGGCGCACGACGGCCGGGTGATCGCGCTGCAGCGCGACGGCGACGCCTGGACCGGCGGGCACGTGCTCGATCGCTCGCTGCTCTACCGCCTCGTCGTCGAGGCGCCGCGCCCGCCGCCGCCCTCGCCGCTGCACCGGCTGGAGGCCGTGCCCGACCAGGCGCCGGAGATCCGCGCGATCGTGCCGGACCGCAACCTCAGCCTGCACGCCGAAGGCCAGCGCACCTGGCCGCTGCGCTTCGAGGCGCGCGACGACCACGGCCTCGGCCCGGCGCGCCTGGTGGTGACCCTGGCCCAGGGCAGCGGCGAGCAGGTGACGGTGAGCGAGCGCACGATCGCGCTGCGCGGCGACGGTGACGCCAGGGCGCGCAACTACGCCCACGCGCTCGACCTCGCCGCCGCGGGTTTCGCGGAAGGCGACGACCTGATCGTGCGCCTGGAAGTGGCCGACAACCGCGCGCCGTCGCCGCAGTGGTCGCGCAGCGCCAGCTTCATCCTGCGCTGGCCGCCGCCGGCCTCGGCCGAAGCCACGGGCATGGAGGGCCTGGTGCAGCGCGCGCTGCCGGCCTACTTCCGCAGCCAGCGCCAGATCATCATCGACATCGAAGCCCTGGTGCCCCAGCGCCGGCGCCTGGACGCCGACGAATTCACCTCGCGCTCGGACGCCATCGGCGTGGACCAGCGCATCCTGCGCCTGCGCTACGGCCAGTTCCTGGGCGAGGAAAACGAGCCCGGCCCGGCGCCGCCGCCCACCGGCGACCACGAGGACGGCGCGCACGCCGACGGCGATGGCCACGACCACGCCGGCGAGGCGCCCGCGCCCATGGGCGGCGCCGTCAACGTGCTCGAGGACTTCGGCCACACGCACGACGACGCCGAGGCCGCCACCCTGCTCGATCCGGAGACGCGCGCGCTGCTGAAGAAGGCGCTGGACGCGATGTGGTCCTCGGAGGGCGAACTGCGCCAGGGCCAGCCCGAACGCGCGTTGCCGCATGCGTACCGCGCCCTCGAGCACATCAAGCAGGTGCAGAACGCGACCCGCATCTACCTGGCGCGGGTCGGCCTGGAGCTGCCGCCGGTGGACGAGGCGCGCCGCCTGACCGGCAAGCGCGAGGGCATCGCCAGCCGCCGCGACGGCCTGGTGCCGGCCGAGCCCGCGCAGGCGCCGGCGCTGGCGCTGTGGCAGGCGCTGGGCGATCCGTCGGCGCGGCCCGACCTGTCGGCGTTCGACGCCTGGCTGCAGTCCCGCGCGCAGGACGAAAGCACGCTCGACGTGGTCGAAGCGCTGGCCCTGTATCGCGCCGATCCCGCCTGCGCCGACTGCCGCGAGCGCCTGCGCGCGCGCCTGTGGCCGCTGCTGCCGCCGGCCGTGCCCGCCGCCGGCGCGCGCGCCGCGGCCGACGAGGCCGGTCGCGCCTACCTGCGTGCGCTCGAGGCCCCGGAGACGACCCCATGACCGCGCCGAAAGCCATGCTCGCCCTGCTCGGCCTGGTGACCCTGGCCGGCCTGTGGCGCGCCTTCGTGCGCGGCCGCGCGGCGGGCTGGCCGACATGGCGGCGATTCGCGGTGGTCGCGCTGCAGCCGCTGCTGGCCGCGGCCCTGGCCTGGGCGCTGTGGCCACCGGCCGTGCCGGCGCCGCGCGAAACGCTGGTCGTGCTCACGGCCGGCGCGTCGGCACCCGACGCGCTGGCGGAGGGCGAGCGGCGGGTCGTGCTGCCGGAAGCCGTCGGACGGCCGGCGATCGCGCCCCACCCCGCGACGACCTTCGCCCCCGACCTGGCCACCGCGCTGCGCGCCCATCCGGCCGCGCGTTCGCTGCGCGTGCTCGGCGAGGGCCTGGTGCCGCGCGACCAGGCCGCGGCGCGCGGCCTGCCGCTGGTGTTCGAGCCGGGCCCCGAACCCACCGGCCTGGTCGAACTCGAGGCCCCGGCCAGCGCGCTGGCGGGTGCGACCCTCCGCGTGCGCGGCCGCCTCGCCGGCGTCGCCGGGGCCCGCGCGACGCTGCACGACCCGACCGGCGCGCGGATTGCCGCGGCGAGCCCGGGCGAAGACGGCCGCTTCACCCTGCAGGCCGCGGTCGGCGCGCCGGGCGCGCTGGCCTTCGAACTGCGCATCACCGGCGCCGACGACGCCCTGCTCGAGCGCGTGGCGCTGCCCCTGCAGGTGTCGGCCGGCACGCCGCATCGCCTGTGGCTGATCGCCGGCGCGCCCAATCCCGAGTGGCGGGCGCTGCGGCGCTGGGCGGTGGACGCGGGCCTGGACCTGCATTCGGACATGGCGGTCGGCGCGGGCATCCGCCTCGGCGACGGCGCGCGACGGCTCGACGCGGGCACCCTGGCCGACACCGACCTGCTGCTGCTCGACGAGCGCAGCTGGCGAAGCCTCGGCCCGCGCGGGCGCGCCACCGTGCGCGAGGCCGTGCGCGGCGGCCTCGGCGTGCTGCTGCGCCTCACCGGGCCGCTGTCGGCGGCCGAACGCGCGGAGCTGCGCGCCGATGGCTTCGTGCTCGAGCCCGGCGACCTCGCGCGCGGGGTCAGGCTGCCGGCGGATGTCACGCCGGCGGCGCGCGGCGAAGACATCGTGCCGACGCTGTCGCGCTGGCCCGGCCGCCTGCGCGCGCCGGCCGGCGCGGTGCTGCTGGCATCCGCCGATGGCGAGGCCCTGGCCGCGTGGCGCGGCCTGGGCGAGGGCCGTTTCGGCCTGTGGCTGCTCTCCGACACTTTCCGCTGGTCGCAGGCGGGCTATCCGCAGGCGCATGCGCGACTCTGGGCCGACGCGGTGGCCACGCTCGCGCGCCCGCGAGCCGCGCCCGCCTTCGCCCTGCCGGCCTTTGGCCGCGTGGACGAACGCGCCTCGCTGTGCGGCCTGGGCGACGACGCCGCGCTGGTCTCGCCGGAGGGCCTTGCGCAGGCGCTGGTCATCGACCCGGCCAGCGGTCCTGCGGGATGCGCCGCCGCCTGGCCGCGCGCGCCCGGCCTGCATGTCGTGCGCAGCGGCGGCCACGCGCAGCCCTGGCCCGTGCTCGCCGCCGACGCCCTGCCCGCGATGGCCGCGCGCGAACGCCGCGAGGCGACGCGGGCGCTGGCGGCCTTCGCGCCGTCGCCGGACGCCGCAGCGGAGCAGCCGCCGGTGCCCGGCCCGCGCTGGCCCGGCTGGCTGGCCTTCCTGCTCGTCGCCGCCCTGGCATGGCTGCTCGAACGCCGCCGCCCCACCCACCCGTAGGAGCGCCTTCAGGCGCGATGCCGCGGGAATCCTTCGCGCCTGAAGGCGCTCCTACGAAGCGGCGTCGGCGGCGCTGAGTTCGGCGGCGAGTTCGGGCGACACGCCGGGGATCTTCGACCAGTCGATGCGGTCGATCTGCTCGGGCGGCAGGAAGCGGTGGGCGTACTCGAGGTAGACGCGCTCGCGCAGGAAGACCTCGAACAGGTCCGGGTCCACGTGGTGCTCGAGCTTCATGCGGCCCAGGATGGCCAGCGATTCGCTGAGCGTCTTGCCGTGCTTGTAGGGCCGGTCGGCGGCGGTCAGCGCCTCGAACACGTCGGCGATGCCCATCACGCGGGCCGGCACGCTCATCTGCTCGCGGGTCAGGCCGCGCGGGTAGCCCTTGCCGTCCATGCGCTCGTGGTGGCCGCCGGCGAACTCCGGCACGCGCCGCAGGTGCGGCGGCCAGGGCAGCGCCTCGAGCATGCGGATGGTCATCACGATGTGGTGGTTGATGATGCCGCGCTCGGCCGCGGTCAGCGTGCCGCGGCGGATGCACAGGTTCTCGACCTCCTCGGCACTGAGGAAAGGCTGCTCCGTGCCGTCCGGCCCGGTCCAGCGCATCGCGGCGATGCGTTCGATGGCGGCGATCTTGCCGTCGTCCATGAACTCGCCGCCGGTGTTGCACTCGCGCACCAGGGCGCGGTCGGCGTCGATCTGCGCGACACGCGCGGCGTGGCCGGCGTCGTCGAGTTCGCCGCGCAGGCGGGCGATCCCGGCGTCGCGGCGCAGCACCTCGAAGCGGGTGTCGATGAGCGCGATGCGGTCGAACAGGGTCTGCAGCTTGGTCGCCTTGTCCACCACGTGCACCGGCGTGGTGATCTTGCCGCAGTCGTGCAGCAGGCCGGCGATCTTGAGCTCGTAGCGGTCGGCCTCGTCCATGCTGAACGCGGCCAGCGGGCCGACCGTGGTGCGCGCCGCCGCCTCGGCCAGCAGGTTGGTCAGCACCGGCACGCGCTCGCAATGGCCGCCGGTGTAGGGCGACTTCTCGTCGATGGCGGTGTTGATCAGGTTGATCAGGGCCTCGAACAGGTCCTCGAGCTGCTTCAGCAGGCGCCGGTTGTTGAGCGCGATCGCCGCCTGCGAGGCCAGCGATTCCACCAGCCGCTGGTCGGCGTCGGTGAAGGCGCGGGTGGCGCCGTCCGGGCCCTTGGCGTTGATCAGCTGAAGCACGCCGATCACCTGGCCGGCGTGGTCCTTCATCGGCACGGTCAGGAAGGACTGCGAGCGGTAGCCGGTGCGCTGGTCGAAGGCGCGGGTGCCGCTGAAGTCGTAGCCCTCGGCCGAATACGCATCGGCGATGTTGACCGTGCGGCCGGTCAGCGCCGCATGCGCCACCACCATCGCGTGGTTGCCGCTGCCGTCCTCGCGGTACAGCGGCAGCGGCGGGAAGGTGATCGGCTGGCCGCGGCGGCCGCCGAGCACGTAGCCCAGCGTGTGGTTGCGCAGCACCTCGAACACCAGCCGGTCGCCGTCGACGCGGTAGAGCGTGCCGCCGTCGGCGTCGGCGAACTCGCGCGCGGCCTCGAGGATGTGCTCGAGCAGGGCCGGCAGGTCGCGTTCGGTGGACAGGGCCGCGCCGATGGCGTTGAGCGCTTCGAGGCGGGCGAGGATGTCGTCTTCGCGGTACATGGCGGCGCGCGGTCGGGGTCGGTGGCGCCTACGGTGAGGCCTCGCCGGCCATCACGCAAACCCGGCCGCCGGGCGGCCGCGGGGCCGGTCGGCATGCGCCCGCCGCCGGGCCGCGCGCCAGCCGGCGGCGCGGCCGCTCAGCGCCAGCCGGCGTCGCGGGCCGCGCGCTCTTCGTCGGCGCCGGCTGCGTCGCCGGCCAGGCGCGCGTCGATCGCCGCCAGCACCGCCGGCGGCAGGTCGGCGGCGGCCTGGCGCATGCCGTCCGTCTCCGCGCCGGCCTCGGCCAGGGCCGGCAGTCGCCAGCCGCCGTCGTCGCCGCGGCAGGCCAGGCCGGCCAGCGGCGCGGCGCCGCGCAGGCGGAAGCTGCGGCACCAGCGGCCGTCGGCATCGCGGAAACTCAGGCCGATGGCGACGCGTTCGCCGGCCTCGGCGGCGAGCTGCGATTCGAGCGCGTGCGCGAGCTCGCCGCGGGCCAGGAGCTGGCCGTCGCCGGCCACCTCCACCGGGGCCGACGCCGGGCGGCCGAGCAGCAGGCCGACCGCCAGGCCAAGCACCAGCACCGCCGCCATCGCCAGCCAGGCCGGCGGGCCGCGGCGTGGCGGGCGCCCGGCCTCGCGGCGGGCGCGGGCCTCGTCCATCGAAGCCACGCCGGCGGTGGAGGCGTCGGCCGGGGCGGCGCCGGGCGGCGCGGCCTCGCGCCCGCCCGCGCGGGTTTCGCCGCGCGCCGCGGCGAGCAGCGCCGCCGGCACCGGTTCCTCGAGCGCGGGATCGAAGGCTTCGCGCAGCCGCGCGCGCAGCGCGCGATGGCGCGCCACCGCCGCCGCCAGCGCCGGGTCGGCGGCGATCGCCGCCTCGACGCGCGCGGCCTGCGCGGCGTCGAGCTGGCCGTCGGCGTAGGCCATCAGCAGGGCGTCATCGGGTGTCATGGATAGCCTCCTTGGGCCAGCAGAGCCTGCAGCGCGGCGCGGCCGCGGCCCAGGCGGCTGGTGAGCGTGCCTTCGGCGATGCCCAGCGCCTCGGCGGCCTCGCGGTAGGACAGGCCCTCGACCAGGACCAGGGCGATCGCGCTGCGCTGCTCCTCGGGCAGGCGCGCCATCGCCGCCTGCACCGACAGCTGGTGCTCGCGCGCCTCGATCGGCGAGTCGCCGACGTGTTCGCCGTGTTCCTCCGGCGCGAACAGCTGCTGGCCGCGCTGGCGCGCGCGCTGCTCGTCGAGGAAGGCGTTGCGCAGGATGCCGAACACCCAGCCCTCCAGGCCGCGCGCCGGATCCCACTGGTCCACGCGCGACCAGGCGCGCTCGAGCGCGAGCTGGACCAGGTCGTCGGCATCGGCCGGGTCGCGCGCCAGCGTGCGCGCGAAGCGGCGCAGCCGCGGCAGCAGCGCGACCAGGCCTTCCTGCAGCGATGGGTGGGCGGTCGGTCCATTCATGGCGGTATACGCTCCGTGGCGCGGATTCCATCCCGCCACGGGCGGCGCGATGCTAGCACCGCCCCGGGACGGATCCGCCGCCTCCGGACGTAGGACACCGCATGCACCCCCGCCCGCCCCCGCCCCGCCATCGCCGAGTTCGCCCCGCCCGCCGCACCGGCGCGGGCACGGGCGCGTGCGGCGTGCCGGGGCGCGTGCGCGGCGCCGTCTGCCGCGGGATGCTGCTGCTCGGCCTCGCCTTGGCGACGCCGGCGGCCGCGCTGGGCCTGCCGATCGGGCTGCCGCCGGTGCCCGATGCGGTGGGCGCGGTGGATCCGCTGGTGCGCGACACGGCGGCGCTGGCGCGCGAACGCCTCGATCGCGTGCAGTCCCTGCTGCGCGTGCACCGCCGCGAGCTGGAGGCCGATCCGCGCGGCGCGCCGGTGGTGCGCGGCGAGCTGCTCGCCATCGACCCGTCGCCCGGGGCCGTGCAGGCGCTGCGCGAGGCCGGCTTCCGCGTGCGGGAGGAACGCGCGCTCGAGCCGCTCGGACTGCGCCTGCTGGTACTCGAGCCACCGGCGCGGCAGTCGCTGCCGCGCGCGCTGCGCCAGGTGCGGCGGATCGACCCCGGCGGCCGCTACGACTACAACCATCTCTACCTCGGCGCCGCGCCGGACCCGAACGGCACGGCGGCCCCCGCGTCGACGGCGGTCGCGCCGGCGACCTCGCCCCTCGCCGCCGGCGCGGACAACGACGCGCCGCTGGTCGGCCTGGTCGACGGCGGCGTGGATGCCTCGCTGCCGGTCTTCGCGGGCCGCGACCTGCGTCGGCACGGCTGCCCGTCGGCCGCGCCCGACCCGCACGGCACGGCCGTCGCCGCCCTGCTGCTGCAGGCGCCGCGCCTGCGCCTGCGCGCCGCCGACATCTATTGCGGCGAACCCGCCGGCGGCGCCGTGACGCGCCTGGCCGAGGCGCTGGCCTGGCTGGCCGGCGAGCGCGCACAGGTGATCAACCTCAGCCTGGTCGGCCCGCCCAACGCGCTGATGGAGGCGCTGGTCGTGCGCCTGCAGCAGCGCGGCCACGTGCTGGTGGCGGCGGTGGGCAACGACGGGCCGGCGGCGCCGCCGCTGTATCCGGCGGCCTACCCGGGCGTGATCGGCGTGGCCGCGGTGGATGCGCGCGGGCGGCCGCTGCCGGAATCGGGCCGCGGCGCGCACGTCGACATCGCGGCGAACGGCCTGTTCGCGCTGGCCGACGCGAAAGGCCGCGCCCGCAGCTTCCGCGGCACCTCGTTCGCGGCGCCGCGGGTCGCGCGCCGCGCCGCGCTGCTCCTGCCCGCCGGGGCCGCCGACCCCGCGGACGCGACCCTGCGCGCCCTCGCCGCCGAATCCCGGGACGCCGGGCCGCGCGGCCGCGACACCCGTTTCGGCGAAGGCGTGCTCGGGGACGAGACGTCAGCGCGCTAAACGGCGCCTGAACCTTTCCGGTGCCGTCGCGGCGGCCGGGATGGAATCGCCCTCCCCGGTCGTAGACCCCTTCGAAGGCGCGGATCGTCCGCGTCGAACGAAGGAGACTTCCATGGATCGCAAGCTGCTCGCCGCCGCGGTGTTCGCGGCCCTGTTCGCTTCCTCCTCCCTCCAGGCGCAGTCGCTGGTGGGCGGCGTCACCGGTTCGCTCGGCGGCCAGGCCGGCGGCGCGCTGTCGGCGCCCGGCAACCTCGGCGTGCGCGATGGCCTCGGCCGCGCCGGCGACGGCGTGCGCGGCACCCTGGCCGAACGTCGCGCCGCCCTGCGCGCCGAGCGCGAGCGCCTGCGCGAGCTGCGTGCCCGCCAGGCCGATGCCACCGCCGGCGCCGATGCGGCGCTGTCGGGCGCCGCCGATGCAGCCCTGCAGTCCGGCAACAACGGTGCCGACACCGGCGGCTCGATCGCCGGCCAGGCCGACGCCGTGTTCGGCGCCACCGGCGCCGTCGCCGGTGACCCGGGTGCCCCGGCCACGCCGGCCGCGCCCACGACGCCCGCCACGCCCGCGATGCCTGCGGTGCCCGCGGTGCCGGCCGCGCCGGCGCTGCCGGCGGCCTCCGATGCGCCGGCCATCGTGGCGGCGCAGGCCAACCGCGCCAACGCCGTCGCCGCGATCGCGGGCGAAGCCAGCGGCCGCGCCACCGGCGCCACCGGCGGCGACAGCGGCGGCGAAGCGCCTGCCGCCGGCAGCCCCGCCCAGCCGGGCGGCACGATGATGCCGGTACTGCCCGATCCGCTGCCCGCCTCGGGCGACGGCAACGGCCAGGACCCGGGAAGCGACGACGGCAGCGCGCCTGCCGATCCGCCGCGCCGCGGCCTCGGTGCCCGCGTCGGTGCCGATGCCCAGGCCGACGCCGACGCCTCGGCCTCGCGCGACGGCGTCGACGCCCGCGCCAGCGGCCGCGCCTCGGCCGATGCCCAGGCGGGCCGCGAGGGCTGAACCACGCGCCCACCGATCCCCCGTTTCAACCCGCTCCCCGCGTGGACACGGCGGGCGCCCCGGCGCCCGCCGTCTTTTTTTCGTGGCGACAGGTCCGACGCCATCCGCTACCCTCGGGCCTCTTCGCCTGCGGAATCGCGGAAGCATGGCTTCACCCTCGCGCTGGACGCCGATGGCCCGGGCCCTTTTGCTGGCCGGCGCGTGCGCGCTTTCGCTCCCGGTCGCGGCGATCCAGGGCCTGGACGCGCCCGCCGCCGGGTCCGCGCCCGCGGCCAACGCCGATCATCCCGCCCCGCTCGACGCGCTGCTCGACGAAGCCGAAGCCCTGCGCACCGCCGACCGCCACCGCTTCGCCGTCCTGGTGGACGCGCTGAACCTGCGCGCGGCCGAAGCCAGCCCGGCCCAGCTGCGGCGCCTGGAGGTGCTCAACATCTACGACCTGGCCAACTCGGGCCGCTACGACCTGGCCATCGGCCGCGGCCGCGCGCTGTTCGAACACACCGACGACGTCGCGACGAAATTCCGGGTCGGCGCCCTGGTGGTGAACGGCCTGGCCGCGACGCGCGAATTCGGCGAGGCCCTGCGCGTGCTCGACGCCACGCTGGCGCTGTCGGACCGGATCCGCGACCCGGCGCTGCTGCACCACGGCCTGGCCGCCGCCGCGGTCATCCACAACAAGGTCGGCCAACCCGAGCTGGCCCTGCACTACGCCGACCGCGTGCTCGCCGACCAGCCCTCGCCGCGCACCAGCTGCCTGGTCGGCCATGCGCGGCTGGAAGCGCTGCAGGCCCTGGGAAAGCTGGCGAGTGAATCGCTGGCCATCCAGCACCTGATCAAGCAATGCCAGCAGGCCGGTGAACACGTCGGCGGGCATTTCCTGCGCGGCCTGCTGGCCCGGCAGATGGCGGCCGCCGGCCAGCGGCGCGAGGCCATCGCCATGCTGGGGCGCTACCTGCCGGACATGCGCGCGCAGCGCTACGCGCGCCTGGTCGGCGAGACCGAATCGCTGCTGGCCGAGCTGCTGCTGGCCGAAGGCCGCCCCGCCGAGGCGGAGGCGCACGCGCGCGAGGCGGTGGACAACAGCGCCGGCATGGTCAACTCCCTGCCGCTGGTGGCGGCGCACCGCGTGCTCTACGAAACCGCCCGGGCGCGCGGCGACCTCGCCGACGCGCTGCGCCACCTGCAGCGCCTGTCCGAGATCGAGCGCGCCTACCTCGACGAACTCAAGGCGCGCGAACTGGCCGTGCAGATGGCGCGCCACGAGGCCGACTTCCAGGCCCAGCGCATCGCCCTGCTCGACGAGCAGAACGAGGTGCTCCGGCTCGAGCAGAGGTTGGCCGAGACCTCCGCCGCGCGCACCCGGCTGCTGCTGGTGATGCTGGTGGTGATGCTGGCCTTCGCCGCGCACTTCGGCTGGCGCACCAAGCGCGCGCAGCTCGGCTTCCGGCGCATGGCCGAGACCGACGCGCTGACCGGCGTGAGCAACCGCCACCACTTCAGCCGCCGCGCCGCCGCCGCGCTCGAGTACTGCCGCAAGGGCGGCGAGGACGCGGCGCTGGTGATGTTCGACCTCGACGAGTTCAAGGCGATCAACGACCGCCACGGCCACGCGCTCGGCGACTGGGTGCTGCAGCAGGTCGCCGCGGCCTGCCGCGAGGCCTGCCGCAAGAACGACCTGTTCGGCCGCCTCGGCGGCGAGGAGTTCGCCTTCCTACTGGTGGGAGGCGACGTGCAGGCGGGCCTGGCGCTGGCGCGCGACTGCCGCACGCGACTGGCGGCCATCGACGCCTCGCGCCTCGGCGCCGGCGCGCGCATCAGCGCCAGCTTCGGCGTCGCCGACGCGCGCGGGGGTGGCTACGACTTCCTGCCCCTGCTCGCCGCCGCCGACGCGGCGATGTACCAGGCCAAGCGCGAGGGCCGCGACCGCATCGCCCTCGCCGCCCCGCCGACCGCGCAGCCCGCAACGGCCTGAGCCGCGCGGCTCGGCCATCGCGCCGCGCCCTGCAAGAATTTTTCCCGGTTGCGCCCCGGCCGCCCTCGCGCGGCGGCCGTTGCCGCGCGCGAGGCGCGTTGGCAGGGAGGCGGCGTGTTCAGCGCGCATTTGGAACGCCGTCACAGTCGTCGCGCGAACCGTGAACCACGGCGCAGGCGAAGTGTGAGAAGGGCCATGGAAACGCCCGAAACGTGAGGCAATTCCCACAGTTTCCAACTGTGAGCAGGGACGCAAACGCGCGCGGCACCGAAACCTAGAGTGCAGCCATCGAAGCACGCATCGCTTCGACGGATCCCAGGAGCCACGCCATGAACGCCGTCGCCCGCCGCCTCGCCCCCCGCCCGCTGCAGGTCCTCGTTGCCGGCCTCGTGCTGGCCGCCGGCCTGGCCTGCGTGCCGGCCGTCCAGGCCCAGGACGCGACCGACGGCGTGCAGGCCGCCGCGGTGACGGCGCGGGCGCAGCTCGATTTCCGCATCGTCATCCAGGACGCGATCCGCGTGAAGCAGGGTGACTTCGATGCGGCCACGGCCGGCCGCGCCGCCTGGCGCCCGAAGGTGATCCAGCGCCGCGACGTCGTCGAAGGCCGCACGCTGGTGACGCTCGCCCAGCCCTGAGCGGCGCCGCGCGGGCGATAATCGCCGGACCCCGCGTCCGAGCCCGCCCATGCGTTTGCCCCCCGACAGCCCGCGCCTGCGCTTCTCGCCGCTGGCCGATGCCGACGACCGCTTCCTTGTCGAACTGCTCAACGACCCCGACTTCCTGCGCCACATCGGCGACCGCCAGGTGCGCGACGCCGCCGGCGCCCGCGCCTGGCTCGCGGCCGGCCCGCGCGCGAGCTACGAAGAACACGGCATGGGCCTGTGGCGCGTCTCGGGCCTGGACGACGATGCCCCGCTGGGCCTGTGCGGCCTGGTCGTGCGCGAGGGCCTGCCCGGCCCCGACCTCGGTTACGCCTTCCTGCCCGCGGCGCGCGGCCGCGGCATCGCCCGCGAAGCCGCCGCCGCGACGATCGCCCTCGCCTTCGACGGGCTGGGCCTGCCGCGCCTGCTGGCCATCGTCACCGAAGCGAACGCGGCGTCGATCCGCCTGCTCGAGTCGCTGGGCCTGGTGCAGGTCGGCCACCACGAGGCCGGCGTCGAGCGCCTGCGCCTGCACGCGCTCGACGCCGTCGCCTGGCGCGCCGCTCAGACCGGCGTCGGGTTGCGGTAGGCGAAGCTGGCCTGGTGCCAGTAGGGATAGGGCTTGGGCCGCGCGCTGGCGGCATCGAGCCGGGCCACCTGGTCGGGCGTGAGGTTCCAGCCGACCGCGCCGAGGTTCTGGCGCAGCTGCTCCTCGTTGCGCGCGCCGATGATGACGGTGCTCACCGTCGGGCGCTGCAGCACCCAGTTCAGCGCCACCTGGGGCACGGTCTTGCCGGTTTCCGCGGCGACGGCGTCGAGGGCGTCCACGACGCGATAGAGGTACTCCTCGTCCACCTGCGGGCCGCCGTCGGCGACGACCTTGGAGTTCAGGCGGCTGCCCTCGGGCAGCGGCTGGCCGCGGCGGATCTTGCCGGTCAGGCGGCCCCAGCCCAGCGGGCTCCAGACCACCGCGCCCACGCCCTGGTCGGCGGCCAGGGGCATCAGCTCCCACTCGTAGTCGCGGCCGACCAGCGAGTAGTAGGCCTGGTGCGCGACGTAGCGCGGCCAGCCGTGGCGGTCGGCCGCCGCCAGCGACTTCATCAGGTGCCAGCCGCTGAAGTTGGACGCGCCGACGTAGCGGATCTTGCCGTCGCGCACCAGCACGTCCAGCGTCTGCAGCACCTCCTCCACCGGCGTGCGCGCGTCGAAGCCGTGCAGCTGGAACAGGTCGATGTAGTCGGTGCCCAGGCGCTTGAGCGAGCCCTCGACCTGGCGCAGCAGGTGGTGGCGCGAGGAACCCACCTCGTTCTCGCCCTGGCCGAAGCGGAAGGTCGCCTTGGTGGAAATGATCAGCGACTCGCGCGGGCGGCCCTTGATCGCCTCGCCGAGGATGGATTCGGAGGCGCCGCGGGAATAGATGTCGGCGCTGTCGAACAGGTTCACGCCGTGCTCGAGGCAGACGTCGACGAGGCGGCGGGCCTCGGCCACGTCGGTCTGGCCCCAGCCCTTGAAGAAGTCGCCGACGCCACCGAAGGTGCCGGTGCCGAAGCTGAGCACGGGCACGCGGAAGCCCGAGCGGCCGAGGTAGCGATGTTCCATGGTGTCGTCTCCGAAACAGGGGCGGCCATTGCAGCGCCGGCGCGGCGCGCGCGGCAAGCCCGGTCGCGGAATGCTGCATTGCCCGCCCGGCGCCGGATGCGGATGGCGGCGCGCGAGGGATGCCGATGGCGGCGAGGCGCAGGAGGCGGAAGCGGCGCGGCGGGCGCGCGGGCACGGGTGCGGGCCCGGAAAAGACACGGGGCGGGCCGCTTTCGCGACCCGCCCCGCGGGAACTGCCTGGCGCGCGATCCGT
>VFQN01003757.1_pt1 | contig 21043 bp, 18 predicted proteins | sample 3512371 | NCBI WGS metagenome assembly VFQN01 (sample SAMN10412370, study PRJNA504923) | tailings metagenome | isolation source: Replicate 2 from Balatoc abandoned mine | place: Philippines: Itogon, Benguet | collected 2017-08-28
CGGGAATCGGGTAGCGGGATGGGTCAGGCCCGAGCCGTCACAGAGGTAGGGCGGGCTGTCCCAGCCCGCCGCGCGCGGTTGCGACCGGCGCCCGATCGAGAGGGTGTACGTGCAGCGCTGGTGTCACCTGCCTGCAGTAGCGCGTTCGCGGGCGGCGAAGTGGCGCCACGCGGCCACGGTGAACAGGTTGATGCCCACGGCCACCAGGTTCCACGCCACCACCGGTCGCGACACGATCAGCAGGCCGTAGTAGACCCACAGGATCTGGAAGACGCCGAGGATGGCCACCGTCCTCGGGTTCATGCCCGCGGCGGATCGCCGCCGCAGCATCGCGACGAGGTCGGGAAGGCCGGCAAACGTCGTCCCGGCGCCGGCGACGAGGCCGATGATCTCCGATCGCTGCCAGCGGGGCAGCACGAGGCTCGCCACGTCGTGCGGCACGAGGTCGTCGCAGCCGGCCGCCACCAGGCCCGACAGGGCGACGAACGCGACGGCCGCGCCGCGCGTCATGCTCGCTACTCCTCCCCGGCGTCAGGGCCTGACCGTGACGGCCGACGCCAACTGGAACTGCAGGCGGGTCTCGGCCGGCAGCTTCAGGTGCTCCTCACCCTGGCTGGCGACGACGGCGCCCGTCACGGCGCCGACGGCCATGCCGATGGCCGCGCCCTCGCCGCCGCCCGCGATGCCGCCGACGAGCGCGCCGAGACCCACGCCGCCACCGATCTTCCGGGCCGTCTTCTTGCCCTCGCCCTTGCCCTTCGACTCCACGTACGTCGTCACGACGTCGTACGACACGCCGCCGACGCGGACGCTGTTGGCCTTGAGCGTCACCTTGTCGCTGCCCTTCATCTTGCCCGACTGCGCGACGTTGGCGACCTGCAACACGACGGCGGCCCCTCGCGGAATCACGACCTTGCCGTTGATCATGACCGGGTCGTCGGTGAGCGCCCGGACGGTCTCGCCGACCTTCGTCGCGTCCACGTCGATCCCGTCCACGAGGCGCACGTTGAGGATGGTGTTGGCCGGGATGGTCACCGGCGCCGGCCGGCTTGCGGGCTCGGGTGGCGGGGGCGGGGTGCGGGGCGAGTACTCGATGGACGCGACGTCTTCCATCGGGAACTGCGCTCGACGGCCGTTGGCGAGTGTCATGCGGACGGTGGTGGCGTCCTGGCTCGTGACGGTCCCCTCGACCGTCTGGCCCGTGCGCAGCTTCACCTTGTCGGCCGACAGGGCCGCGCCCGACAGCAGGAGGGCGATGGCCAGGCAGATGGACGTTCGATGGGCAGGCATCGGCTTCTCCTCTCGCGGGCTACGGGACGACGGGCAGTGCCGACGCGATCTGCAGGTCGACGATCATCAGCAGCTGGTTCTCGATCTGGAGGAAGCGCGCCGCCACGCGCGGCGACAGCGCGGCCTTCATGCGCGCGTGGTACTTCTGCTTCAGGGCCGTGCGCTTCGCCTCGAGATCGAAGACCCTGTCGGCCAGCGACGAGGCCAGGTCGTCGGTCATCGAGCCGTAGTGCGTGACGTACTCCCGGATGCCGGCGACCTTCTGGTCCTGCAGGGCCGACAGCTCCGCGTCGTACTCCCGATAGATCGGCCAGAACACCAGGTCCTCGGCGTCCGACAGCCCCATCAACTCGGTGAGGAACGCCACCTTCTGCGACCGCACGTCCGACCGCAGCAGCTCGACGTACGCGCTGAGGTTGGCATCGCGCGTCTGCCGTTCGCTCGGCGCCTGCTGCGCCGACGCCGTCCCGGCCGCCAGGCCGAGGGCGAGAAGACACATGCCGATTGCGGATCTGCCCATCGCGATCTCCGTTCGTCCACAGCCCCCGGGAACACCATGGGCCGGCCCACCGGACGCGGGCGCTGGAGAGCGAAGCAGGGGCCATGCCAGCGTCGGTGTCGACGCAGGCGGGCGGAATCCCGATGTCGTCGCCGGCGTCCTCCACCATGACGTGCGGCGCCCGAAATATCGGGGCGTCAGGCGTCGATCGCGTGGAGGTGGAGGGGCACGGGGCCTGCGGGCCGCAGGCTGATGCGCGGGCTCGCCTTGACGGTGAACCCGTCGGGCAGCGCGAAGTCGAACCGCTGCAGCAGCGAGGCGACGATGAGCGGCGCTTCCATCGAGGCGAGGCCGGAGCCGATGCACATCCGTGGACCGGCGCCGAACGGGAAGTAGGCGAGCTTCGGCCGTCCGGCCGACGCCTCGGGCAGGAACCGATCCGGTTCGAACGCCTCTGGTCGATCCCAGAACCGCGGCGACCGGTGCACGACCCACGGCGCCACGACGACCAGCGCACCGGCCGGGATGGCGAAGCCGCCGATCTCGTCGGCCTCGATGGCCGTGCGGCCGAAGCCCCAGGCTGGTGGCCACAGGCGGAGCGACTCGCGGAAGACGCGACCCAGGTAGGGCATGGCCTCGAGTGCCTCGGGTGTCGGCCGTGCGCCGCCCGTGGCTTGCACGACCTCGGCCCGGGCGCGGGCCCGCGCCCCGGGATGCTGGGCGAGCAGCACCAGCGTCCACACCACGGCGTCGGTCACCGTATCGTGGCCCGCGTTCAGCATCGTCACGACCTCGTCTCGGAGCTGGCGATCGTCCATCGCCTCCCCCGTCTCGGGGTCGCGCGCACGCACCAGCAGGCCGAGCAGGTCCGCGCCCGGGTCGTCGGCGGCCTGGCGGCGCGCGATCACGCCGTAGACGAACTCGTCGATCACGCGCAGCGAGCGGTCGAACCGGCGCTGGGCGCGTGTGGTCCACCACGAGGGCATCCGGATGGGCACGAAGGCGCGCGCCGGATGGATGGCGTCGTTCACCCCGTGCACGGCATCGACCAGTTCGGGCATGCGGGCAGAGGCGTCCACGCCGAACAGCATGCGCAGCGCCACGCGCAGCGTGAGGGCGGTCAACTCCTCCCGGAGCAGGACCGGTTCACCGACACGCGCCCGGCGCTCCCACTCCGGAAGGGCCTCGTCCACGCCCGCGAGGATCGTGTCTGCGAACCGGGGCAGGTTCGACCGCTGGAACGCGCCCTGCGCGATGCGCCGTTGCCGCAGCCAGAACGCGCCCTCGCTCGTGAACAGGCCGTTGCCCATCAGCGGCGCGAGCACGGCCCTGTACCTCTCGCCCTTCTTGTAGTTGGCGTGGTTGTCCTGCAGGACGTGCTTGACGAGGTCCGGGTGGAACACCGCATACGACCGGTTCGGCCGCAGCGTGACGATGTCGCCGAAGCGCGCCTCGAGGTCGGTGAGGAAGGCGAGCGGATCGCGCGCGCCGCGCCAGATGCGGACGACCAGGTGCTCCGGAGGTTCGGGTGGTGTCCTGGCCATCGTGCCTGTCACCAGAGGCCGGGCACCAGGCGATAGCGGGTCAGCCCGGCGTATGCCTCGTAGCCCGGCAGGTTGGCGCGCAGGGTGCGGTCCTCGAGCGACGTGCGCACGACGTAGGCGATGATCAGCGCGCCGATCGGGAGGTAACCCCAGAGCGACCCCACGACGAGGGGCCATCCGGTGAACATCAGGAGCAGCCCCGTGTACATCGGGTGCCTGACGAACCGGTACGGGCCGTCGCGCACCACGACCTGGCCGCGATCGTGCTGCAGGCGCACGGCCAGCTCCATGAACGGATTGGTGACCGACGCCAGCGCCACCGGGATCGTACCCGCCAGGTGCAGCAGCAGGCCGACCCACAACCATGAGGGGTCCAGGCGAGACCAGCCGAAGCGGTGATCGAGGCCCGCGACCAGGAGGAACGTGAGCGACAGCGGGATCGACACGGCGAAGAACACCTTGTCCCACGGCTCCACGTTGTCGTGCTTCTCGAGCCGGGCGCGGCTGAGCGCGGGGTTCTTCCACAGCATCAGCACGTGATTGAGCAGGATGCCGCCGACGATGAGCGCGCACAGCAGCCATCCGCGCGGCCAGGCCAGCCGGCCGGCGCCGAGGAAGAGGAGGCCGAGAAGCGGGAGCTTGGCCGCAGCGCGCAAGACCAGCTTCCAGGCGGGCTCGCGAGCAGGACGCGCGCTGGAGGTCATCGATGTCCTCGTGGGTGGTGCGAGGGCACGCTACCGGTGACACGGCAGGCTGTCAAGGGCGACTCCTCCCTTGATGCCCTTGTCACTCTTCCCTTGTAGCCCTTGCCACTCCTCCCTTTTCCCTTGTCCCTTGATACAGTCGCCCCATGCACGCTCGGCTTGCCGATGGCTCGGTCGTGTTCGCCGACGAGACGGGCGCGGGGCCGCCGGTCCTGCTGTTGCACGGCGTGCCCGACACGTCTGCGGTGTGGCGCCACGTGACGCCGGCACTGGCCGCACGGCGCCGCTGCGTGGCCCTGGATCTCCCCGGATTCGGCGGCTCGTCGGCACCCGACACCTTCGACGCCTCGCTCGACGGCATGGCACGGTGGGTCGAGGACGCCTTGAACGTCGTGGGGATCGAGGCCCCCGTCGATCTCGTCGTCCACGACTTCGGCGGAGTGTTCGGTCTGGCGTGGGCGGTCCGGCACCCCGCGCGCGTGCGTCGCCTCGTCATCCTGAACACGGTCTTCTTTCCCGACTACCGGTGGCACTTCTGGGCGCGCGTCTGGCGAACGCCGCTCCTCGGCGAACTCAGCTTCGCCTGCAACAGCCGATGGGGGCTGTCGTTCGAGATGCGACGCGGGTCACGTCGCCTGCCGCGGGCCCATGCATTCGAGGCCTTCGCCCGGCTCACGCCGGCCGCCACCCGCATGATCCTGCGCTTGTACCGCGCGACGGATCCGGCCGACTTCGCGCCGTGGCAGCACGGCCTTCGCGCGCTCATGGCGACGGTGCCGGCGCTCGTCCTGTGGGGCGATAGGGATCCCTACATCGACGCCTCGTTCGCCGAACGCTTCGGCGCACGAGAGGTGCGGCATCTCCCCGACGCCGGCCACTGGCTACAGGTCGAGGAGCCGGGGGCCGTCGGCGAGCACCTGGTCCGCTTCCTCGCCTGACGTGTTCGGGCCGCTCGCCGGCGGTCGGCGCGCCTGTCGGTTTCCGACAGCCGATTGCGATGTCCCTCTTGCGGGGTCGCGGACAGTTCGCCCGCGGCCGCCAGGAAAGGACTCATGCCATGTCGTCATCCATCTCCGTGCTGGACGCCCTCGTCCAGCCCCACAACCTCCGCGCCTCGTCTGTGTGGAGTTCGGGCGGACACGCCTACGAGCAGATCAGCCGCGGCATCGCCGACGCCCTCGAGCACACCGTGCTGCGACTCGACCCGGCTCCCCGCGAGCGCGTGCTCGACGTGGCCACCGGCACCGGGTGGACGTCGCGCCTCGTCGCGCGACGGGGTGCACGGGTCATCGGGGTCGACATCGCTGCCGACCTGATTGCGGTAGCCCGGGAGCGCGCGGCCGGCGAAGGGTTGCCGATCGAGTACCGGATCGGCGATGCGGAGCGCCTGCCGTTTGCCGACGGCGAGTTCGACGCGGTCGTCTCGACGTTCGGCGTCATGTTCGTGGGGCGTCCGGAGGTCGCCGCCAGCGAGCTCGCTCGGGTCGTGCGGCCAGGTGGCCGTCTGGCGCTCGCCACGTGGACACCCGACGGCCACGTGTACGGCATGTTCCGCGTGATGCGGCGGTACATGCCCCTGCCCCCTGATCCCGCTCCGCCGTCGCCGTTTGCCTGGGGACGCGTGTCGCGGCTCCACGAACTGCTCGGCCACGCGTTCGACCTGGGCTTCGAGCCGGCGACGTCCTTCTACAGGGAACCCACGCCGTCGGCCGCGTGGGAGACGTTCGTGGCGGGGTACGGGCCGCTGCGCGCGCTCGCCGCGGGTCTCGACGACGTTCGACGCCAGCGGCTGCGCGACGACTTCATCGCGTTCCACGCCGGGTTCACCACGGAGCTGGGCGTCACGGTGCCGCGCGAGTACGTGATGGCGCTCGGTATTCGCCGGTGAGACAGGTGGGGCCGGCTCTCCGAGCCGGCCGCCACACCTTCGCGGACGGCTGGGACAGCCGTCCCTACCTTCCACATCCACACCCTCGCGGACGGCTGGGACAGCCGTCCCTACCTACCGCACCCACACCTTCGGGAACGGCTGGGGCAGCCGTCCCTACCTTCCACACCCACACCTTCGCGGACGGCTGGGACAGCCGTCCCTACCCACCGCACCCACACCTTCGCGGACGGCTGGGACGGCCGTCCCTACCCACCGCACCCACGTCCCGGCCGTCCGCCGCCACCTACCGACTCGTGGCGAGGCGGGCCAGCAGGCGCCTGCCGTCCTCGAGGCTCCACGCGTCGTCGGCAAAGGCCCGTCGGCGCATGGGCACGACATCGGGGGCGAGGGCCCGGATCCGGAGGGCTTCCTCGGCCAGCGCGCGGGCCAGGTCGGGCTGCCCCGACACCCTGTGCAGGTCTGCCCGTTCGAGTAAGTAGATGGCCACCAATTGGTGCTCGTCGCCGAGGGCCGTTCGCGCCGCGGACACGGCCTCGTCGAGCGTGGCCGCGGCCTCGCGGAGCCGGCCCTGGGCGCGCAGTTCGTGGGCCAGCGTGCGCAGCATCATCGCGACGTTGGGGTGCGTCGGTCCCAGGCCTTCCCGCAGCATGGCCAGCGCCTCGCGCAGGGTCGCCACGGCCGACGCATGGTCGCCGCGCTCGGAGGCGATGAGCGCCAGGTCGTGCAGCGTGAGTGCCGTGTTGGGGTTGCGTGCACCACGTGTGCGCCTGTTGATCTCGAGGCACTCGCGGAGCAGCGTCTCAGCCCCGGTCAGGTCGCCGTCGAGTCGCAGCGCCGATGCAACGGCGCTCAGGCTCACGGCCGTCTCCGGATGGTGTTCGCCGAGGGCTGCCCGCCGAATCGCGAGCGCCTCGCGCTGCAGCGGTGCGGCCCGCTGGTTGTCGCCCCGGTCCTGGTACACACGCGCGAGTTCGACCAGCGTGAGGGCGACGTCGGCGTGCCCGGACCCGAGGAGGCGCCGCCGCATGGCGAGCGCGCGTTCGAGCCGCGCTTGCGCGCTGCCGTAGTCGCCCCGCTCCATCGACAGGACCCCGAGGTCGTTCAGGGCCGTGGCCACGCGCTCGTGCTCGCGCCCGAACGCCTGCTCGGCGCTCGCGAGTCCCTGCTCCAGGAGTTGCTGCGCCCTGTCGTAGGCCCCGAGCTTGCGGTACGTCCGCCCCATCGTGATGAGCAGGTCGGCCTGCAGCTCCGGCCGCCCCGACAGCACCGATGCGACCTGTGCCGCCTGCGCGTCGAGCAACGTGCGGGCGGCGAGGGTCTGCCCGCCGCCACCGGGCGCGTACGGATCGGCGCCGGCAAGGATCTGCAGCAGGAGCTCGTTGACCTTCACGGCCTTCTCGGTCTCGAGCCGCGCCTTGTCGCGTGCCGCCGCCAGTCCCACCATGTAGACCGTGGTCAGCAGCGCGACGGTCGCCACCACGAGGACCGACACGCTCACCGCACGTGCATGGCGACGCACGAAGCGTGCAGCCCTGTACGCCACCGAATCGGGCTTGGCCAGGATCGGCTCGTGCTGCAGGTATCGCCGGATGTCGCCGGCCATGGCCTCCACCGACACGTAGCGCGCGGCCGGGTCCTTCTTGAGCGCCGTCGCGACGATGGTGTCGAGGTCGCCGCGCAGGAGCCGGCGGAGCCTGGCGGGCGTCGTGCCGAGGCGTGCGGCGTGCTCGTGCGGGTCTGGCTCGCCAGGCGCCGGCGCCATCACGGCCTCAGACACGGCCGGCGGGTCGACGTCGACGATGGCACGCAGCAGCGTGGCGGGTGACCGGTCGGAGCCGAGCGGATGCCGGCCGGTGAGCAGGACGGAGAGCAGCAGCCCGAGGGCGTGCACGTCGGTTGCCGTGGTGACCGCTCGACCGGTGACCTGCTCTGGCGCCGCGTACGCTGGGGTGAGCGCGCGACCGATCTCGCGCGTGAGCGCCGCCGCCTCGGACGAGTCAGCCGAGTCGGCGTCGCCCTCGGGATCGAGCAGCTTCGCGATGCCGAAGTCGAGCAGCTTGACGTGACCGTCGGCATCGACCAGCACGTTCTCGGGCTTGATGTCGCGATGCACCGTGAGGTGCGCGTGCGCGTAGGCCACCGCATCGAGCACGTCGAGGAACAGGCGCAGGCGGCCGGGCACGTCGAGCCGTTCCCGATCGCAGTAGGTGTCGATCCGCTCGCCGTCCACGTACTCGAGCACCAGGTAAGGCTGCCCGGTGTCGGACACACCGGCGTCGATCAGGTGTGCGATTCGCGGATGCTGCAGGCGCGCGAGGATCGTTCCCTCGCGCCGGAAGCGCCGTTCACCCGAGCGTCCCACGAGGGCGAGGTCGAGCAGCTTCACCGCGACGCGACCTTCGAACCGCCCGTCGCACCGTTCGGCCAGCCACACGCTGCCGCTGCCGCCCGTGCCCAGCGGCGACACGAGCCGGTACGCGCCGACCACGTGGCCGGCCAGGGTGGCCGGAGGTGGGCCGACGAGGGGGACGTCGAGGAAGCCCGCGCCGGCGAGTCGCACGTGGTCGCGCAGCAGCAGGTCGAGGTCGGCGGCCAGCGTCGCGTCGGTGGCCGCCAGCGCGGCGACGTAGCGTCCGCGCTGGTCGGTGGGCAGATCGAGCGCCTCCTCGAGCAGCGGGCTCACGCGAGCCCACCGCTCAGGCCGAAGGCGCTGCATCGTCGGTTCCGCCCGGCCGTGGCGACACGCTCATGGCCTGGTGCAGGAAAAGGCGCCCCTTCTCCCACTTGCGCTGGATGGTGCGTTCCGAGACGCCTCGCATCGCGGCGATCTCGGCAAACGAGAAGCCACAGAAGAACTTCAGCTCGACGATCTCGGCCAGCAGGGGCTCCACGTCGGCCAGTTCGTCGAGCGCGTCGGCGATGGCCATGACGTCGGCGGGATCGGTCGCGCTCGCGTCGCGCTCGGGATCCAGCGTGGTCATCTGCACCAGGCCGCCGCGCTTCTCCGACCGGCGCCGCCGGATGTCGTCGACGATGAGTCCGCGCATCACCCGCGCCGCGTAGCCCATGAAGCGGGCGTGATCGACGAACACCTGGCCTTCTCGTCCTGCGATCGAGAGATAGGCCTCGTGCAGCAGCGTCGTGGCTCCGACACCCGCGAGCGAACCCCGACGGTAGACCTCGCGCCGCGCGAGGCGATGCAGTTCCGTGTAGAGCGACAGGAACCACGCCTCGGCCTGGGGCGGTTCGGCAATCGGCAGCGGCAGAGCGAGGGCAGTGGACATCGACGCGCTCCTTCCTGACGCGCGGACTTCGATGCTCGCGCATAGAGGCCAACGTCGCCGCGGTCCGTGGCGAACGCCGAATCGGCCCTGTCGCCTTTCTGCCGCCGTTCTCGATTCCTGGAAGCGGCGGGAGGACTTTCCCCATCGACGCCGGCCGTCGACGGTCGCGACGCCGCCCGGCAAGTCCGAACCGCCCGTCATCCAGGAGGTCGTCATGTTCATTCGCTCAGCCATCGTGGGCCTCGCCATCTGGGCGAGCGCCGTCCCAGCCATTGCCGATCCGGCACCCAACGTGGTGACCGACTGGGCCCAGATTGCCCAGCAGGCCATCCACAACGCCGGGGCGCCCCGGTCCGCCGGCACGTCGGAGATCCTCCACGCGATGGTCATGATTGCCGCGTACGACGCGGCCGTGGCCGTCGAGGGCGGGTTCGAGCCGTTTGCCGTCGCCATCGGGCCCGTGCCCTACGCCGACGTGCGGGCGGCGATCGCCACCGCGGCCTACCGCACCGCGCGCGCCCGCGTGGCCGCATCGCAGCTGGCCTACCTCGACCAGCAGTACGCCGCGTACATGGCCACGATTCCCTCCGGCGTCGGCCGGACGGAAGGCGTCCGCGTCGGCGAGGCCGTCGCGGCGGCCGTCCTGGCCCGCCGCAGCGGCGACCGCTTCGACAGCGTGCGACTGTACGAGTGCAGCGGCACACCGACGGCACCCGGCGAATTCGAGCCCGACACCGGCTGCCCGACGGGCCCGACGTCGCCGCAGCCGGTCGACGTGAAGGTCGGCCTCATCGCGCCGTTCACGTTCGACGATCCGACGCGCTTCAGGCCGGATGGCCCCGATCCGTTGACGTCGAGCGCGTATGCGGAGGACTTCGCCGAGACGCGCGACCTCGGACGTGCCGACAGCGTGCTGCGGTCACCCGAACAGACCGACGTGGCGTACTTCTGGGCCGAGAACCCCTACGTGCACTGGAACCGGAACCTGATCGGCCTCGCCGAGGCGTATGGACTCGACGTGCTCGATACGGCGCGCCTGTTCGCGATGGTGCACACGGCTGCCGCCGACGCGATCATCGTCGGCTTCGAGGCCAAGTATCACTACGCCGCCTGGCGCCCACGCACGGCCATCCCTCGCGCAGACGAGGACGGCAATCCCGATACCGATGCCGACCCCGGCTGGCAGCCGTTGCTCAAGGTGAACCATCCGGAGTACCCGTCGGGTCACGGCTTCTGGTCCACCGCGGTGGTGGACGCCGTGGGGGCGTTCTTCCGCACCAACCGGGTCACGTGGACGCTGCGCACGTCGAAGGCGGCCGTGCCGGCCGTCGTGCAGACCGAGAGGACCTACGACAACCTCAACAGGCTGACACGGGACATCGGCATGGCCCGGATCTGGGGCGGGCTGCACTGGCGGCACTCGATCCGGCACGGCGAGCAGATCGGCCGCCGCGTCGCTGCGCACGTCACGCGGCGCTACTTCCGACCGGAACGGTAAGACGGAAACAGTTCACAGTTCAGAATTCACAATGAAGGGCGGACGGGAACGAAGGGGCGCATCGAACCCCTTTCATTCCGAGTTGTGAACAATTCACGATTCAGAGTTCACAATGAAGCGTGGACGGGAACGAAGGGGGTGCATCGAACTCCCTTCATTCCGAATTGTGAACTATTCACGATTCAGAGTTCACAATGAAGCGTGGACGGGAACGAAGGGGGGGCATCGAACTCCCTTCATTCTGAACTTGTGAATTCTGAACTGGAGTTACTGTGTCCGCGCCGCCACTGATCCGCTCTGGCCAGGTGACGGCGTTCTTCCTGTTCGACGTCGCGGAGGCGGCCGACCTCGGCGCGGTGCAGGCGCTGGTCGGCACGGCCGGGCAGCCGGCCCGCCTCGCGACCACGGCGGCCATTCCGCCCGACGCGCAGTACCAGGTGCCGCCCGTGCAACTCGACCCGGGCGGCCTGGGCCTGCCGCCCGTCGAGGGGTATCAGGCACGCGTGAAGCTGTACGACTACGGTGTCCTGTCGATCTCGCTCACCCGGCGCTTCGAGGGTGGGTGGGACGCCCTGGCCCGCCTGGCACAGGATGCGACGTCGGACGACCTGGAACGGCAGGCCGAGCAGTGCGCCCGGGCCGCCGTGGCGCGTCTCGCCCCGGCCCTCCAGGCCCCGCGCGAGACGTTCCTGTCGGAAGACTACGTCGTCTTGGGCGTCATGTCGGTGGACGGCGCGCGGACTGCGGCGTCGCTGCTGGCCCGCCACGGCGACGACATCGCCCGCGTGTTGCGGGCCGAGGTCGAGCCCCTGTCGCCGCAGGAGCGCGACGACGTGTTGCGCCACCGACTGTCGTACTTCGCCTCCGACCTCGTCATCCCGTCGTGGAATGCCGCGTTCGTCTTCGACACCGAGGCGGGGCTCGCCGGCGCGCTCGAGTTGCTCGAGTTCGCCAACTCCCAGTTGCTGCAGTTCCGCTACTACGACCAGCGCCTCGACGCCGAGCTGCGGCGCATCTATGCCCGGCTCCAGGTCACGCGTTGGTACGAGCCGTGGCTCGGGCGCCGGTACACGACGGCCGCGCGCGAACTGCACGCCTTGTTCATCGACGTGCGTGAGCTCACCGACCGCACCGAGAACGCGCTCAAGCTGGTGGGCGACGTGTATGCCGCGCGCCTGCTCGGCCTGGCCAGCGCGAGGCTCGGGCTCGACGCGTGGAAGGGCGCCGTGCGCGACAAGCTGAAGACCCTCGACGACATCTACCGCTTCGCCGTCGATCAGACCTCGATGGTGCGTGGCGAAGTGCTCGAAGCCGCGATCGTGCTGATCCTCGTGTTCGAGCTGGTGCTCTTCTTCATGGGCGTCATGAAGTGAGCACGGCGGTCTCGCCGATGCGCCGCAGGGCGATGCGTCCCTGCTCCTGAGCCAGCGCGGCTTCGGCGCGCTCGATGGGCTCGAGCAGCGGCTCCCGGCTCAGCGAGAACGACTGGTGATGGATGGGCACGAAGAACCGCGCACCCGCGGCGTCGGCCATCCGCACGGCCTGCTCGGGCGTGCAGTGGTTCGTGATCCAGGGGTCGTAGGCCCCGATGGGCATGACGGCCGCCTCGTAGGGACCGTACCGGCGGTGATCCGCGAATCGCGGCGTGTCGGCCGTGTCGCCGCCGATCAGCAGGCGACGACCCTCGCGTTCGATGACGAACCCGCCGTAGCCTCGCCAGGTGTCGCGGCGGACGCGCGCTCCCCAGTGACGCACCTCGATGGCGCGGACCTGCGCGTCGCCGCGCGCCGTGCGCACGCGCGTCGCCTCGTCCCATCGCAGTTCCGACACCGAGGCCCAGTCGCGCTGCGGCAGCAGGTCGGCCGTGGCGTGCGCCATCACGACCGCGGGGCGACCGGGCACCGCCGCGATCGACGGCGTGTCGAGGTGATCGAAGTGTGCGTGGGTCACGAGCAGCAGATCGATCTCCGGCACGTCCTCGGGCGCCAGGGCGCACTGCACCAGGCGGAGTGGGCCGATGGTCCCGACCCAGGCATCCACCCCGATGCGCGAGAAGAACGTCGGGTCGGTCAGAATCCGGAACCCGTAGAAATCGATCAGCACGCTGGCGTGGCCGAGCCAGGCCAGCGTGATCGCGTTGTCCGACCACGTGGCCGGCGTCGGCGTGGCGGGGGCCGGCGGGATGTCCCGGCCGATCTCGGCGATGCGCCCGCGCACGAAGCGCGCACCCCACGAGTCGGACAGGCTCGTCCACGCGCCGGTGACCGTCGTCGCCAACCCGGCAGCCAGGAAGGCGCGGCGCGGTGTGCGCCGCCTGCCGAGGCTCGCGGTCGGGCCGCTGCCAGGAGTGGGGGAGTGGTCGTTGCGGGTGGCCACGGGTTCGATCGTAGCGCAGGCCCTGCGCGCCTCAGGGTGAAGGACGAACGTCGAGCCCTCGCGGTTTCCACCGGCGGCCTACGGGGCCTCGCGATAGAACACGTAGGCCGTGGTGTACGGCACGAGCGCCTTGCGCCCGATGTCGGACGCGTTGCGGCACCCGGTGGGTGGCGCGATGCCACCCGCGGTGTCCACGCGCTGGATGTAGCTGGTCGTGGCGAGCGTCGCACCGCCCGCGGGCCCAGGTCGTGCGCCCACGACGCGCAGCAGCAGCCAGGGTATGGCGCCGGGGGCCACGAACGCCGGATCGGTCGAGCTGGCCACCGGCGCCGCCCACACTGCGCTCGTGTCGCCCGAATGCTGCCAGGTCGGCCGTGCCGCGCCGCCTTCATCGGGGTTCTGGCTCAGATAGTGCGTGGCGATCTGCCGTTCTGCCTCGTCGGTGAGCGTGGCCTGCGGGCCGAAGAAGATCCAGGCAAAGCCTCCAGGCGCCACGGCGCACACGTACTGCTGCGTGCCCTCGGCGTGCAGCGTCATGAAGGGCGCCTGGCCGGCCGGCACCTCGAGCGAAGCGGGCACGAGGGGCTCGACCTGCCCTGCGGCCGTCGAGGCCACGAGCGCAGAGACCAGGGTGAAGGCGATGGAACGGGAGCGGATACGCATGATGAGGACCTCCTGGCGGCCGGGATATCCGGGGCCGCTGTCCTCTGGAATCGCAATGCGCCAGCGAAGGGCGACACCTCCTTGCGCGGCATCTCGCAATCTCGTGGCCGAAGATGGACAATACGGCCGCATCCGGCGCCCGGCCGCGCCGGTGAGGGGAACACGAGGACGCAATGGCGTGTGACATCGGTGTGGTGGGACTCGGCGTCATGGGCGGAAACCTGGCGCTCAACATGGAGAGCCGCGGCTTCACCGTGGTGGGATACGACCTGGATCCGGCCAAGACGCAGGCCTTCGTGGCCGAGAGCGGACGCGCGACCGGCGTGGCCTCGCCCGAGGCGCTGGCCGAGGCGCTGGCCCGGCCTCGCAAGGTGCTGCTGATGGTGCCCGCCGGCAAGCCGGTGGACGACGTGATCGCGCACGTCGCGCCTCACCTCGAGCCCGGCGACATCCTGATCGACGCCGGCAACTCCTTCTTCAAGGACACCGACCGCCGCGAAGCCGACCTCGCAGCCCGCGGCATCCTCTACCTGGGCACCGGCGTATCTGGCGGTGAGGAGGGCGCGCTGCGTGGGCCCGCCATCATGCCCGGCGGTTCGCGGGAGGCCTGGGCCGCGGTGGCGCCAATCTTCGAAGCCATCGCCGCCCGCGCCGACGATGGCCAGCCGTGTGTGGGATACGTGGGAAGCCGGGGCGCCGGGCACTACGTGAAGATGGTGCACAACGGCATCGAGTACGGCGACATGCAGCTCATCGCCGAGGTGTACGACGTCTTCAGCCGCGGCTTGGGGATGGGCGCGCGCGAGATCGCCGACGTCTTCGCCGGCTGGAACCGCGGCGAGCTCAAGTCCTACCTCGTCGAGATCACGGCCGACGTGCTCGCGCAGGTCGATCCCGACACGGGCGGCCCGCTCGTGGACGTCATCCTCGACGAGGCCCAGCAGAAGGGCACCGGCAAGTGGATGAGCCAGAACTCGTTCGACGTCGGTTCACCGATCCCGACGGTCAACGCCGCCGTGGACTCGCGGCTCATCTCGGCCCAGAAGACGGCGCGCGTGGCGGCCAGCCAGGTGCTCACGGGGCCGGCCCCGACGTTCACGGGCGAACGCGCCCGCTTGATCGACGCGGCGCGACAGGCGCTCTACGCGAGCAAGATCTGCTCGTATGCGCAGGGGATGGCGCTGCTGCGGATGGCGTCGGCCGAGTACGGCTACGACGTGGATCCCGGAGAGGTCGCCCGGATCTGGCGTGCCGGCTGCATCATCCGCGCGACGCTGCTCGAGGACATCCGCGCGGCGTTCGCGCGCACGCCATCGCTGGTGAACCTGCTGATGGATCCGTCGTTCAGCGAGGCCGTGGGCGCACGCCAGCAGGCCTGGCGCGAGTTCGTGCAGGCCGCCGTCGGCCTGGGCATCCCCGTGCTCGCCACGGGCGCCTCGCTGGCGTACTACGATGCCTTCCGCAGCGCGCGCCTGCCGGCCAATCTCACGCAGGGCCAGCGCGACTACTTCGGCGCGCACACGTACCGTCGCACCGACCGCGACGGCTCGTTCCACACGGAATGGGGCACGTTGATGCCTGATGCATGACGCATGACGCATAGCGCATAGCGCAGAACGCGTGCAGACAGTGACGGACCGCTCGGTGAGCGGTCCCTACCAGCCCCAGGGTGGTCCGTCACCGCCCCGCATCGCGGCACACGACTCGCTACCCGTTTCCCGCTACCCGATTCCCGACCATGAGCCACCTCACCGTTCCTGCCCAAGGCGCCCTCGACCTGCTGTCGCTCGGGGCCCTCATCCACCGACTCGACCCCGGTCGTGTGCCGTTCCGGAAGGCGCACTCGCTCGACATCCACGTGAGTGGCGGCGAGTTCAACGTCGCGGCGAACCTGGCCGACTGCTTCCGCCTGCGCACGGGCATCGCCACGGCGATGGTCCGCTACCCGGTCGGCGACCTCATCGCCGAGCGTGTGCGGGCGATGGGCGTGGCGCCGTTCTACAAGCACTTCGATCACGACGGCGCGCGCGGGCCGAACATGGCCACCGTCTACAGCGACCAGGGCATGGGCGTACGCCCGCCCGTGGTGTTCTACAACCGCGCCAACGAAGCCGCCGCGCTGCTGAAGCCGGGCGACTTCGATTGGGCCGCCATCTTCGGCCAGGGCGTGCGGTGGTTCCACAGCGGCGGGCTGTTCGCGTCGCTGTCCGAGAGCACCGCCGAGGTGATCATCGAGGCGCTCCAGGCCGCCCGCAAGGCCGGCGCGGTGACGTCGTTCGACCTGAACTACCGCGAGAAGCTCTGGAAGGCGCAGGGCGACGTGACGCGCGCCCCGAAGGTCTTCGCCCGCATCGTCGAGCACGTGGACGTGCTGATCGGCAACGAGGAGGACCTGCAGAAGGCCCTCGGCGTGAAGGGACCCGAGGCAGGCAAGGACTCGGCGCTCGACACGGCGGCCTTCTTCGACACGATCCAGCAGGTGGTGGACAAGTACCCGCACGTCAAGGTCGTGGCCACGACGCTGCGCGAGGTGCACTCGACCAACCGGCATTCGTGGTCGGCAGTCGCGTGGTTCGGCGGGCAGCAGATCACCGTGCCGGTGATGCAGCTCGACGTGCTCGATCGCGTGGGTGGCGGCGACGGATTCGCGTCAGGGCTGATCTACGGCCTGCTGACCGGCGAGTCGCCGGAGCAGTGCGTCCGGCTCGGCTGGGCGCACGGCGCGCTCATCACCACGTTCCCCGGCGACACGACGATGGCGTCGGTCGAGGACGTGAAGGCGCTCGCCAAGGGCGGCTCGGCACGAATTCAGAGGTAGATCTCACCAATGCGTCAATGATCCGTCGGGCCGCTTGAACACGTTGCGGCGGCCCGGCTCGGTCACTTCGCCAATCAGCGTCAGCGGCGCCAGGTCGAGTGTCACGCCGAGGCCGGGGCGCTCGTTCGGATAGGCCTTGCCCTGCCGGAAGTCCACCCACTCGGGCAGGTAGGGGAACGACCGCCCTCCGAAGTTGTACTCGAGCATCACCGGCCCGGAGAACGTGGACAGGCAGTTGACCAGCGCTGCCGTCGCGATGGGCCCCGTGAAGTGCGGCACGATGCCGACCGCGTGCGTCTCGCAGAGGGCGGCGATCTTCATCATCTCGGTGATGCCGCCCACGTTGGGCAGCGTGGCGCGGATGTAGTCGATGTCGTGGGCTTCCACCAGTCGGTTGAAGTCCCATCGCAGGCCCCACTCTTCGCCGTGCGTGAGCGGCACGTTGGTCATCTGCCGCAGCTTCGGGATGTCCATCAGCGCGTGCTCGTCGCGCACCGGGTCCTCGACGAAGAAGGGGTCGAAGGGCTCCATCACCTTGCAGGCCCGCACCGCGTCGTTCAGGTCGAACCGCTGGTGCAGGTCGATGCACCAGTTGCCGTCGGGCCCCACGCCCTCGCGCGCGTCGCGGCAGTCCTGCTCGATGCGGCGAATCACGCTGCGCGTGTCGTAGGTGCCGCCGATGGGCACGTCGCCGGCGCCCATGCGGAACGCGCGGAACCCGGCCTCCATCGTGGCCTGCGCGCGCTCCTTGACGCCGATCGGCGCATTGGCGGGGAGTCCCGCCGGACGCACGGGGCTCGTCGCATAGCACTCGCAGTAGTCGCGCGCCACGCCTCCGAGCAGCTCGTGGATCGGCAGGCCGAGCGCCTTGCCCTTGATGTCCCACAGCGCGAGGTCGAGCGCGCCGAGCGCGTGCGTCTTCTCGCGGCCCGGCGGGTAGAACCACGCGATGTAGGCCTCCTGCCAGATGGCCTCGATGCGGAACGGGTTCTTGCCGATGAGCGTTCCGGCCACCTGCTCCAGCGTGTCCTTCGCGCCGCCTTCGCCGATGCCCGTGATCCCGATGTCGGTCTCGACGGTCGCGATCATGTTGCTCTGGTTGAAGAGCGGGTTGAGATCGGGCGGGCGATAGATGCGCACCCGCGTGATGCGGGCCTTCGGCAGGGCGGCGAGCGCAGCTCGTGGACGCAGGGCGCCGAGGGCGGGAGCCGCGGCCAGTGACATCAGGAAGGCGCGTCGATTCACGGCGGATTCCTCCGTTCGCGGCGAGTATACGCGCGCGGCCCTGATGGCGGTCGCGCCCGGCGGTGGCTGCGCCTAACGTGCGACGCGCGCTTCGGCGAAGACCGGCGCCATCAGGCCGCTCGTCGAGCGGCCGTGCGGATCCTGGCGCGCGCGGATCTCGTTGACCAGGTCGAGCGCCGTGCGATCGCACGGCGGCAGGTCGACGCTCGTCGATCCGAGCGGCGTCACGCGGTCGCCCCAGCGCACCAGCAGCGCGCCGTACGACAGTCCTCCACCGAAGCCGGGCAGCAGGAGCAGGCTGCCCGGCCGCACCCGACCCTCGTCGAGCGCGTCCACGAGGCTCACCGGGATGGTCGCCGCGCTCATGTTGCCGTAGCGCTGCACCGTCAGCATCACGCGGTCCATGCCGACACCGGCCGCCCGCGCAACCGCCTCGATGATGCGCAGGTTGGCCTGATGCGGCACGACGAGGTCGATGTCGTCGGCCGTCACGCCGGCCTCGGCCATCACGCGCGCCGACGCGCCGGCCATGCCCTGCACGGCCCGCTTGAAGATCACCTGGCCGTCGAAGTCCCAGATCGTGTCGCCGAGCGACACCAGCCGGTTGGCGTACGCACAGCCGAGCCCACGCACCCGCAGGCTCTCTCGCGCCTCGGCATCGCAGCCGAGCACGGCCCCGACGACGCCGTCGGCGCGGTCGCTGGCCTGCAGCACGACGGCCGCGGCACCATCGCCGAAGAGCACGGCGACGTTGCGGTTGGTCCAGTCCATGTAGGGCGTGATCAGCTCGACGCCGATCACCACCGCCGTCCGGGCCATGCCCCCCTGAATCATCGCGCTGGCGCTCGCCAGGCCGTACAGGAAGCTCGTGCAGGCCGTGTTCACGTCCATCGCCGCGGCCTGCCTGGCTCCGAGCGCCACCTGCACTCCCGACGCGCTGTTGGGCACGGCCTCGTCGTTGGTGCAGCCGCCGTAGACGATGAGGTCCACGTCGGCGGCCTCGACACCCGCGCAGGCGAGCGCGCGCGATGCGGCGACGGTGGCCATCTCGATGGCCGAGACGTGCGACACGCGGCGCTCCTTCATGCCGGTACGCTGCGTGATCCACTCGTCGGACGTGTCGAGGATGGTCGAGAGGTCGTGGTTGGTCAGGATGGCCGGGGGCACGGCCGATCCCCAGCCGGTGATGGCGGCAGAGACCGCGGATCTCGTGGGCACGGCGGCCAGTATAGAAGCACCGCCGGCCGCGCGTCGGCCTGGCGCGCCGGTTCCCGTATCCTTGTGAGCCGAATGTTCCGATCGGGCATCATCGAGGGCTTCTACGGCCCGCCGTGGTCGCAGGCCGAGCGCATCGACGCGTTCGATCGCATGGCCGCGTGGGGGCTGAACACCTACCTGTACTGCCCGAAGGACGACCTGCACCACCGCGCCATCTGGCGCGAGCCGTACGCCGGGGTCGAGGCCGGCGCCCTGCAGGAGATCGTCGGCGCGTGCCACGCCCGGGGTCTCCAGTTCCTCTACGGGGTCGCACCGGGGCTCGACATCCGATACGCGCGCGACGACGACCGCGCCGCGCTCCGGGCGCGTGTGGCCCAGGTGGTCGAGATCGGCGTGGACGGCGTGGCGCTGCTCTTCGACGACATCCCCGACACGCTCGACCCGAACGACCTCGCCCGCTGGGGATCGCTGGCCGCCGCCCAGGCCGACGTCGCCAACGACGTGCTCGCCTGGCTGCGCACCCGGCACCAGGACCACGCACTCCTGTTCTGCCCGACGCCCTACTGCGGCCGCATGGTGGCGGCCGGGCACGGCGGAGACGGCTATCTCGACACGCTGGGCGCGTCGCTCGACCCGGCCATCGACGTGTTCTGGACAGGCCCGGAGATCGTGTCGGGCACGATCGACGAGGCGCACGTCCGCGCCGTTGCCGATCGCCTGCGCCGCCCACCGATCCTCTGGGACAACCTGCACGCCAACGACTACGACGGCCGCCGGCTCCTGCTCGGGCCGTACTCCGGCCGCCCGCCCGGCCTGTGCGCGGCCGTGCGCGGCATCCTCACCAATCCCAACACCGAGTACGCGTCCGATTTCATGGCCCTGCGCACGCTCGCGTTGTTCCTGTCCGACCCGGCGGCGTACGAGCCCCGCGCGGCATACCTGCAGGCGCTGCGGGAGTGGATGCCGGAGTTCGAGACCGTGTCGGGGCCGATCGCGTTCGACGATCTCGTCCTGCTGGCCGACTGCTACTACCTGCCGTACGAGGAAGGCCCGCGTGCGGACGCGTTGCTGGCGCGTGCGCGGCTGGCGCTCACCGATCAGTCGGGGGCCTGGCGCGACCACGCCGAGGCGTTCCTGGTCGAGGGGACGCGGCTGCGCGATCTCTGCGCGCGCCTGGCGACCCTGCGCAACCGTTCCCTTTTCCACGCCCTCAGCCGGCGCGTGTGGGACCTGCGCGAGGAACTGGACCTCCTCGTGCGCGGCGTGCAGGCACGGCTGCGCAGTCCGGACGGGCACGTGGTCTTCTCGTCCGATTTCCACCAGCCGAAGACCTACCGCGGCGGCATGGTGGCCCGCCTGCAGCGCCTGCTCACACCGCATCCCGACGGCACGTTCACTCCAGCGGTGGGCGAGGCGGACGCGTGAGCGCAGCGGCCGACACGGCCAGAATCCGGCTGGCGCGTCCGGGCGACGAGCCGGGCGCCTACCACGTGTGCCTGAAGACCGGCGACGGCGGCAACGACGGCGAGGCCATCTACGCCGAGGACCCCGACGCGCTCGGCCGGCTCTTCGTGGGACCGTATCTCGCGTTCGAGCCCGACCTCAGCCTCGTGCTCGAAGACGGTGACGGACTCTGCGGCTATGCCCTGGCCGCGCTCGACTCCCGCGCTTTCTACGACAGGTACGACCGCGAGTGGCGGCCTGCGCTCTGCGCGCGCTTTCCCGATCCGACCGGCGACCCCTCCACGTGGACGCGGGTGCAGGAGGTCTACGGCTGGTACCACCATCCCGACTACTTCTGTCCGGAGCCCTACGACGCGTACCCGTCGCACCTGCACATCGACCTGCTGCCGCGAGCCCAGGGCCGCGGCCACGGACGGCGCCTCATGGAGGCGCTCATGGCGCGGCTCCGAGACCGGGGATCACCCGGCGTCCACCTGGGTCTCTGGGCGCGCAACACCCGCGCGCACGCGTTCTACCAGCACCTCGGCTTCGCGGAACTCGCGCGAGTCG
>VFQN01003759.1_pt1 | contig 21041 bp, 29 predicted proteins | sample 3512371 | NCBI WGS metagenome assembly VFQN01 (sample SAMN10412370, study PRJNA504923) | tailings metagenome | isolation source: Replicate 2 from Balatoc abandoned mine | place: Philippines: Itogon, Benguet | collected 2017-08-28
CCGCAAAAAATAGGTCTCCGATAATCCCATAACCCTTCTCCTGAAAAAAAAAAAAAAAAAAAAAGGGGAGCCCCTGGCACGGGCATGTACTTGTTACAAAGCAGGCGCTGTGCTAGGAAGATCCTACATTTCATGCCGCTTCCGACCACATTGTAAAAATGGAATTTGTTCAGGCAGCATGAGAGTACCAGTACGCTGTGGTTGCTCCGACCGCTCCATAACGTGTGTACTCACTTGACTACCTAAACTCAACGCCTCATGCTACCCACGTGGCACGCGCTATAAAATGTCCGTGTTAGCTTTCTACACTGCTGGCAACTAAAAACCGACGCGCTAGTGTTGTCAGTGCTGCGGGCCAGCTGCTACGTCTAAGGAGACCATGCCCAGTGTAAAGCGTTCACATGCCATAAAAGGACACGCCTGCATTCCCAGGGGAGCTCCCCTGTGCATTCCTCCTACTGAGATCCACCGCCAAGGCAACGGGCAGCCAGACACACAAGCGTCTTGAGATAATGCAGTGCAGTAGAAGCAACTATGGACATTGGTACGTTGCAACCATAGATGCCTGCAATGGAATATGCGCAGGGCCAAGTTGTCGTTCCAGGGGAACACCGCCCATCAAACCTTCGGGGGCACGCATGTACGGCACACTTCCCGCCTATGATACCTGCAAGGACCGACTAGACATGCACATAAATTGACGTATCATACGGCCGTGATGGTGTATACACCCAAAAGAGGGAGCAAGCACAGTACCGCCCTCCTTCCTCCCCGCTGCTCTCCGCACAGCATGAGAGCAATGACAGCTCTGCTGCGCAGGCAACCCGACCTACATGTACACTGACGGACGCAAGATAGCGCCCCACGCTCGAGGGCCTGTCCGATTTCGGATCTAACCACCAGCTTGCATGCGCATCCACTTCTCAGCCGCCGGCAGCGCGGCGGCACTGTGCCGGCTGCATTCACGCCACGGGAGCTAGACATACGGCGTAATGCAGCGAATATGTATCAAACCTGGATATGCAAAACTTGAATGCACCACAGCGCCTCCTCTTCCGCCGGCAGAAAGCCGTGAGCATGTTGTGCAGGTGGGAATGAATGGAGAGCACATGGCTCACGTGGGGCGGCGCCAAGCAGCGCGCCAACCCCTTTTCGCGCCTACACTTGGCGCCTTCCCAAAACTTGGAGTTGCAGCAAGTGTCAAGCCACAGGTGGCGACTGCAAAACCTCGGTATCTAAGGGTGGCACCAAATGCAGTGTTCCGGCATTGGCAGTGCGAGGCTACCGTAGTTGGCAATGCAAGACCCTCAGTTTACTGAAGCCCAGGCCAGTGCCGTATGCGCCCTCACCCCGCCAATAAGCTAAAACTGGACGCAACAAATCTGTCAGACCACCGCCGCTCAATGCCAAGAACCAAACAATAGTCAGTATAACAGTGTCATTCATAGGAGCAACATGGACAGGTCCGGAACTCCATTGCGCTTTGTAGTACCAGTCTCAACTGCGGCCCCAAATCGCTGCGCCGCGACTTGGGCCCCTCCAATACCCTGCGCAACCTTCCCCCATGAGCCACACCACTGCTGCTGACGCTAAGACCTCTGCAGAGCCGCTCCCCCACCTCCGAAACGAACCGTATGTATAGGCAGCTCACCCCAGCGGCCTGCAGCGCGGGTCTCCACGCCCCGCGGCCGCTCATGCCCCTGCTGTCTCCCCTGCCGTTCCTCCTGCAGCCGGGCCGCCAGCAGGCCGCCTCCCGCCTGTGCAGACGCAGCTGCTGCAAGCGCCGGCTGCTGCTGCTGCTGCTGCTCCCCAACGGGCGTACCAGGGCTGAGCGGCTGACCCGTGGGGGCAGCGGCTCCAGGTGCGGCAACAGCCCGCCCGCCGAACCCAGCGGCAGCAGCCACGCTGGGGCCCGCGCGGCCGTGCACTCGCCGCTCCGCGGCCTCGGCGTCAGCCATGCCGCACTCCCACGCGTGCTGCTCCACATGCTGCCCAGGGTGCCACCCTGCCGCCACAGCAGGATCCGGGCGCACGTCCTGGCAGCTCGGCCGCTTCAGCTCGTCTTGCCGTTGACGCTGGTTTAAACTGGTGTGCGTTGCGGGGGCCAGGGTGGCAGGGGCCTGCGGCGGCGAGGAGCCCGTGTGGCCTTTCCCAACCTCAGCCTCCTCGTCGTCATCGTCCTCCTTGTCGCTTGCGTAGATGACGCCGCCAAAGGGAACGAAGGTGCAAGCGAGGTAGCCCGAGTCCTGCCGCTGTAGAGCCCGACGAGCGTTGGCCCTGCTTTCGCCTTCCTGCTGCGGCGACTGCTGCTGCTGCTCCAAAGGCACCTGGGGCGAGCCGTGCTTGTGCAGGGGCGACGAGCCGTCTGCAAAGCCCTGAACAGCTGCCTGCACCATTATGTGCTGCTTCTGCTGCTCGTACTGCTGCTTCTGCTGCCGTGCCCCCGTGGCCGCCGTGGCCGCGTGCAGCGGGTCACTGATGCGCGAGAATGGCGAATCGCTCCGTGTCCCTTGAGCCAGGCCCTGCTCCGAAACCGGCACAAGCACACCCCCGTGCGGCACCGCCGCCGCGCGTGCCGCAGCCTCCGCCACCGTTGCCGCTGCGCCCACGCCTGCCGCGATGCTGCCGCGCGCTGAGGAGCAGGCAACAGCAGCAGGTAGACACGGGTGCAGCTGTGGATTGTGCACCAGGGGATACGCGGCGGCGTCCATGGGGGGTGTTCGCGGGGGTCCGGGGTCCAGGGCGGGCGGCGCGCTGGCCCGGCTAAAGTTGGTGGTGCGCACGCGGGCCGGCAGCCACTTGCTGAGCATGGCGGAGGTGCGGCGCCAGGGGGGCAGCGTCAGGCCCTGCGCCTCGAACGAGTCCGCCATGGCGTCGCACAGCATCTGTGAGGGAGGAGCAGCAGCCGGGAACGAGGTGCAGCCTTAGCAGCCGTCTGGTGTGGCAGTACGGGTCGGATGCGTGATGGTAAGGTGCGGGGAAAGTCAACAGGTGACAGGTGGAGAACACCGATACCGTCACGCAGGTGCTGGCTTGTAGGCACACTAGTGTATTTGCTGCACGCATGCTGAGCTCTTGTCTTACGGGCATGGCTTGCATGCCATTGGGTGCATGAATGGGACCCAGACCACGCCGTGGGTGCGTGTGACACGCAGACACGTGTGTTGCGTGCACGTCAGGGGGCCCACCTGCACCAGTGGCACCAGCCGAGCGCTTGTGCCCACGAAGACCTTGGGGGCGTGGCTGAGCAGCTCCCGGTACTCGTTCGTGGGGTGCGGGATGAGGAAGTGCTCCCTGGGGTGGGACGGCGTGCAGCGAGGACAGATGATGACGGCGCTCAAGCCCCAGGCAGCAAGGAACAATCATCAAAAACAGACACAGCGCCCAAGTTGTAGTGGGGCTGGTGCACCCACGCGTACCTGAAGTCAGGGTCCAGGATAAACTCAACGCCTGCGAAGTCCCCACTGCCCATAACGGCAATGAACTCGTGCCGCAGGCTCCTGCGCGTGCACATCCCATGAAGTGGCGCATGGCCAACGGGTCATGTCAATTCCAACTGAGCGCCATTGGCGTCAGGCACTTGTCCTGCAGGGGCTGGGCGCCTCCGCCCCGCAGCCACATACTGCACTCAGTCCAACACACGTACCTGAAGCACGAGCCCCCGCCTCCGCCAAGTGCATTCCGCACGCTCACGTCGTAGCCCACAGCCGATAATCGAGTGGCAAGCAGGATGGCGTCCATCCCAGGTTCATCACGCTCAAAATACCGGACGTCCCTCAGCAGCTGCAGGGATGGCAGGCAGCATGACAAGGGCAGCTGTTGCAGCCAGCAGCTCAGATGCAGCAGTTCGGTCACATTCATAAACGTATTGTCGGTTCCACCGTGACGGCCATTTATGTGTGGAACGTGTAGCCTCCAGCTCAAATGGGCGCACCGACAGAAGCGGAAGACAGAGGGACGCGCTTCCGAGGTAGATGGGGGCGCAGAGCAGCACGCCTAGGCAATTAGGGCAATCATATGCGTACACAAGGCAGCGCCAAGCCGAGCTTCTTTCCCTAAGAAGCATATTCGGGAGTGCGCATTGCTTACCTTGCCGGCAAACTGGCAGCTGGGCGTGGAGAAGTATGCTATCTTCTCCGCCATCACAGCGTAGTGCTGCTTTGCCTTGATAATGCTATGGCACGGGGGACAGGCGTGGCCTCCGCACGAGCCCCGGGTCCCCGGACGACCCCCATCCTCCTGGAAAGCAGTCAGCAGTCCTGATGGATTCTGGAATCCTGCCCGCGCAACATATGTACCCTCCTGGAGGACTTACCTCAAAATCGAACACCAGCGACGTAGCGCTCGTGCGGTACTGGTCAGTAGTTATCATGTTATAGATATTTAAGCCGATGGTGCTGGTTGCAGCCATGTAACTCCATAAGTGCGTGCATAGGAGCTGGATGTATTCGGCCGGGTGTCCTCTGCGGACGCCTGGGATATACCAGCTCCAGAAAGGCGCCCGTCAACCGCTGCTTCCACCATTCGGGCACAAGACGTTGGTGGTTCAACCATTAGTTAAACCGAAAATGTAATAGAAGTTGATGTCTTCAGATTCTGTTACTCGTATTCAGCACGCAGCGGTGACATGCAGATACCATGCGTCGTGTTATGATATGCCATGGACCTCAGGCTATAACTTATCAAGTCTTCGGGTATCCTATACAGCAACACGGCAACACCTGGTCCCGATTGACAACTTTCGGGCACCGTCGATCGGACCGGCAGTTGCTCACAGGGTGCTCCGGCCCTGACGTCCCCAGCCAGGGGAGCTCCCCTGGCCCCAGCCACACAACTGCACCCTCTGTCAGTGAATTCCCGCGTTGGCACAGTGTGCAAGTGACCAGAGACGCGGAGACGCTTCATGCTAAACAACTTAGGGGCAGATTGTATGTACGCGGTAGACACCTCCCCTGATCAGGTGCCCTGACCGAATCAGAAGCTGTGATCCTTTCCTTCAAGCCACGGCAGCTCGCTTGCGCTGCGACCAGTGGAATGTTGTGCGCCTGCGGCATCGGTGCTACCCAAAAGGCATATGTGGCGGACGTGCAGACTGCAGAGCCACGTGGGCACCCTGTCGCCCCCACCACCAGCGATATGCAGTTCCGCACGACCTTGCACCCAACCATGCTGTTTGCAACCATGTATCAAAGCCACATGGGGCCCAACCCCTGGGGTGAACATTGGACAAGGCACAGGAGCCCGGGCGCGCTTTCCTAGGCTGTCTGCCGTAGGTACCGGTACCCTGCATAGACCTTGCGTCACGCTGCAATGTGTTCTTACGTCCGCCGGTGGTTCTTCACAAGGGCACTATCCCAAGACCCACTGCCCCGCTGACAGAATCACATCAAGATTTTTTTTTTTTTTTTTCAGGAGAAGGGTTATGGGATTATCGGAGACCTATTTCATCATCAAGATGGGAGCAGTCACTGCGCAGCTGCCACTTGGGAAATCTTAGTCCGCCCGACTGGACAAAATGTTATTCAGTCAACGAAACACCAAGACAGTCTGCATCAGTCCATGCGCGTCTATGAGCCAACCCATGTCGGCTCGCCTTTCAACCGACGCAACGTATTGGCCAAAACACACTCCACCTTCTTTACACCCACTGACGCAACATGAGCTTGATTGCTACCCGTCCAGATACGTCATAGTCCGCACGCCTTACCGTTATAAGGAACTGTTCAACACAGGCGCGCGGCGCCCTCCGGGCACATGATAACCATAAAATTCTATGGGCACGTGGCACGGTCCTGGTCCCTTCGAGGGCACCTGGCAGGCGTGGGGCCCACCGAGCAGCCCTCGTAGCTCGTGTATGTCCTACCGTCAGGGTGTGCCAGCACATAAATTGTGCTTGCGTGCTCGTGCAGTACGAGCGCGAGCGAGCGACTACAAGGAGCCCAGAATTTGCACAGTTGGCGGGTGTACCAGTGTCCAAACCAGACTACACAAACCACGTACACCAGTCTACAGCTGTCAGCCAACCGTCTCCACAGCCTCCCACTCTTGCGCCTTTCCGTTCCGAGCGCGCCGGCATCGCTGGCGAGGGGCTTGTCCTCGTCCCTGCTCTTCAATGCGCCCTCCCAACATACCAAGACCATGCAGCCACCACGCAACTACGGCAAATCGCTGCACAATGTTGCCTCACAGGTCCTCCCGGTCCTTCTGCTTCACCTTCCGCCCCGACCGCGTTGTCGTCACCCCACCCGGCCCCGCCACCCCGCCCGCGCCCGGCCCCCACCCGTCCAGCGACGCCTCCCGGCTGCCCCGCCGGCCCAGCCCCGCCGCCGCCTGCTGCGACAGCAGCCCGCTCTGGTGCCTCGTCATGCGCCCACTGCCGCTCGCCCCCAGCTGCCCAGACCCACGGGTCGGTCCCGAACCCAGGGAGCCGCTCCGGGACATGGGGGGCATCCACTGGCGCGCCACCGGCGGCGCGCTCTCCGCCACCTGTCCGGCGGCGCCTGGCCGCCGGCCCGCAGCCGTACAGGGCGGGCACAGCCAGTCCCCCTCGGGCACCTCGTCCAGCCCCGCGCACTCAAGGTGCATCGCGTTGTTGCAGTTGCGGCCGTCACAGCACAGCAGCTCGCCCTCCGTGCCGCACACCATGCACAGCCCCGTCCACTCCGCCGCCGCCACTGCAGCCGCCGCCGTGCCCCGCTGCGCCAGGTGCGGCGCGCTTACGAAGGGGTCCGTGTCCGTCGCCGTCTCCTCATCGTCCTCTTCGTCATCGCCACCGCCGCCGCTGCGCCCAGCGCCGAAGCTGCCGCCGCCGCCGCCGGCGCCAAAACCGCCGAAGGGCATGGGTAAGCCTGCGATGGCTGCGGCCTGCTCCGGCGTGATGCCCAGCTGCGCCAGGGCGATGGGCCCCTTCTTGGCCTTGCGCGCGGCTGCTGCCGCTGCAGCGGCCGCAGCGCCGCCGCCCTCGTCGTACTCACGCTTCCGCCGGGCAGCCTGAGGGCCGTACAAGCAGGCGTGAGGCAGTGGGTGGTTTGGGTCCAAACCAAGGGAGCTACCTGCGTCCCTGTGCTTCCGGCGCTTGGCGCTTAGCCAGCAGTAACCAGATATCTGCACCCCACACCCCACAACCCACGCCTGTCACAAGCTTCAGCGTGGACGGAGACACGACGCCCACCTACAGGCACAGACCTGGCACCCGCTGGCCCACCCGCTGGCCCACTCACCTTGACCAGTGGCGTGCACCTGTCCACCAGCAGCTGCCCCGCCAGCGCCGCCGCCGCCACGGTGCCGCACAGTGCCGCCCGCCGCAGCTCCCGCAGCCACACGCCGCGCTCCCTCCCGCTGCGCCACAGCGCCGCGCCCTTGCCCGCAGAGTACACCCGCGTGGAGAAGAACGCGTACTCCGCCTCCGGCCCCAGCGCCGCCGCTGCCGCCGCCGTCGCGTCCGTGCTGTTGCGCAGGCGCTCCTCCTCGCCGTCGGAGTCCTCAAACTCGTCCGTGGCCAGCACAAGGCGCAGCGGGCCGGCGGGGGGCTGCTGGCCGGTGGGCGCGAGGGTGGGGCATGCTAGGTTCTGCGCCGTGTGGGGCACCAAGGCCTGACGGTCGGTGTCCTGCTGGTGTTGCTGTTGGGGGCTCAGCAGCTTCTGTTCTTGTTGCTTATCGTCTGCTGCGGGATCTACCTGCATCGCAGTAGGCCATTTTGCGGTGCGTGGGGTGGTACTTTCCCCGGGGCTTGGGAAGTCGCCGTCCGCGTTGTCAGCGGCGGCAGCGGCACCTCCTTCTTGCTGCTGCTGCTGGTGTTCCTGCCCCTGGCCGGAAACGTCAATGTCCATGGCAGCGCCATCGCCTTGGTCAGTGCCATTGCCGACACCTTTTCCAGCAGATTTGGCTGCAGGCGCCGCTGTCGCAGGGCGAGGCACAGCAGGGGGTGGCGGCGCCGGTGGCAGCAGCGGGATGGGCGGCTGGGCGGGGTTGCGGGGGATGCGGAGGCGGCTCCTGCAGGCGGGGTGGCGGTAAGTTCAGCAAGGCAAGGCACGACGGTAACGGCTGCTGCTGGCACCTACGGTCAGCGTTCCGCATCATGATGAATCACAAGGGCGTCGCAGCACGCGCGTCACAAGAGAGCCTGAACTCACAAGTACGTCGCCGACGGCGACGCAAGGGACGCTACCTCCACGTCCCCGCCATCCGCCTCTGCCGCCTTGGGCGTCGCTGGCGTCGCCGCCTCCTCCCCCTTCTGATCCCCGGCCGCCGCCTCAGCCGTCGCCCCATCGTTAGCCTCCCCCCCACCCTTCTTCTCCTTGTCCTCGGCCTTGTCCTCCCCCTGCCCCTGCTGCTCGCCGCCCTCCCCCGTCTCCGCCTCTGCCTCCGGCTCGGGCGGCGGCGCAGCCAGGATGAACTCCCACTCGTACAGCTCCGCCTCCGCCGCCGTAGCTGCAAGTCTGGCGTCTTCGGCACCGGGCGGCAGGCCGTCGCCCAGCGGGCACACCGCGGCCTGCATGGCAGCAAACTGCTGCGTTGACCGGCAGTACAAGCACGGCGACCCATTATGGGCACCGTATACTCGATGGTGGCCAGAACGACTGCAGTTTGCTGGCAAATGCTTCTCGACGTGCTCCGGGGGCGTTGCCGAGTTGTGGGGCCACGCGTAGGTCACGTTGCAGCCGCTGCACAACCTGCAATTCATATCATTGGTAGCTTACCTCCAGGTCCTTCAGGCAGGCGCATATGGAGGACGCCTCGTTCATGGCCTCAAGGCGTCCCAGCCAGCCCTGAATGGCCACAGCAGCGGGCAACGTGCTGACGGGTGAGCACACAAGGTCATTTGGGCTGCAGCGTGCCGTGCAAGTTGAACGTGTATATATACCACACAACTGGCGGGACTGGTCACATGGAAGGCGATTGCGCGGCTGAAGCAAGTTTACCACACGCGCGCAGATGCCAAGCGCCACTAATTGTACGTCGTGCTGTGGCAGCTCCCGCACCTGGGGGTCCTGCAGTGGGAAGCCCTCGCCCACCAGGCCGTTGACCACATTGACCAGCTCGGCGCGCAGAGCGTTGACCGTTGACTGGACGCGCTCCGACTGAGGGCAGTGAAGCAGCAGGCCGCAGAGGTTCAAGCAGTCGTAAAGGCAACACAACCAACGCGTTGCGCAGTGATGGGGCTCTTGGCGCCTGCCATCAGCAGTTCCTCATGCCATGCGCCGTGGAGCTTGTGTACATTGTGTGAGGGGACCAAGCAACGCATGCACGACGGGCCCTTGAGACCAGCCCACAGTCCGCTAACCGTGCCACACCTGGACGACGTCCAAGGGAGGGAGCTCAGGCGCAAGTACGACGGCACCAGCGCCCTCCCCCGGCCCCTGCTGCCCCTGCCCCTGCTGCTGCTGCAGCCGCCGCCACAGGCTGTTCCGCGGCATGGCCGGCCCGCCCGCCAGCTCCGCCACCGCTGGCACTACCGCGTCCGCCGCCGGTCCCTGCTCCGCCTCCTGCCCCTGCCGCTGCTCAGTTGTGACAGCCTCTGCCTTGATGTCCGCTGCGCCACAGGTCCCGCCTTGTTCCTCGACCTTTTCCTCTTTCACCATAGCCTCCGCTGGCCCTGCCGCCGTCCCGTTGGCAGCCTCCGCCATGTTAACATCACGGCCACCAGCCCCCTCATCCTTGATAAGGACTGCAGCGGTAGGTGCAGCCTCCACCCCGCCATCCTGGCCCGTGCCGCTCGCCAGGGCCACCACAGGCCCGGGCGCTGCCTGTGCACCCACCGCATCCTCCGGCTCCTGCTTGGGAGCAACAACCACAGCCGCAGCCGCAGCTCCCTCCGTTCCTGCAGTTCCGCCTGCTTCTGTGGCCTGCTGCTGACCTGCCTGCCCATCGTCCTCCATCGCAGACGGCTCGACCTTTGGCTCTAGGCCGTGGCCGTTGACCTCCAGCTTTTCTGCCATACCCAGAGCCGCCGCACCCTCAGCCTTGGCCTTTTGCTGCTCCTCACTCTGCTGTTGCTGTGTGTGCGCCACGGGCAGCGGCGGCGGCTGCAACGCCGCCACCAGATCGGAGTACTTCCGGCGGAGGGCCGCATACAGCTCCCGTTCCCTGAAGGCGGAAGGAAGCAAGGTGTCGAAAGGCGGTAAACGGTTGTTGCCACGGACCCCAGACAACCAGTTACTGCAAGCCCCGCAATACACACATTACCGCTTGCATCCCTCCTGGCACAAGAGCGCAACGCGTGCACACGTGCAGCGCCAACCCGCGCAGATGGCCGCAGCAACGCTTCGGCTTCCCGTTTAGCCTGGCCCTCATACATGTAACAGCCACGTGTTTGTTCCGAGGCAATACACAACCGTCCTAGCACGCATGCTGCGCCAGTACCCACCTTGGGCCCCGCCTGTTGAGCCCCTGCATGATGGCGTCCAGCTCCTCCCGCGACGACAGCAGCCCCACGCACCCGCACGGGCCGCCGGGGCCCGGCAGCCCGTCCGCACCCGCCTCGCCCCCGCCCGCTGCCCCTGCCCCCCCCGCTGCCGCTGCCGCCGAGGCGCCCTCGTTGTCCTCGATGAACAGCACGGGGCCCGCGCCGCCCAGCAGCCAGTACCGCCGGTGGAATCTGCGCACCAAAAGCACAGGCGAACACTCCCTTTGCCGTGCGCGGAAGAGGCCAGTGTCCGGTTGCCATGTACCCCTACTTCCGAACCCTATCCGCGTAGCTTTTTCTTACACCACCACCATGACGTGCGTTCAGCGGAGTGTGACGTGTGCCGCACCTGTCGCTCCCCAGCGGCTCCGTCCTGATGGCCACCTTGCGCACCTCCGCCTCGTGGGCGTTGTCGCGCGCGTGCCACTCCTCCTCGCGCGCACGCAGCTCCGACAGCACGGCCGAGGACAGCCGAGTGCGCTTGCGGCGCTGGGAGGAGGGGCAGAATTCTTCAGAGGGCGGTAATCGTAAGGGGCCAGGACGCGGTGCATTTGGCAAGACCGCGCATACCGGTGCCTGTGACATTGTACAGAAGGAGCTTTGGGCTTCGGGATGCGATGCCGTGTCCCAAGCCCAACCTGATCCACTTCTTGCGTACAAGCGAGTACGTCCTAGCCAAAATAGTGCAGAGCCCGCATACTTGAGGCGTGAAATCGCACGCCATCAAGGACGCAGGGCGCGAACGCCCTGGCCCCTTGTGTGGCCCCCACTCACCCCTTGCTGCATCATGAGCTCCTCCAGCTCGTCTTCCTCCCCGCCCTCCTCCTCCCCGTCCTCGTCGTCATCCTCGCCTCCTGCCCCCAGCCCAGGACCCCCAGGCGGCTCGTACGTGCCCCTTGACGCCGCCGCCGCCGCGGCCACAACACCCTGCCCCTCGCCGCCGCCAGCCTCCTGCCCCTCCGCATCCTCCACTCCATCGTTCCCACCATCAAGTAACAGCATCTCCGAGGACGGACGCGGCAACAAGCCCTCCGGCCCCGCGGCCTCGGCGCCCGCCTCCGTCGCTGTCGCGGCTGCCGCGCCCCAGCGGCCCCGCCCGCGGCCCCGCCCCCGCCCCCTGCCTCGCCCCCTGCCTCGGCCGCCGGTCGGCGCCAGCCCGGCAGGGCCGTCCTCCCCCGGCCCGCCCCCGCCGGCCACCACCCCCATGGCCTGCTGCTGCAGCAGCAGCTGCTGGTGGCGCTTCCGCCGCTCCTCCTCGCGCCGCTCACGCAGCTGCGCCTTCTCGCGCTTGCGGAACTGCGGACGCATGGCAAGGACACAGAGCACAGTGTACGACAGGCGCCCCTCATTCCCTAAATTGCTACGCATCTAATGCGGGCCCAGATAGCACGCACATGCCCTAAATTGCCGCCGGCAGGCGCCCCACGCACCTCTGCGTCCGAGTGGTACTTGTGCACCTGCAGCTTCTCCAACGACTCCAGGCGGTTGGCCACCTCGGAGCGCGCCGCGTCGCAGCACACCGCGTCGTTGGCCAGCGCGTGCAACAGCCGCAGGTGGAAGGTGTACGGCAGGGTGTACGGAGAGGTACGGCCCATCTCCACGGCGGCCTGCGGCAGGGAGGAGAGGTGACATCACCGTTATGAGCGAGCAGTAGCTGTAGATGCAGAGCAGAAACGGTAGGCGCAGGCGTGCGTGGCGAGAGACGCCGTGCCGAAGAGCTCGACAGCGTTTTCACTATGAGTGCTGCCCACGGACAGCCATAAGCTTACGTGTATGGCAATGAGGTCGTCTGGCATGAGCCCGTATGCGCGGTCCGCCAGCTCCTTGGGCGACACCGTGACGTGCGACCTGGCGGAGGGCGGGAGGGGGGAGGGCGGAGTTGCCGCAGAGCGGGAGAGAAGAACGAAAAGCTAGGGAAGCCAGTACTGCCTGCGTTCCCATGCCAGGATGCGAGCCAGTGCTAGCGGTGCGCCCGACTTCGGACACGGGGCGGGCGGAACCGAAACGGCATCAACACAACAGAAGACATGGCCGACGAAAAGGTGGTGGCATTGCTTGTGCGGCCGCCAAGGGCTGAAGCCAGATTTCTCAGTTCCCACCCTTTTTGAAGACGACAGCCAATTGACACGCTCCGCCATCACCCACCTTGACAGGAGCAGGTACCTCCGCAGCACCTCGGGCCAACACCCCGGGGCGGCCAGCAGGCGCAGCCACCGCTTGAGGCGGCCGGTCAGGGCTCCCGCGTTGCCGCTTGCACGCACCTGACATGTGGTAGTGTGGGATGGGGTGCATAGGCTCAAGAGCGGGCATCCGCCAGGCTCCAGAACCTGTGACGGCACGTAGTCCGCTGCCAGGTGGCACTGACAAATGCTAACGTCATCAAGCAGGGAAGTTGTACGTAGTGCTCCCTACAGTACGGCATTCCGCACGAGGCTTCTTCAACTCCCCGCACCCGCACTCACCCATTGGCTGAGCAGGAAGCGCAGCAGCGCGGTGTACAGCTCCTCCAGTGCCGGGCTGTCGGCCGGCCAGGCGGCAGCGTACTGCAGCTCGCGCAGGCAGCTCATGGCCGTCACCGTCACGGCGGGAGCGGCAGGCGCCGCAGGGGCCGAAGCATTCGAGGGAGCGGCGGCGGGAGACGCAGCCACGGCAGCCTCCGCGCCGCCGGGCCCCGTTGCTGCCGCGTCCCCACTGCCCTGCTCCCTGTCCGCGCCCTCCTGCTGCTCCTGCTTTGCCCCGTCCTGCGCTGCCGGGGCCCCTACCTCCGCTCCCCCACCGCCCGCGTCGGTGTTGGGTTGCTGCTGCTGTTGCTGCTGCTGTTGTGGGGCGGCTGGCGGCGCCGGCGGCGGCAGGCCCATGGTGCCTGGCGCCAGGCCTATGAGGCGGCCGAACAGCGACACGTGCTCCGCCAGCGCCAGCGCGTCCATGAGGCTGGCCACGCGCTCGGCGCCTGTGATGAGCACCTGCAACCGGAGGAGCAGCAAGTGAACAACCAACAAGAGTAGAGCAGACGAGTACGGTACAATAGAGTGTGACAAACACGGCGGTCTCGGATGAAGTTTTGTGCGACGTCTTATGGCACCAAAGTACAAGTGCGCAGGCACCACGTGCGGGGCAAATCCTGCCCTCACCGCACCTTGCACGACGGTGGGCCCTTGATGACCCGCTCCAGGTTCTGGAGCCTCTCTTTCGCATCGGCCAGCAGCTCCGCTGCCGTACGGGTCCGGCGGCCCCCACCGCCGCCTGCTGTGGGAGGCGCCGTCGCGCCGCCGCCGCCAGCGGAGGAACCTGGTGCACCGCCGCCGCCGGCAGCAGCTGCGGCGTTTTGAAGCGCCGCCAAGCCCAGTGGACTGAGCGCGGCGATGCTGCTGCCGGCTGTTAGGGCGGCCTGCTGCTTCTGCTGCATCTGCTGCAGCAGCTGCTGTTGCTGCTGCTGGTGCGCGACCTTCTCCGTGAGGTCCTCGATGACCACCTCCAGCCGTGCCGCCTGCGGCACCGCGTGCGCACAAGACACCCTCAAAGCAGAACACATAGGTAGACCAAGTTCCTCTCTACAACTTCACGGCTTTGTGTTTAGCCTTGTTAATAGGTACTTGTCCAGAGTGTGTACGGGTTGCAAGTTGAAGGTACCCGTACCCCAGGGTGAAGCCTTTTACCAAGCCCCTGAGGCACGTGCCATAACTACGTTGGCTGATGCGCAGAAGCCAGAGCCAATTTGGCACTGCGCAGACTGCAGGGCCCTCCACACGGCTGCACCCACCTCCTCCACGTCGTCGTCCACTACGTCCATGTCGTCCAGCCCGCGGGCGCGCCACCGCAGCCGCTCCCGCTCCTGCAGCCATAGCCCACCGTAGCTGATCATTCACAGGAGTTATCCAAGTTGACCTGACACCGCGGCATTGCAGGGCTACCAAGGGCGCATTACAGCTCCTATTGCTGTGTACGTGTAATAAGCTCCTGTGTTGGGATTGGCTTGCTGTCACCTTTCAAGTCCGGCGCAGTACGGTGAAACCCCTAGTAAGCCCAGCGCGCACCAAAGTGCCCCTCACCCGCTCCGCCCGCGCCTCCGCCCGCAGCCGCTCCCGCATCTCCCGCTCCGCCGCCAGCTGCGCCGCGCGGGCCGTCAGGTACGCCGCGCGCTCGTTGGCGTCCCCCCAGCGCCCGCGCCCGCGGCCAGCTGCCGCAGCCACCGTGGCAGACGGCGCTTCGGGGGCGCCGTCGGCTGACGTGGCGATGGCCGCTTCCTCTGCGCCGCCGGACTGAAACTTCTCGACGCAGCTGCACACAAGCGAATGTCAGGTAGGAACATGTGTTAGGAGCGGCGGCAGGTGGTAATATGTGTGCTGTGCCCATTATACAGCCATATGCAAGCAGCATGATTGTACTGCATCTCAGTACCAGGGCTACACAAGGGTAACGCAAGGGCGTGAAGGCGGCCAGGAAGAAGTGTGCCAACGGACCATTCTACACCTTGAGAGCTTACCGAGGGCACGCCCAGTCGAGAGGCCGCAAGTCCGTGAACTCCTGCGGGTGAGAACATTTTGAATTTTACCTCACAGAAAAAGAGTTATGCGGGTTCGATGCCAATAATCTGGCGTTGTGTAGTTTCCACAAGGTGCCAGCAATAAGGAGATGAGTTTACAACATGGGCCTCGGCGCGTTGGCAACGACTGCCAAAAGCACCAGCCGGAGGGTACCCACCAGCTCCAAGCACGCGAGGTGGTAGGCCCTTGGGCAGAAGTCGCACAGGCACAGCGGTGACAGGTCTTCCCGGTACGACAGCTCGCACTTGGCGCAAGTGGCGGCGTTGGCAGTGTACGGCTCCCGGCGGTACGGCAGGGGCTCGAGGTGCGCGTCGGGCTGAGCGGGAGGCGTTGGCGGTTGAGGCACCACGTGCGCACCTGCAGAGGAGCAAAGGCACTGGTCGGTTGCTACGCACCGTTGCCGCATACTCAGTGTCATACAGCCTCAACAATCTGCCCACCTTGCCAGTGCGAGGTGGATGGCTGACCTGCAGCCTCTGAACCGAACGGCTCCCGCGCCGTCCGCTTTCTCGCCCTCGGCGTGATGTTGAGCTCCGCCGCCGCCGCCGCTGCCGCCGCCATGGCCGCCTCACGTGCCGCTGCCGACGCTGCGCCACGTCCGCGGCCACGTCCCCGGCCGCGCCCACCCGACGGCGCTGGCGGCGGTGGGTGCGCCATGTGCTCTGCCGCCGCTGCGCCCGGCATACCTGGCGGCCGCTGACCGGCCGTGACGCCAGTGGCGGCGCTGGCACCACCCCTAGCGGCGGCGAGGATCGCCGTGAGTGCGGCCGCCGCCCCCACAGGGTCATGTGGCGACGGGAGCGTCAGCCCTGCTGCTCGCAGCTGCTGCTGCACGTGCTGCGGCAGGGCCTGCAGCGCTGCCACCACCGCGACCAGAGGGTTGCCGCCCGCCGCAACCGCAGCAGCTGCTGCGGCGTTGGCGACCGCTGCGGCGGCCGCGGGGCCACTGTTGGCGGCGGCGGCGGCAGCGGCGGCTGGGTCGGCGGCGTCCTCCGCGTCGCCTTCGTCGTGGTCGGCGGCGGGGCGGCCGCGCCGCTTCCTGCGGCGGTCGCTTCCCTCCTGTATGCATGCAAACGTGCACGTGTAAGCAGGCGAAATGGCATCCAAAGAGTTCGCGCTGGCAGGCAATACTTCGTGCATCTGGTACAGGGGTTGCATAGAGCTATCGCAGTTAGTAAACTGCTACGGAGCACAGCAATGAAATTGCAGCCAGCGGGGCCTTACCTCCGCCAGGTCCGGGTCCTCCACTCCAGGAAAACGAGCCCCCACGGCGGAGGGTGGCAGGGCCGGCTCGCCGGGAGGCAGCAACGCACGGAGCGTGAACGCACCCTGCGCCGAGCGAGCACATGGCAGCCTGCTGAGTGTCATGCGTAGAGTGCTTAGGACGGAAGTCGTCATAGGCCGGCTAGGCGTGTAACAGCCCTTGAGCTTTCCCTGCCCTTTCATGTTATGCTGGGTGCAACATGCCTGCAGCCCCTCCCGTGCGCCCGTGTCCTAGAGCACAGCTACTAGTATCGTGAAACGGTGCACCCCTACAGGCGTGTTCTCACGGTGTGCAGGCGGCACATGGCGGCGTCCGTGGCGAAGGAGGACATCAGAGCCACCTTGGCGGTGCGCGCGTCGGCGGCGGCCAGGCCCGCGGCAGCCAGCACACCCGGGCAGCGGGCTCGCAGGTCTGCAACCAGGTCTGCAAGGGCATAGCGACGCGGGGGCAGTGGCCTTGAGCGCTGACGGCAGGGTAGCGCTGTGCAGCCTTTGTGGTTCGAGGTCGCAGGACGTTCCGCGCAGGCTGTGGCGGTCTTACCGAAGCAACAACGCGTCAAGGTGGCTACAGCCGTTTAGGTGGCCGTGTACCATACGCATGCGACGTCAAGCGCTGCAGCCACGTGGACGCGCTCACGCCGCAGTGCGTGTAACCCCACCTGCTATGCTGCGGCCGTGTGCACCCGCTTTGACGAGGGACTCATACACCGCTGTCTTCAGCGGACCGCTGGGGGGCGTGTGCACCCCCGCGGCCGCACCCGCGCCCTCGGCCCCTGCGCCAGCCGCTCCAGCCACACCGGCGGCCGCCTGCGGCCAGAGGATGTGCGTCAAACACAGGGCCACTGCAGCACTGGGGGAAGCTTGCCCGAGCCGGGGTGCATACCGACCCCAGGCACCCCAAGCCTCTATGCTCCAGTTGGTGTAAATGTGCTGCCGTCCATGCGCCCTCACCTGCTGTTGCGCTTGCTGCTGCTGCTGCAGCTGCGCGTGCTCCTGCACGGCCGCCTCCGCGCACGCCCGCGCAAAGCGGTTGTACGCTGTGCGGTTGCCGTACCAGTAGCCGTTTCCAAACTGCTGCTTGGCTGTCTCGTTGTCCACGTGCTTGGCCAGCTTGGAAACCACCTGAGCGGCGACCAGGCAAGGGTTTCTGACGACCGCTTACCCGTTCCCTCTCCCCCACGTCCCGGTTGACTCCACGCATCTCAATAGCTTCGGATGCAACAGGCAACATGCCAATCACTCATCACTGGGAAACAGAGAAAACAACGGAAGGCCTACTCTGGCCTTGTGGCTGCGAAACCTCTACCAGCACACACCGCCGGTCCCTCTCCCTCACCTCCCGCACATTGACGCCCTGCGCGGTGAGCAGGTCCTTGAGCTGGTCGCACGGCATGTGGGCCAGCGCGCCCAGGTTGGCCGCCAGGTCCATGCTGCGCAGCGACCTGTACGGCACGCGCCGTACGGCACGCGAAGTCGTGCGAGCGCAAGACCAAGATCACCAAATGTGCAATGCTGCTCACTTTTGTGTTTTGTGTTGCTAGGCTTAGGCGCGCTGTCACCGGGCATGAGGGAACATCAACGAGGAGCAACTTAGCGGACGCACCGAATGGTCTTCTGCAGCACCTCCGCCTGGTACGCCGACACGCCCCCAGCCCCCTGTCCCGCGACTCCCGCGTCCCGCTCCAGCAGCTCCAGGGGGTCGAAGAAGGCGGGCAGCGCCCGCAGCTGCACCGCCGCCGTGCCGCGGCTGCCCGCCACCATCTGCAGCGCCGCCGCCAGCACAGCCCGCGTGGTGGTATCGTCCGTGTCCGCCGGCACACCGCCCTGGCCCGCCGCCCGGGGCCCAGGGCCAGCAACGGCTACGGCAGCAGGGGCAGAGGCTGATGCGGCTGAGGCCGGGGCGGCCCCGCTGCCAGCGGGGGCGGCGGCAGCGGCAGCTGCGGCTTGCCGCTGTAGCAACTGCTGCTGCAGCAAGAGGGCTTGCTGCTGTTGCTGCTGTTGCTGCTGGTCCAGGGCAAGTACGGTGCTCGGCCGGGCAGCAACCTGTGCTCCAGCCTGCGTGGCGAGGCAGGTACAAACGCATACCGTTTCACATGGTCCTACAAAATACTCTGGACGCTGGAACTGGAAGGCGGCGTAAGTTGTTGGCACTGGCAATTCACCCGCGTGCCGCGTGCAACTGCCGCAAATGCAGCACCTGAACCCACCTCGGTTGCAAGGTTGAGCGTTGGGGGACAACCGGCAGCCAACCCGGCCTGCTGTTGTTGCTGCTGCTGCTGTTGTTGCAGCTGCAGCTGGAGCTGCTGCTGTAACTGCTGCTGCTGCGCGGGTGTCAGGCCGGCAGTCGCCGCCTGCAGCATGAGCTGTGCCCCCGGTTGGAGCATCAGCTGCTGCAGCTGTTGTTGCTGCTGCTGCTGAAGTTGGCTCAAGTTGTTGGGCCCACCGGCAGGATTCTGTGGCAGGGACAAGGCCATAGAGCCATTGTGTCACCCTGATTCTCCCTAGCGCCTTTTATCAGGCACACCACACGAGACAGAGTGAATCTGTACGGCATGGCCTCACGATGCGATGCCCCTCAGCGTGCCTGGTGTGGGCGCGCCGCTGCTGAGGGGACACCACCGTGCTAGCCACGCCCCCCTATAAATGCCGCCAGGACACGACCAAACCTATAAAGGCACTGCATGCATTAGCCAGCCGAGGTTGTTGAGGAACCCCTACAACTTATTTCCGCAACGCAGAGTCCTCCGATGCCGGCTGCCCACTGCGCAACCGCCTTACACGCGCCAGTTGGCCGGCCAGGGCTTCACTTGCGCCTGGTACTTGTCACGCGGGTGTACTTACCTCGCCGGCCGACGACATTCTTAGGCGCCTGGAGAGCCTCGCCGGGCTGACCGGCGAGGCTTATCGGGCGGTCGTCACCGCTGGTGTCGCACGTCGCGACGTGTAGCGTGGCGGGAACGGGACTGCAGTTTACTGATAAACAGCTCCAAGCCGCCGCATATCCCGTTTGCTGCTGATCGCAAACATGCGTGAGCAGAGGTCTTCCGCTGCAGACTTTTGTTGTTTCCGTGGTCTCCCTCGGCGGTTGCTGGTCTTTACGGGACACTGTGAGCTTACCTAAGCCATTATAAGAGGTGGGCAATTCGGGAATAGTGTGTGCCTCTCTTCCTACACATAGACCTACGCGAGTGCCCAGAGCTCGTGCATATATCGGTCAACTAAAGCGCATAATGGTCGTTTCCCTCTTCTACAATACCCCTCAATTACTTCAGCCGAGAAGACTGGCTAGCATTCCGTCAATGTCGTCGCTGCCAATTCCGCTGCATGAAGTGAAGGGTACGGCGGGTACGGCTTTGCCATGGAATGACAATTCTTGAAGTCGCTGGTACATTAGGACGAGCAAGCATATGCCCGAGGCAGCCGTACGGGCGGGGGCGACATGGGAAGACAGGCAGCCCCTTGTGCCGTACAGCGGCAAAGGGCATGGAACTCGTGAGCGCGTCCACTCTGAGCACGCTCACTCATACATTGGAGACATTTGCGTATAGCTGTTCACTAGTAGTCAGTCACACTTGGCAGTATCCGCCAGAGCTAGAAAAGTACTTATCGCGCGACCTCTCAGCTCCCGCGGACTCTGGCCCAAGCGACCAAGACCAGCGATCAACATTTATTTATAGTCAACAACAACGCAGAAAGATGCAGGTGGGTTGGGTAGGGCAAGGGTCATCGCGCCAAGAGGCGCGAAGCCTCCAAACCCGCGTTTCCTGCCCGCTGACGCGGAACAGCGGAAACGCGGGTTATTTTGAGATGCAGAAATGTCATACCGACTCTGCAATTAGGGAAGAACCGCCCAAAGACGCGGTCAATGTCAATGTCCGCGTCGCTTCGCCTCCCCATGGACTCACTGAGCAATAGCGGCCGAGCGAATATGTTCAACACTGACTACTCAGTACTTACGCCGTTACTAAGGCACCAGGCCGCCTGCGCGCAGTCCAACACAGGTCCACCCGCTCCGTGACACGGCAAACACGGCTGAGCACATGCCCTGCAGAGGCATACAAGGTGAATCACCCGCTCGCTCGCTTAGGGGGAGGGGTTAGCGCGCTTAAGGGGTCAGGGTAGGGGAGTCTTTCAGGTAGGCCGGCGCACAGCCGAAGGGGTATGGACGGGAGTCAGCCTTGCTTCGTTGGGAGGAGGGCCTTGACAGACTGTAGCGGGCCTCCTACACACCCGTCTGCTCGCCACGGCTTGTTCACAGGCGTACACAGGCTCGTTCCCGCCCGTCCCGACACGCTACACGCCTGCCCGACACGTTACACGCCCGCTCGACACGCTACACGCACGCCCGTTTAGCTTGCCACGCTACACGCCCGCTCGGGTTCACCATGGTTGAGAATAGCACAAGCGTGCACACGCTCGTTCTCGGCCCCTCGACACGCTACATACCCACCCACTCGCCACGGCTTGTTTACAAGCGTATACAGGCTCGTTCTCGGCCACCCTAATATGCTACACGCCACTCGACACGTTGCACGCCTGCTTGGTCATGCTACACACCCCGCTCGTCCCCACCACGGGTGGGTTGCAACTGTGCACACGCTCATGCTTACCCGCCTGACATGCTGCAAGCCTGCTCACCTTCCACAGCTTGGTTACAAGCGTGGTTAGGTTCGTTGCCACCCGCCAAAGCATGCTACACACCCACTCACACGACACAATTGGTGCAAGCGCACATATGCTCATGTCACACGCCATGCTCACGGCACATGTCAACACACCCGAAAGACACGCTTGTGGGACCCAGGATGGCCCAACACATGCTCGTGGGA
>VFQN01003760.1_pt1 | contig 21039 bp, 18 predicted proteins | sample 3512371 | NCBI WGS metagenome assembly VFQN01 (sample SAMN10412370, study PRJNA504923) | tailings metagenome | isolation source: Replicate 2 from Balatoc abandoned mine | place: Philippines: Itogon, Benguet | collected 2017-08-28
GAGCACGGGTACTTCCCTGAAATTGCAACGATCCCGATGCTGATCCCCTGCGACGCCAGATTTTTGTAGGCGGCAAATTGACCACGCAGCCGCTTGTCAACCTCCATGGCCTCTTTGCCGGAGGTCCCGCTCAGGATAATCGAAAACTCGTCCCCACCATAGCGGAAGCCGTGGTCCTCGCCTCGCCGAAGGATTTCGGCAATGGCTCTACCTGCCGATCTCAGTCGTTCGTCTCCTGCCTGATGTCCGTAGAGATCGTTGTGCGTCTTGAAGAAGTCCAGATCTACGAGCATCAACGCGAGCGGCCTGCCATCACGAAAGCATCGCCGCAATTCTCTATTCACAGTTTCATCGAAACTTCTGCGGTTCCCAAGCCCAGTCAAAACATCCGTGGCGGCAAGTGAGGCGAGTTGTGCCTCCGCTGCTGCCCGTCTCTTCAGCTCTCGTGCGAGAAAGATGCTGCCGACGATGAATCCAATCGAGAGGAGCAGAACCAGCCCCCCGGTTGGCAACGCGTACCGATACCAAGGTGCGTAAATGTCGTAAGTGGCCTGTCCGATACCCAGGACGAGAGGCAAATCGGCAACCAGGGCGTAAACCACCAACCGGTGGAGGCCATCTGTTGCGGCGTAAGTCTCAAAGCTACCCTTTGGCGATTTCGAAAGGTACTCGTACAGCCTGGCGTGGCGAAGATTCAATCCAGCATAATCGTCTTTGAATGGCCACCTTGTGAGGACAATGCCGTCCGTTCGTGACAGCGTTATACTGGCACGGGAACCAAGCGAGATATTTCGAAACAGGTCCTTGAAATAGGCAAGCCGCAAGCTTGCTATGGCCACGCCGGCGAACGAGCCGTCCGGATTTGACAGTCGTCGGCTGACGCCGACAAACCATTCATGCGTCGTCTTTGATATCTGCGGATAGCCGATGAAAAGACCGACGGTTGCGCTATCCTTGTGTATGGAAAAATAGTCTCGATCTGCGAGGTTTAGCCGGGCTGGTTTTAAAGTGCGGGAGTCATATCGAACGTACCCAGCCTCATCGAGCACGATAATTGCGCCGACGTGCCGGGCCGCGGTCGACCGGTCGAACAGCAGGGCATGTTGCAAGGCGGGTTCAAGCTCGGCCAGGCCTGGATAGTGGAGGCGTTCGGCGACCCGCTGCAAAGATAAGTCGATCGCCCTGACGTTCTGGGAAATGTCGTTTTCCAGAGCTGCAAGGAGGCTGACGCCCGCATCCGTCGCGCGAGCAATTTGTTGTTGGCGAGCTTCCCGCAGGATGTAGGCAGACGTGCCTATGAAGCACACCGATCCAAGAGTGACCGCTGTGACAATGATGGCCGCCAGTTTGCTGGCTGCAATTGGCATGGAGATATTCTGACGCTCCCTGTAGCAAGCATTACCAGGCCTTCCCTGTAAAATTATTAAGCCCCCTCGTGGGTTGTTTAGCGTTGCCGGTCCGACTGCCGGCGCATCGCTTTCGTAAGGCGAGGGCACCGCCGCCTGTCGGCCCGCCAGCACGCCTGCCGTCGCGTCTCGCTGGTGACAACGTGATTTATCTCGAGCGAGACTGCTGCAACGAACCTTTAAGTCTCCTCGGATTCCACGCCTTCATGCGGCGGTTCACCTGCCTCGATATGGTGACGTTGCTCTGCATCGGGATGACGCTGTCCAATCGGCGGGATGGGGGATCGGACTCCCCCTGGTGGTCGTTGCGGGCTAGGTCTCTGTAATGCCGCGCAGTTTAGATCATCGAATACGAACGCCCGATCGACCACCAGTCCGTTGAGCCATTCCGGGTTGGAAACGGGGGACTCCGATCCCGGTTGTGTGCGGATATGTAGAAAGCGGCGGATCACCTTAACGAAAACCGCAACTCCTGCATGTACTCACCGGGGACTCGTTGCAATGAGTGTGCTGTTGTATGGAGTCAAAATCTGCATCCGGCTATTGCTCCAATTGCCAGCGCGATGTCTTGGCCGTGCGTCAAACGCCAAATCATGTCTTACATTTGCTACTTGCCATCGTTACGAGCGGTTTGTGGATTATCATTTGGGTCTTGGTGGCTGTGAGGCGTAGTGCGCCCCGTTGTACAAACTGCGGTAACAAGGCAGACACGGGCCTCGTCAAACACCTAAATAATCTCAATCGCTATTTAAAAGATCGCAACGACCAGATCGCGCGCGTCCGCGTAAATGCAGCGGTCGAAGAGGCAAGCTCATCCATACCCTCTGAAAAGATCGACGAGATGATTTCCCGTTACATTGATCGTCAAAACGCGGAAAAATCGATCAAGCAATCGGCAAGCCAAACCCCTGTCTTTGGCCGCCGCAAATAGTGCCGCCGTTGTCGGACTCACCACCCTCAACAAATCACGTCTCGCGCGCGGACAGGAGCCCGCCGATGTCGCGCCATGGTGAGACGCAGTCATCCGAATCGTGCGTTCAGAGAGCGCTCGATTAGCGAACGAACAAAAGAAATCCTGGTTGATCACCCACGACCGTGATGTGACCCTTGCACGGCGCGGTATCCTCCAATCGGAATACTGATCCCGGTTTGAGGGTCCTCATCTCACCGTCAGTCGCCGTGATGGAAAAAACGCCCTGTAGCACGATCCCAAACTGGATTGCTGGGGTCGGATGATTGAGACGAGTTTCTAGGTCCTTAGCGCCCCAACCGGCTTTGAAGCCTCCGAAGAATGCCCGTGAGGCAGCCAAGTCGCTTCCAATATAGATTGGAGGGGCTGGGGGCGCAAAATTGGTCTCGCGAAGGTCGGCTATCACATCTTCAAAATGCGTTTCTCCATCAGCTCCGCAATAAAGCCGCGCGTAGGTAAAACGGGAGGCGTCACTGGAATCTCCAGCTTTTAATGCAATGCTACATGTCGAGAACGCCGTGATACATAATGCAAACGCTGCAGCACTTTTTTTCAATGTCATCGGCTTTCACCCATTCATGAGGATTATCTGAGACGGCTGCGTGTTCAAGTTGAACGCCATCTGCCCGAGTCCATCGGACGTAGTCCTTTAAAATGACAATTCAGCCATCGACACCGCGCCGCGGATCCGGGTGGGGGCCCAACTCGACCCGTTCAGGCAGCGGAGGCCATAGTTTTAAGATAGGCCTCTACTTCTTCCAGTGAGAGAGGTTTACTGATGAAATACCCCTGCATCTTGGTGCATTGCAGGGCCCGCAAGAAGCCGGCCTGAAGCGCGGTTTCGACGCCCTCGGCGACTGTCTCGATCTCTTTTGCTGATGCAATGCCCACGACCGCCTGAACAATGGCCCTCGATACCGCGTCCTCACCCATTTTTGTTATGAAGGAGCGGTCAATTTTGATCTTGTCGAAGGGATACCGCTGCAAGTATCCCAATGAAGAATAGCCGGTGCCGAAGTCATCCAGTGCAAGGCGAATTCCCAGGTCCTTTAACTTCGTCAGAGTTGAATATGCCGTCTCCTCCTCAAGCAAAACCGCCTCCGTAATCTCCAAGGTCAGACGGTTGGGATCCAGACCGGAGGACAGCAATGCGTCCACAACAGCTTGCGTCAACGTGTTGCGGCGTACTTGCATAGGCGAAACATTGACGGCGACCTGCAACTGCGGCGGCCAGAGTGCGGCCGCTCGGCACGCCCGTTCCAGAACAAACGCTCCGATTTCATCAATGAGCCCCGTCTCTTCGGCGACCCCGATGAAGTCCGTCGGCGTTATCAGCCCTCGCTCTGGGTGGTTCCACCTAACAAGCGCCTCAAAGCCGGAGAGTTGAGAATCAGAGGTTCTTACGATGGGCTGGAAGTGGACACTGAGATTTCCGCAGATCAGCGCCTGGCGAAGCTCGTCCTGCACCCTGCGTCGTTCGGCTAGCGCCTCCAGCATCTGCGGGTCAAAAAAGCACAGTGCGTTGCGGCCCTGGGACTTGACCTGGTAAAGCGCCAGATCAGCGGCCTTCAGGACGGCCGCCGGACTCTGACCATCTGCCGGCACCCTGGCGACGCCGATGCTCAATCCGCAGCGAATAATCTTACCGTCGCATTCAATGGGTTCGCGCATCGCTGACTGCAGGCGCTGTATCAACTCGAGGATGGCGTCATGGTCAGACGCATCCCGCTGCAAGATTGCAAACTCGTCACCGCCCATGCGGGCCACCAACGCATTATTGTTCGCTAGCACCTGGCGAAACCGCTTAGCGACCTCTGTCAACATGGCATCGCCGACCGAGTGGCCAAGCGTGTCGTTGACTACCTTAAACTGATCCAGATCGAGATAATGAACCGCAATGTTATCGTGAGCGGCACTTTCGATCGCTACCTGTAACGCCTCCAGGAATAGCTTTCGATTGGGCAAGTCCGTGAGAAGATCATAGTTGGCTAGTCGCAGTATCTGGCTTTCCGCGACTTGCTGTTCGGTGACGTCTTCAACTATGGTGAGGGTGTACTCCGGTTGCGCGTTAGAGTCGCGCAGCAAAAGACGGGTACAGTTGAGCACTCGCGGCTCGCCGGACCCGGTTTCAAAAATACATTCTGAAAACCTGTGAATACCTGCGCCTGAGAGGAGCTCAGCCTCTTGCCTCATGACCAGGGCCGCCGCAGAGCCGGGCCAGACTTCCGGAATGGTGTGTCCAACAATGCTTTCGACCGGCTTGCCGATGAAGTTTGCCGCGGCCCGGTTCGCCAGAACGTACGTTCCTGTGCCGACGGATTTGACAACGATCGGAAGCGGTACATTGTCCAGCACATTCTTCAGAAAATCGCGGTGATCGCGCAGTTGCTTTTCCAGATGGGACTTGTGTGTCCTGTCTTCGACAACGCTGACGATGTATTGTTCTCCATCCTGCGGCGACTCAACGGTAAAACGTGTCGACGTAACGACCTTGTTTCCGTCTGTGTCAACCAAGGTGGGATGATCGCCCACGACCAACGGGCTTCCGAGCTCTAACGCCTCATCATCATACGCTCTGACCAAAGCTGCCTGGTCGGCAGCAAAGGCCTCCTCCGGCGTTTTCGAGACGGCGGACTCCGACAGCCCCCACAACTGCTGAACAGCCCGGTTCGCAAACAAAAAGCGCCTTGTGCTCGCCTGTTTGACCGCAACGGGAGCAGGAATCTCGTCGAGGACCTTGGACAAAAGTTCCAGGTTGAGCGACTCACTTGTTGGAATGTCGTTCCGCGGGGCCATCGGAGAACCTGTTACACGACGGAAACACCAATTGAGACCTGTGCCATGCTGATGCGTATCTCGAAATCCTGCTTATTGCGGTAACTTTCACACTCCAATTGAGCAGACCTGGAACTCGCGAACCGGCTGAGAGAAACTAAGTTAAAGCTCAGTTACGCATGAGCAATTCTAGACGACGGAGTGGTCCATGTGCTGGGAGGAGTTGCTGTCGCTGCTTCAATGGACTGGCCAAGCTATTCGACAAGTTGTCCACGTTGAAGGTGAGTGTCGCCCTTTCGTCCACAGAACGCTTCGCGGGGAACCCGAGGCGGGGATCGACGTTACTCCAACCGTATTTAAACCGACGCACATGAATTTTTCAGCTAGAGGGCGCCTTGCCGAAATCTGTCAGCCAAGCAAAGACAGGCATTAGCGGTCTGGATAATGTTCTGGGCGGCGGCTTGGAGAAAGGGCGCGTATTTCTTCTAGAGGGTCAGCCCGGCACGGGGAAGACCACTATAGCCACCCAATTTTTGCTTTCTGGTGCCGCAGCTGGGGAGCGATGCCTCTATGTCACGCTGTCCGAGAGCGAGGACGAACTACGCGCTGGTGCCAAGTCTCATGGGTGGGATTTGTCGAATGTAAACGTGTTCGAACTTGTACCGCCCGAAAATCTCCTCAACGAAGACCAGCAGCAAAGCTTATTATACTCGTCAGATCTAGAGCTTGGCGAGACCACAAAGCGTATTTTCGAAACTTTCGAGCGCGTCAAGCCGCATAGGCTCGTGCTCGACAGCCTCTCTGAAATTCGTCTGCTGGCTCAAAGCTCCTTGCGCTACCGCCGCCAGATCCTCAGTCTCAAACATTACTTCTCGCAGGCCGGCGCGAGCGTATTGCTGTTGGATGATCTTACGACCGATACAAACGACAAGACGGTCCACAGCGTTGCCCATGGCGTGGTTCGGCTGGAGGAGATCGTACCCGAGTATGGTGCGCAGCGCAGACGACTCCGGGTGATCAAGTACCGAGGCCGTCAATTCAGGGGAGGGTACCACGATTATTCTATCCTAACCGGCGGTGTTGAAGTCTTCCCGCGCCTCGTCTCAGCTGAGCACAGGAAAGCGATCTTGCGCGATGTCCAATTAACAAAGTTGTCGGGACTCGACGCATTGTTAGGAGGTGGCATCGAGCGTGGCTCCAGCGTGCTGATTTTGGGGCCGGCGGGCTCCGGAAAGTCTCTTCTGGCGCTTACATTTGCTCAAGCTGCGGTGCAGCGCGGTGAACGAGCAGCCATTTTTGTCTTCGATGAGGAACTCGGCCTCCTGTTCGATCGCGCCAAAGGGCTCGGTATCGATCTGCAGGCCATGGTGGACGCTAATCAGCTCACCATTGAGCAGATTGATGCGGCCGAGTTGTCACCCGGCGAGTTCTCGGCGCGCGTCAGACGTTGCGTCGAAACTCAGGGCGCGCAAACAGTGGTGATTGATAGTCTGAACGGATATCAGGCCGCAATGCCCGGCGAGCATGCGTTGATACTGCATATTCACGAGCTTCTGCAATATCTGAATCGTCAGGGCGCATCGACTTTTCTCACTGTCGCTCAACATGGCTTAGTGGGCAGCATGAACACGCCTGTCGACGTGACATATCTCGCTGACACCGTAATTCTCCTACGGTTTTTTGAAGCGCTCGGGCGCGTCCGGCGCGCCATCTCAGCCGTAAAGAAACGGACAGGGCCGCATGAGGACACTATTCGTGAGTACCGTATTGGACAATCCGGGTTCACGCTGGGTGAGCCCCTCGTACAGTTCCAAGGAGTTCTCCGAGGAGTCCCTGTTCTCGTCGGCCAGGAATCAGGCTTGCTTGGGGCCGACGAGTGAAGCGCGCAACTGTCTCCGAACGCGCCCTCATTCTTGCAACTCGTGGTCGTGACGCGTCGATCGCATTCGATATTATGCGAGTGGCAGGCGTGGACGCCACGACGTGCGGAACGCTACCCGCACTCATTGCGGAACTTAACCTTGGTGCCGCTTTCGTGGTTGTTACCGAAGAATCGTTGACGACGGCCGATTTGAGCAGTCTTGATACATGGCTGCGCGACCAACAGGAATGGTCTGATCTACCGTTTATTTTGCTTACTCGCAGCGGCGGAGGCCTTGAACGCAATCCTTCTGCAAGACGCTATTTGGACTTGTTTGGAAACGTCGCGTTTTTAGAACGCCCGTTCCACCCGACAACGCTTGTCAGCCTCGCCCGCTCAGCGCTACGAGGCAGGCGCCGTCAATACGAGGCAAGGGCCCGTCTGGAGGCACTTCGCGAGAACGAGGAACGCCTGCGGCTGGTGGTCGAAGGAGCCTCGGACTACGTTATTATAACTACCGATCCTGAACGTCGCGTCGCGTCCTGGTCTTCGGGTGCTGAGGCTATTTTGGGCTGGACCGCCAGCCAAATGATCGGTCGCTCCGCTGACGAAATTTTCACGCCTGAAGATCGCGCAAACGGCCAGCCCGACGAAGAGGCTGAAAAGGCCGCGGCGGAAGGTTATGCGCCTGACGAGCGGTGGCACCAACGAGCGGACGGGTCGCTTGTCTTTTTGCGCGGCTCCATGCGCCCTCTGCCGAGGGATGGCCAGGGCCAAGGGCGCGGCTTCATAAAGATCGCACGTGATGAAACCGAACGCCGCCAGGAGGAGACACGCCGCATAGCCTTAGTGGACTTATCCGACCGCATCCGCGACATCGAAGAACCAGCCGATCTCTCGTATGCGGCAGCGGAGATTTTGGGGCGAACGCTGGCGGTTAGCCGAGCCGGCTATGGCACGATCGACAAAATAGCCGAGACAATCACCATTGAAAAAGACTGGAACGCACCGGGGATAAAAAGTCTAGCGGGGGTCCTGCATTTTCGTGACTACGGATCTTACATTGAGAATCTCAAACGAGGCGAGACTGTTATCTTTGCTGATGCCGAAAAGGATCCGCGCACTGCGGCCAAAGCGGACGCGCTCAAGGCGATCAGCGCACAATCTGTCGTAAACATGCCTGTTACCGAGCAAGGCAGCTTTGTGGGACTGTTATACTTGAACCACGCAACGCCTCGGGAGTGGTCAGACAGTGATCTGGCGCTCATAAGGGACGTGGCGGACCGCACCCGGACCGCAGTTGCACGTCGACGTGCGGAACGCGAGCTTCGCGAACTAGCTTCGTCCCTCGAACAGCGCGTGACTGCGCGAACCGGTGAACTCATGCGAGCCGAAGAAGTGTTACGGCATTCGCAGAAAATGGAGGCAATCGGACAGCTAACCGGCGGCGTTGCACACGATTTCAATAACCTCCTCACTATTGTCAAGAGCTCGACGGACTTACTGCGTCAGCCAGGCCTGCCTGAAGTTCGACGGCGCCGTTATGTTGATGCGATCTCCGAAACTGTCGACCGCGCTGCCAAGCTGACAGGACAGCTGCTGGCCTTTGCTCGGCGCCAAGCGCTCAAGCCCGAGGTGTTCAACATCGTCGATCGCGTAGAGGCGGTTACGGAAATGCTTCGTACGGTCGTCGGCGCGCGAGTAAAAATTATCACTGACTTTAACGACAGTAAGCTGTTTGTACATGTGGATCTATCGCAGTTCGAAACTGCGCTCATCAACATGGCCGTCAACGCGCGAGATGCGATGGATGGCGAGGGAACACTCACCATTAGCGCCCGTCGAGTGACAGGCGTGCCTCGTATTCGCGGCCACGCTGGCGCACCTGGCGATTTCGTCGCGGTATCGGTTGCCGATTCCGGGTCAGGAATATCGCCAGATAGACTTGCCCATATTTTCGACCCGTTCTTTACCACAAAAGCGCCGGGAAAGGGTACGGGCCTCGGCTTGTCGCAGGTTTATGGCTTTGTGAAGCAATCCGGCGGCGACGTAAGCGTAGATAGCCAAGTTGGGCGGGGCTCAACTTTTACGCTGTACCTTCCTAGAGTCGAGGGGCTTCCGGAAGAACAATCCAGCCAGAGCAGTAGCGCGAGTCCATTCGTCGAGGGTGGAGGGCGACGCGTCCTTGTCGTTGAGGACAATCTCGAAGTAGGTCAGTTCTGCAATGAGGTCCTTCAAGACCTCGGATATGTCACTGCGTGGGCAAAAAACGCCGGTGAGGCGTTGGCGCTGCTCGACAAAAACAATAGCTTTGACGTCGTATTTTCAGACGTGGTGATGCCTGGGGTCAGCGGCCTTGAGCTCGGACAAGAGATTCGGCGTCGATTTCCTTCGCTTCCAGTTGTGCTCACATCCGGCTATAGCCATGTGCTGGCCGAGGAGGGGTCGGGGCGCTTTGATCTCCTTCATAAACCTTACGCTGCGGAAGAGCTGTCACGAATTCTGAAGCGCGCTCTTGGCCAAGTAGCCTAGAAGGCCCTGGTCGCTGACATCAACGAGTGAGACGCGCGCTACGGGCTCGAGGCGGACAAAATCCTGCCGCGATGCACGATCGTCCGGTGCCGATGCCGCGGCGTTTCAACCTCACTATTCAGCCGTGCGCCCCCCCTGCCTCACCTCACATTCGAGCACCCCGGCTGCGCAACATTTTGAAACACCATGTTACGAAACGGAGGGGCTATGCTTGGATTGGCTTTGTGTCCGTCTTCTACAGGCGGCGCTCTGCCTCGAAGCCATAAGTAGTGTACGGCTTCGGGGCGGGGTCCAACCCGGAGGCGGCGATGACCGTTGTGCTGATTGCAGCTTTATCGTGCTTGGGCCTTGCTGTATTGTTTGTCGGCGTGCGGTAGAATCAGACGTACGGATAGTCACGCCACCGTTTTTCACTAGACGCGACGGAGACGAAAATGAAGGTGGGTCTTGCTTTAGCGACGTCAGCCGGCATTCTGCTCGCCGCAACCGCTCGAAGTGATGCCCAATACTACGAGCGGCCTTATTATGCTCCTGCGCCCTACTACGGAGGTGAATATTACGCCCCGCCGCCGCCGCGGTACTATCGGGAACCGCGGGGTTACTATGGCTACGGCTATAATCGAGGACGCAGGGATAATAATCCCTGTCCGCCCTATTGGACGATACAAAACGGCGTCTGTAAGCCATATCGAGGTTATTGACCTCAACCCGAAGTGTTCGTGGTCAATGCGCACGGCAACATCGCACCAGTTAGCGTGCACTGAGTCTGTTTATACGTTGCCGTCGGCGCGATCGTTCACTTCGAAATGCGGTCCGCAAGACCGATTGAAAGAGCCTATTGTGTGGCGATCTGGCACACTACGAGCGCCGTCATGTTGAGGAATTGTTGGAATAAGAGCGAGCGAAGACGTGAGGGGTGCTGACCGCTGCGAGCGCGAATTGAGCCGCCCCAGTTCGCCAGGAGCGCTATCATCACTAAAGCTGGAGCACGATCACTACGATCCCGACAACAATCGCACCTGCTATCAACGCGAGCAGCTTAACCGGCGGACCGCCATAGTCGTCTGACATCGTATCCACTCGCCATCACGCAGCCTCCGCGGGCTGATCCTGTCGCTGACCGGTGGTTACGATCCGAAGTACGCCATCGGCCAAGGGCCGTTGCAACTTCAGTGCGGCGTCGGCCGGCGATGCATGGGTCCACTAACTAAAATTCGACGGATACCGGATGCAGAAGGTGGGGAGCGGAAAGGTTTCCGTCTGGCGGCAGTCGCTGGACTGGACCCATCGCTCTCCGTTCATTGCCGAAGCGTTCAAGAGCCTGCCCGGTCGGGCAGCTCGTACGGACGGCGAAGTGGTCTCTTTAAGCCCGAACGGCTTATCAGATTTCGGTCAGCTCCAAGCCGGTCTTTCTGCCGGCCGCCATGACCGGATCGTCTATTTTACGTTCGACCTTCTACATATGAACGAGGTCATCCTGACGGAGGAGGCACTCGTCGAGCGCAATCGACTATTAAATGACCTGCGCGAAGAAGCGGGAGCGTAGCGGATCTTTTACAGCGAGCATCGGGGAAGGGAGCGCGACCGCCTTCTATTGTTTCGATTCATGCAGGTCCTCCTTTGGGCTGCACCAGTCCAACCGGATGACCCGGACGTTCAAAGATTCTTCATACGGTGAGTTCGACTTGACGCGCTCGCGAACTACCCCAGATACCGCCAGGTGCAAAAATGTTCTGCATGTCTACGCATATATGAACCGTTCGTTCGCTCAGCTTCTTCGAAAGCCCTGATCCCATCGCGATACGGCCTGCACCGTGCGCCAGAACTCACCGAGGATCGATGCAATTCTGGCAATGTCAGGCGAAGCCTTGCACCCCAACACAGTCTGGCAAAGAACGCCCAGTTCGGGAGACAAACCGCGAACCGGAGAGCGAAGGTCTGAGCGTCCGATCTCTAACCGACCGATGCCGGCATTCTTGCGATGGACATCAGCGGCTGGGCGACCTGGTCGAGGAGCTGATCGGCATTCTGCTCTTCACCGAGCGACTGCGTCATCAGATGCACTATTACCGGCTGATGGAGCTGCAGGGCGAGATTCCTGGCGGCCGTGTAGGCTGCGATCTCGTAATGCTCTACGCGCTGTGCCGCGCTGATCAGGGCGAGGTCTGCTGCCGCATCGTCCTTCTCCTTGCCCTCATCCATCACGTCCTCGCCTTCTTCCACGAGACCGGCCATCCCTTTACAGGGCTTGGCCCGTGCTGCGCCGCCAAGGAGTTTGAGGCTCTCGTTCAGACGCTCGACCTGGAGCTCGGTCTCTCCGAGATGAGTTTCAAACAGTAGCTGAAGCTGGGAGACGCGCGCCGCCTTCGCCATCTTCGGCAATGCCTTCAGTAGCTGCTTTTCAGCATGGAGTATGTCACGCAGCTGATCGATCAGCAGGTCCTCAAGCGCGTCCGAAGCACCTTCGGAGCATGCGGCGTGGATCGCCGGGCCGTCACCGTTCAGTTCGTGCATATTCTGGAACGCGGGTGCTTCCACGTATTCCCACGGCTCTCCCTCGTTCCATGGGCCCCGACCATCTACTTCGCCGTGATCTCCTTCACCGGTGGAGTCGTTGAAAAACTGATCGACAAGCCCCGGCGTGGGCGCGATACGGCCGATCATGAAGGGCGGTTTGCCCATCGTCTCAAGCGCTGCGGCGAAGGCCTTCATATGGGTGATTTCACGGGTCATAAGGAACTGGAGCGCATCTTTCGTCCCGGAATCCCGGCAGAAATTGATCAGCCGTTCATAGACGATCTTTGCGCGCGCCTCGGCAGCGATATTGCTACGCAGATCGACGTCGAGTTCTCCGGTGATTTTCAGATAGTCGGCAGTCCACGGATTGCCCTGCGAGTTGAATAGGTTCACGCCGCCGCCGCCGGCAATGGCGATCAGAGGATCGGCCTCCGCCTCTTCACGAATCGACTTCATGGGCTTCAGATGCATGCGGGCGAGCGTGCCCACGATTTCCAGATGGCTCAATTCCTCGGTGCCAATATCCATCAGCAAATCCTTTCGGCCCGGATCTTCGCAGTTCAGGCCTTGGATCGAATACTGCATCGCGGCAGCGAGCTCTCCATTCGCGCCGCCAAACTGTTCCAGCAGCATGTTGCCGAAACGGGGGTCTGGCTCGTCTACACGGACCGTATACATGAGCTTTTTGACGTGATGATACATGGGGAACCCCTGCTGAGATGCGCAAGCGGGAAGAAGCTGGAGTCCCAACCGTGCCGCGTAGCGGTAGTTCCTAAAAAAACTCTTTGCCGACCGGGCGCCCTAAAATTTGACGCTACGCGGCATTAATTAGAATGCGGCCGTTTGTCGGTTTCATGCATTATACGAATATCGCCGAGCGACCCTGGGTAAATATCGGCGCCTGAGAGACCAGTCGCGCTCCCACCTGTATCAGGAGGAGCAACATGTCCCGATCATTTTTCTTTCCCGATTCACCGACTGTACGGCCGGTTATTTGCAGTGTTTGCGGTCAAAACGCTCATTGCGTCCGTCGGCAGGGCGTGAACGTGGCGGAGATCCAGACTTTCATCTGTATCTGCGGAAATGAGGTAACTTTGGTCCGTGGCCACGAGCCCAGCGATGAAAGCATCCAAAGGGAAATCGAACAACGTGTGCAAGGAGGCAAGCTTTGATTAAGCGAAATTGGACAGAGGAGGAGGACCGGATCATCCGTGAATTTGGGCCGACGGTCAGTATCCAACGATTGGCCGTCAAGGTTCGTCGGCCCAATTTATCCGTTATCGAACGAGCCAAAGTGCTTAATGTGAAAGTGTCCAGAGCTCATCGGCTTCCCTACCACGAGCGCGTCTCGCACCGTATCGCGCGGGATTAATCTCGAGAATTGATGCATGGTCTCTCCGAGCTTTTTAATAGTTTATCGACTAAGCCGAAGAGGCGGAACTGGCCTGTAGGCGTGCGGGCTCATCGCTGCATCGACGACGACATCCCAGCCACTGTTCTAACTGGAAGCGGGCGTAAGTTCCGTTCGCGATAAGCGGGTTGCGTCACGTTTTCTTGTCACTGAAACCGAAAAGTCCCGCAGACGTTCGAACGCTGTGTGTGGTATTGCAAGGCCGAAGCGCCATTCTAGGGCCCGGAAAGTGCTCCACCAACTTTGGGAATATTGTACGTCCAGCACGACGATTTATTGGCTGGTGCTCGGTAGCGACCTCGCCATCGCGTCGGCCTACTTCGCCATCCCGGTTACCATGGCTGTCGTACTGCGGCACAGGCGAGAGGACATTCCTTATCCCTGGCTTTGGCTTCTGTTCGTGACGTTCATTGTCGCCTGCGGGCTCACGCATCTTGCCCATGCTTGGTCGGCGGTGGCAGGTCCGGATTATTTCTGGATGCATTCAGTAATTGGAGTGTTCTGTGCGGCGGTCTCCGTGGGGACCGCAATGGCATTCATTTATATCCTACCGCAGATTAGGGATCTGCCGTCACCCGCCAGGCAGCAGGTGATCCTGCAGGAGCTGGTGGAGGAGCGCACCCAGCAGAAGGACGCACTTATACGCGAAATCCACCATCGGATCGGCAATCAGCTTCAGATCATTTCGTCTCTGATCAGTATCGAGGAGCGGAACACTGAAGACCGTGTTTGCCGCGACGCGCTCGCGCGCATCAAGCTCGAAGTGGCAAGGATGAATGAAGAACACCGCAGCAGATCGCTGCGAGATTACCTGGACGAGGCCCAGCGCCGGCACATCGCGCCAAGTGGCGGCGGCGGGTTGCAAGCGCTTGGGATGGCAACGACATCGCAGGCAACGCGAGCGCCTGAATTTTGAAGCTGGCAGACCTAACGCGTGTTGATGACACATCTGTCATGCGGCGTTATGCTCAGTGTTAGCCCATAGACCCGTCGTTATTGACAGACCGTTGTGCTCGCTTACCGTCGAGGATGAGCCCATGGTTTCAATCATGCCGGTCCTCTGCTCCGCATGCGGCTCCAACGCACATTGTGTCTACCGTGCTCAACGGCGACGTCGATTACAGACATTTCGCTGCATATGCGGGAACGAGGAAGTTCGACACCGCGAACCCGAACCCAGCGACGCGGAGATATGGGCCATGCTGGGAAAAAGGGGGCAGGGCGTTTCAAACTGATCGCCTCAACCCCAAAGGTCCTCCGACCGAGAAGTCGCGCGACTTTGCTATTGGCCGCCTTTTCCTCGTACAGGTTCAGGAAGCGCACCACGTCATCGTGGCCCAGTGCGTCGGCCCAGGCGAATCAGCGGCGGGCGGATGCATCCTAGCGCTTCGATTGATCGGCGGGAAACCGCACGGTGGCCGTCGTCCCCGAGCCGGCGGTCCAGCCCATCTTGCCGCCGAGCTGCGTCGCCAGCGAACGGGTAATCATCATCCCTAGGGATTCCGCGCCGCCGACGGCGCCCGAGAATCCGCTGCCGTTGTCGTGGACGCTCAACACCACGTCACGACCATTCCGAGCAAGATCAATTTTTATCGCACCAGCGTCGCGTCCCTTGAATGCGTGCTTCACGGCATTTGTGATCAGTTCATTGAGCAGCAACGAGAGGGTCACGAGCTGGGTCAGGTCGAGCGTGAGCTCCGGGTCCGCACTCACCGTACAAGCCAGATGCTTGGCCCCTCCGGCCTGCATGATGTCGTCGGCAAGACCCGTGAGGTAAACCTGCAGAGGCTGGTCCACGATGGCCGGATCATAAAGACGCCGGTGAATGCGGGACATGATGTCCAGGCGCGCCTGCGCCTGGTCCAGAGTCGCCAGGGCTTCTTCCGGCCTTGCAACGATTTCGCGGCGGCCGAGACGTAGCAGGCTGCCGACAAAAGCCAGGTTATTGGCCACACGATGCTGAAGTTCGCGGAACAGCGTGGCCGCCCGATCGCGTTCGGCGACCAGGTTCTCGACGGCCTTGTCCAGCGCAAAAGTGACGTACAGCATCACAGAGGCGGTCACCCAGTAGAACGCCAATGACCAAACCGATTTGGCGCTGAGGTCCCAGCTTTGCGCCGGCGGCAGGAAGAAATACCAGCCCGTAACGAATCCCAGGAAAGCAACGACAAAGGCAGCGCGGTTGCCGCCGATGATCGCAGCGATCACAACCGCGGGGAAGAACGTGATAAACGGCACGGCTTCCAGAACCATGTCGGCGCTGAAACGGATCACGAATGCAATGGCGAAAACCGCCAGTCCGGCGATCAGCCAGAACCCCGGTCGGCCCCGCAGGGGCCGCATGGTCTCTACAACTCGGAACGGCAAGATCGTCGCCCCCGTAACGCACGAACGTAACGTCCGGCGCAGGGGGTTTCAACACGGAGCGGCGCAACGTTATTTGCGCTACGTCAATCGCGGCTGGCGCGCGCGTTGTCGGAGTGGATTGACATGCGCAGCCTGCGCTTTGGGTAGCCGACCGTAGGCTGGGGTCTTGTTGCGCGACGACATATTGCAAGCGGGATTAAAATCGGTCACCGGAAACAGCACGATCAGCCTGTTGTCGCCCGAGGCGGTTGCGACGCGCACCGAGCAGCGCTCCGGGCCATGGTCGCCGATATGGGTGAGCAGTAATCCGATCAGCCGGCGCGCGTAATGGCAGGCGTCCGACAACGAAGAGCATTCGCGCCCGTCGTGGTCCTCGTGCCGGGCCTCCCGTGAAACGACGTGAAAATAGTATCGCTGCATGCATCGCCTCCCTTGCACACCACGATGCAAAACTTTGATGCGAGAGGGTGGCGGGATTCGAACGATCCCCCGCCGAGGCATGCCGTGGTTACTTTCAGGTTGCCGCAGTCATTCAATTTTTGAGGGTAAGGTCGCCGGCGGATTTTATGCAACCGGTTAAGTGCTTATCCACCCGCCTCTTTTATGAGCTATTGCTCGCATGAGGATCATCGAATGTCTGGCCGTTCTGGGAATCTGGAAGGGTCGTCCGCGCATGTGCTCATGAAGCGTGCGCTCGACCTGCTGCCGGATGGTGTCCTCATCATCGGCAGCGACCGGGAAGTCCTGTACCTGAATGCCGCATTCCAGCGGCTCTGGCGCATTCCGCGCGACGTCATCCGGCAGGGCGACGCCGCAATGCTGGACTTCGTCACGAGCCAGCTGGAAGACCCCGAGGAGTTCATCGCCCTGGTGGAGCGACTCTATCGGCTGCCCGACACCTGGGAAGACCAGATCAATTTCAAGGATGGCCGACTGTTCAACCGCCGCAGCGTCGCGCTCGACGCCGGAGACGGAGGGGCCGCGCGCATCTGGATATTCACCGACATCACCGAGGCCTGGAGCGCCAGGATCGACCCGCTGACCGGGCTTCTGAACCGCCGTGCCTATGCGCGCGAGCTTCCAGAGTTCATGGCGGCCGGGTTCGAGGGACATCTGAAGGCTTTTGCCCTCATGGATGTGGACCACTTCAAACCTTACAACGACCGCTACGGCCATTCCGCAGGCGACGCGGCACTGGAAGCCCTTGGTGCCCTGCTGCGGACCGAAACCGACGAGGGCACGAGGGTGTACCGCATCGGCGGCGAGGAGTTCGCGATGACGTCTTTGCATCGTGATCGGACGGCAGCCACCGGCTTTCATGAGCGGATTCGCCGTCGTGTCGGCGCGGCCAAGATCCCGCACACCGGCAACGCACCTTATGGCGTGTTGACGGTGTCGATGGGAGTGGCGCTGGTCAGTGGCCAGGCCGAGCTGCGGGACGTATTTGACGAGGCTGACCGCGCGCTTTACCGGGCCAAGAAGCGTGGCCGAAACGCCCTCATCGTCGTCGATCTGAATGAGCAGATGAACCGGCTGACCGCGTAGGCGGCACCGGCAATCACCGCCAGGGTCCATGCCAATGGAAAACATCGACTTGAAATACCCCGGACCGGACTTCCAGGCCGTGTTTGATGCATGGCCGTCCCCGGCAGTGACGCTGGACCGTGCGATGACGATCACGGCATGCAACGCGGCGTTCGAGGCTGCCACGCAGCGGCCACGCGCGTTGTTCCAAGGACGCAGGTGGCGCGAGGTGTTCAGGGGAAACGAACAGCAAGCCTCTGCTCTCGCGAAGTCGTTCCGGCGCGTGCTGCGCACCGGGAAGCCGCATTACCTTCCGGATTTTCGCTCCCGAACGTTTAATGCCGAAGGACAGCAACCCGGCCGGACCTGGGCTGTTTCCAACATGCCGCTCATGTCGGAAGCGGGAAAAGTGGTCGGCATCCTTCACTGCCCGATCGACGTGTCGAGCGTCGCGCGCAAATCTACCCAGGCAAGCACGTCGCTGGCGGGAAGGGACAACGATAGCGGCAACGTATCGGTGCCCGCCCTTCGCGATGTGCAAGGTATCCTGGATGTCGAACGCCGACGGTTGCAACAGCTGTTCCAGCAGGCGCCCGGCTTCATATGCGTGCTGGACGGTCCGCAGCATGTTTTTGAACTGGCCAATGATGCGTACTACCAGCTGGTCGGTCACCGCGACATCATAGGCCGTGCGGTCGCCGAGGTGCTGCCCGAGGTGGTGACGCAAGGCTACATGGAGAAGCTCGACCGCGTCTACCGGACCGGGGAGGTGTTCATCGGCCGCGCGATGCCGCTGGAGGTCCAGTGTGTTGCCGGGGCTAAGCCCGAGCAGAAATACATCGATCTCATCTACCAGCCGATCTTCGATGCAAGCCGGAATGTCACGGGGATCTTTGTCCAGGGCTCCGACGTCACCGAGGCATATACGCTTGCGCAGGAGATCGCCTTCCAGGCCGCCCATGACTCGCTGACGGGATTGTTCAATCGCCGAGAATTCTCCCGCCTGACAGAGCACATCGATGCACCGGGGCCGCATGCGCTTTTGTACATGGACCTCGATCACTTCAAGATCGTCAACGACCGCTGCGGACATGCCGCCGGTGACAGCCTGCTGCGCGAAGTCGCGGCCGCGCTATCCGCGCGGGCGGGTGAGGATGCGATCTTGGCGCGTCTCGGCGGCGACGAGTTCGCGCTTCTGCGGCCAAACTGCAATGCCGATGCGGCGGTCGCGCTGGCCCAGGAGCTGCGTGCCGCCATCCGCGCCATTGACTTTGTCTGGCGGGGCCGACGTTACGGGGTCACGCTCAGCGTCGGCGTGGCCAACTTCTACGAGCCCGACGGCGTCTGCTTCGAGACCGCTCTCGGGCTTGCCGATGCAGCCTGCTTTCTGGCGAAGGAGCGGGGGCGCGATCGCGTCAAGCTGGCGCTTCCGTGCGACGAGGACGTGTGGAGCCAGCTGTCCGACATGGACAACGTCACCCGCCTCAAGGAGGCCATTCGGGACGACCGCATCGTTCTCTACGGCCAGCGCATCTATTCCTTGAACGACGGGGATAAGGAGGCGACGAGGTCTTTTGAGGTCCTGTCCCGATTGCGTGACCTTGACGGCACCCTGATCCCGCCCGCCGGATTCATCCCCGCCGCAGAACGCTTTGGGCTGATCGAGGAATTGGATCGTCACATCATCGCCAAGGCCTTCGCGCACCTTTCGCGCCTCGATGGCAAGACCCGGAATTCGGTGTGCTACTTCCTCAACCTCTCAGGCGTCACACTCAGCGCCGCGAGCTTCCCCGGTTTCATCGAGAAACTGCTCACCGCGCATCCCGACGTGTTGGCCTCGCAAATCTGTTTCGAGGTGACCGAGACGGCGGCGCTGTCGGATACCCGCCGCAGTGCCGACGCCATGCGCAGGCTGTCCGGCTACGGATTCAGCTTCGCGCTCGACGATTTCGGCAGTGGCATGGCGTCGTTCTCGTACCTGCAGCAATTACCTGTGAAGTACGTCAAGATCGACGGCGAGTTCATCAAGGATGTCCGGACCAATCCGGCAAACGCCATCATTGTCGAAGCAGTGGCGAAGCTTGGCGAATGCATGAACATACAGACCGTTGCGGAGTGTATAGAGTCTACCGAGCTGCTTCCGGCGCTGCGTTCACTCGGTATACAATACGGGCAGGGCTTTGCCCTGCGGGCGCCCGAGGAGCTCAACACGGCGGTGATGCGCGCGAGACCCGGACAACGCGTCTTGCACAAGACCGTACCGGGGTCCCACGGCGTGGTGCTCGATCTGCGCGAGAGAGCTCGCCGCGCGCCCGTGCTTTCAGCATCGGCTGCGCATTTAACGCCACAGGAGGACGCCGGCTGACCTTTGTTGCCATCGAGGGACGTGCAAGCTTGCCTGCCGGCGCCGTCCTTTGATCCTGTGATTCAGCATCGGGGAGCGGCAACCGAGGACCGTTCCGGAAGTCGATAAGCTCAGCTCATTCGCCGAGTCCGCGTTGTTCGAGCAGTGACCTGCCGCAACAGGGTGAGAAAGTGTCTGCGAGTTCGGCGTTGGTGTCTGCCGCCTCCTGGGTAAGCCGATTTAGGTCGAGCAGTAACCTAGCGTATCGCGTCCGTCGTCCAACGCCCGACAGCCTCTTGAAAGGCGCTCAAGAGCGCTTTAGGGCAGAAACATATAGAGAACGATCGGGAGGCAGGAAAATTGCCAAAAAAGCCGTCTGCGAGGCCCCTAGAGCCAGCATCTCTTTAGACGGAGGGCCCCCAGTTGGATCAGACCCGGAACATGTAAGGTCCCTGCTCACTGTCGAGCAAGCCTACCGGCGGCAGTCTCCCGTGCCGCAGGGCCGGAACCTTTGCCTTCGTTGTGCGTATGCCGCGAGAACCACACGGAGGATGCCATGGGACTGTTCAGCAAAGACATCAAAACGATGGAAGACATGTTCCTGCACGGGTTGCAGGACATTTATTACGCGGAGAAGCAGATCACCAAGGCCCTGCCGAAAATGATCGCTAACGCGACCAACCGGGACCTGTCCGCCGGACTGCGCGCGCATCTGGAGGAGACCGAGAAACAGATCGGGCGTCTCGACCAGGTCTTTGCAAAGCTCGGCAAGACCCCGAAAGGCGTAGACTGCCCGGCGATCGATGGCCTCATCAAGGAGTCTGACGAAACGGCAGCGGAGATCGACGACAAGTCAGTTCTGGATGCGGCCATCGTCGGCAATGCGCAGGCCGTAGAGCATTACGAAATCGCCCGCTACGGTACGCTTATCGCATGGGCCGAGGAACTCGGACACGAGGACGTCGTCCGCTTCCTGACGACCAATCTCAACGAGGAAAAAGCGACCAATACTAAGCTTAATACCATCGCGCTTAGAAAGGGTGTGAATAAAAAGGCAGTTGCCTAGAGTCCTCGTAAGCGCACCTAAAAAAGGCCGCCGGTTTCCCAGCGGCCATTTTCCCTCTCCCCAGTAAGCCTTTTCAGCGCTGTCCGACTCATCGCCTAAAGGCCTCGGAGTTGGTCTTCTAACAATTCCGTTGTCCGCCTTGCGTTCCTATATCTGCCCATTATGCGTCGCGTAGCTGTCTCGTGTCTAAACTGTAATCACCACAACTCCTTGTCCGAGCCGGACCTGGAGACATTGGGATTCCGGCAGGACGAGTCCCTCGTCAA
>VFQN01003761.1_pt1 | contig 21037 bp, 23 predicted proteins | sample 3512371 | NCBI WGS metagenome assembly VFQN01 (sample SAMN10412370, study PRJNA504923) | tailings metagenome | isolation source: Replicate 2 from Balatoc abandoned mine | place: Philippines: Itogon, Benguet | collected 2017-08-28
AACGCCGACCAGGGCCCGTGCCGCAGCGATCACGCGTCCGCTCATCCGAGTCATATCGCTCATTGTATGAATCTCGCGGCAGGTCGGTCGTGATGCGCGCCTTCGTGCCGAGTGGCTGCACCCGAACGTCGCGCGCTTCGCAGCCAATCACGTCCCCGCTGCTTTGGATCGCGGGTTACCGCCTTGCCACTGCGGCGGCCAGCCACGGCTCGGCCGCCGTGAGCATCGCCTCGATCCCGACGCGTAGCGTGGGATCGAGGACCGGCGCAAACTGCGGCGAGTGATTGGATGGCAGCGCGTTCAGGCGTCCCGCCTTCTCGGCCTCGGCGTACTTCCGTGGGTCGGTGCCGCCGACGAACCAGAAGACCATCGGCGCCTTCCAGGTCCGCGCAAAGACGCTGAAATCCTCGCTCGCGGTCGCGGGATCCCCCGGCTGCACCTCGCTGCCGAAACGACCCTTGAGCGCCTCGGTCACCTGCCCGGTCGCTGCGTCGTCGTTGCTCGTCAGGGGAAACTCGCCGACGACGGTGAACGCCGGCGGCCTGGGCGACCCCGATGCCGTCGCCTCGGCGTTGATGATGCGCTTGATGGCCGACAACACGGTGTCGCGTGTGCGCTCGTCGAACGTGCGCACGTTGAGCCGCAGCAGTGCCTCGTCCGGGATGATGTTCGGGCTGCTGCCGGCCTGCAACGCGCCGACGGTCACGACCGCGCGATCCATCATCGAGATCTCGCGCGAGACCACGGTCTGCAGACGCATGACGGCGCTGGCGGCCATCACCACGGGATCGACGGTGAACTCCGGCCCGGAGCCGTGTCCGCCACGCCCGAATAGCTTCACCTCCCAGCTGTCCGACATGGACAACACCGGCCCTGTGCGTATGGCGATGCGGCCCGCCGGGAGCGCCATCACGTGCTGGGCGAGGGCGATGTCAGGTTTCGGAAAGCGGCTGGCCATGCCGTCGTCTACCATGGCCCTGGCCCCTTCTCCGGTTTCCTCGGCCGGCTGGAACACCGCCAGGACCGTGCCGCGCCACCTGTCGCGGTTCTGCGCCAAAATCTGCGCCACGCCCATCAGCCACGTGACGTGCATGTCGTGGCCGCAGGAGTGCGCAATGGCCGTCTCGGTCCCTGTCGCCGGATCCTTACCGGTCTTCGTGCTCGCGTACGGAAGGCCGGTGTTCTCCTGCATCGGCAGCGCGTCCATGTCGGCGCGCAGCAGCACCGTCCGGCCCTCGCCGTTGCGCAGGAGCCCGACCACCCCGGTCCCGCCGATCTTCTCGGTGACCTCGTATCCGTGCTGGCGCAACCAGTCAGCGGCAATGCGCGCGGTTCGCGCTTCCTGCATCGAAAGCTCGGGGTTGGCGTGCAGATCCTTGTAAATGCTCTCGAGCTTGGCCAGGAGGTCGGCCGACGGACGCGGCAAGACTGAACCGCTGCGTGCCGTGTCGGCAGTCTGCTGCGCCTCGGCATCGACGTCGGCTGCGCGCGCCAGTCCAGCCATGGCTGCCGCCTGCAGCACGACGACGAACACGCTCCCTCGAACCGCCGCCGTCACGCCCATCGCATACCTCCGCTCGGATCTGATGACCTTCTCCATGCCGACGCTGATCTGCCGCGCGGTCCATGTCGTGAGTTGCGCCCTGTCCTCGACCGTCAGTCACCGCCGGCGTACGGGAGCCTCCAGATGCGTCCCTTGACGTCATCGGAGACGTATACCGCGCCATCGGGGTCGACGGCCACTCCCATCGGCCGGTCTGGCGCGCGAGGTGCGGCCAGGCGCACTGCATCGTGGACGGCTCTACCACGTCCACCACAAGCGGCTGTACTTCTCCGAAGTCGACACGCAGGGCCGGCTCGAGGAAGGGGAGCTGCCGCACCTGCGATACGGCACGGGAGGTGACCGCGAACGGCGGCTATGCCCCGACAAGTTCCCGATCGGCGCGGTCACGCAGGATCCCGACGCGCCGCGCCGGGCGGTCTTCGCCGGCGGCTCGGGCATGGTCGACCTCATCCGGTTCGGCCTGGAGAACTGGCGGCCGTGATGGAAGTCTCCTGCTGACGATCCGCGCGGCGGCGCCGCTGTCCAAGGTGATCCCTCCGGGGCCACTCCATGTCGTCGTCGAGATGCATGTCGATCGAGCCAACAGTGGCCATGCGTTCGCAGTGAATCCGCGGTGGAGTCGGCTCGAGGCGCCTCTACTGCGCCTTCCGAACTCCGGGCAGAACATGGATCTGCCGACGCAGAGGGTCGAAGCCGTCACAGGACGGTGGCTGGGCTCCAGGGATTGGCCGTAGGGTGTGGCCTGAGAGATTTCCGGCGCAAACAGCGTTCAGATCCACAGGACCCGGTGCTCGTAGCCAAAGAGCGTGGCTGGGAGGCAGGGACGATTTCCGACACTACCTCGTGCATGCGGCGTGAGGGTGTCGTGGGCTTCCATGGACTGTTGAACGCAGGTCCGACACTGGATCTTTCGCCGCTCCAGCCGTGCGTTAGCGACCGCGCGGCCTGCCGCAAGCCCAAGAGAACCGTAAATGACGGTAGCGCCCGGGCACTGGGATGCTGCGGCGGCCGATGGCGGGGAATTGACGCGGTTCGCTGGCGCGCAGAGTTGGCGGTGATGACGCGCACCCGCCCCTCGTCGGTGAGCTGGGCGCGGCGATCGACGCCCGGAGTCATGGCGTGCGGCCAGAGCGTGCTAACCAGTTGACTGACCACAGGTACACCTGTAGGCTGCCAAACCAATGGCACCCGACCGGACGGACGTCCTCTACGGCACGCTCGGCTTGATGATCATCAAGACGCTGGAGGCGCTCGGGCCCCTGCACGGCTACCGCATCGCGCGCCGCATCGAGCAGATCAGCGGCGACCAGCTCGCGCTCAATCAGGGCACGTTGTATCCGGCATTGCTCAAGCTCGAGCAGATGGGCTGGATCGCAGCCGAATGGGGCACATCCGAAAGCGGTCGTCGCGTGAAGCTGTATTCGCTCACGCGATCGGGCCGCAAGCAATTGCAGGCGGAGCAGGAACAGTGGCGACGCGCGGCGGACATCGTCGAGCGCTTTCTCAACATCTCGGAGAGTGAGTCGTGACACGCGTCCGGACGCTGCTGTCGCGCCTGCGGGCGCTCGGCCGCCAACGGCAGGCGCAGCGTGACATCGACGACGAGATCGCCAGCCACCTGGCCGAGGCCGTCGAGGACTACCGTCGGCGGGGCTTCTCGGAAGAGCAGGCGCGTCAGGCTGCCATCCGCGGCTTTGGCGGCGTGCTGCAGACCAAGGAGGTGTACCGGCAGATGCAGTCGTTCACCTGGATCGCAGACATCCCCCGCGACCTCCGATATGCGCTGATCACCCTGCGCAGGAGTCCAGCGTTCACCGCGACGACCATCGCGACCCTCGCCTTGGCGATCTGCGCGAACACCACGATGTTCAGCGTGCTGAACGCCGTGCTCCTGCGGCCACTGCCATATCGGGCGCCGGACGAACTGGTGATGCTGTGGGCCGAGGATCCGGCCCAGGGTCTGCGGGAGGGACGGTCGGCATTGTGGGACGTCGAGCAGTGGCGGCATCGCAGCCGCAGCCTCGCAGACATTGCCACACTCGACTCCGTGGCCATGACGCTGGCCAGTCGCAGCGGCGCCGAGCAGATCGCTGGTGCCAGCATCTCGCCGAACCTGCTGCCCCTTCTCGGCATTCAGCCCGTGACGGGTCGCAACTTCTCAATCGAGGAAGCGGATCGACGGGAACGGCTCGTCCTGATCAGCCACGAGTTCTGGCACACCCGCTTTGCCGGCTCACCAGCGGCGCTCGGCGAGACGCTCGTCCTCGACGGAAGACCGGCGCAGATCATCGGTGTGCTGCCAGCCGGATTTCAGGTCGCCAGGATCGCTGCCGACGTCTGGGAGGCCCATCCGGCTCGTGAGCCACTCCGTGGTCGCGAGGCGTGGTTCGTCGTCGGCCGGCTCCGGCCAGGCATCACGGTTCAGCAGGCGGCGTCGGAGATGCGTGGTCTCGCGACGTCGTTGACCGACAACCTGGCTGCCGCCGACAGGCATCGGACCATCGCCGTCGTCCCACTGAGCCACTATGTCGTCGGCGCGCACACTCGGCTCGCGTTGTGGATGCTCGGGCTGGCCGTATTCGGCGTCTTTCTGATTGCCGCCGCCAACGTCACCAGCCTGTCATTGGCGCGGAGCGCCGCTCGGGCGAAAGAGATGGCCGTTCGCGCCGCACTCGGAGCCAACGCGGGACGGATCGTCCGCCAGGTGCTTACCGAAAGCCTGCTGCTCAGTGGCGCCGCGGGCGTCCTGGGCACGCTCGGTGCCGTGGGTGGCATTCGCCTCATCGGCTGGTTCAGTCCCGACAACCTGCCGCGACTCGAGGACGTCAGCCTCGATGTTCGCGTCCTCGGCTGCGCGCTGGCCATCTCGGTGCTGGCTGGCATTCTGGTCGGATTGGCGCCGGCGATCACGACCGTACGGCGCAACCTGCGGTCGGTGGCCGAGGAGGGCGGCCGCGGCGCGTCGGCTGGTACCGTCAGCCATCGCATTCGTCGGTTGCTCGTCGCCGCGGAGTTCGCGCTCGCTGTCGCCTTGCTGGCCGGCTCCGGTCTGCTCGTTCGCAGCTGGTTGTACGTGACCGCCGTCGATCCCGGATTCGAGCCCGAACGAGTGCTCGTGGTGTCGTTGTCGACGCCGACGACCTTGCAGGCCTTCACCGCTGGCGAGGCACAGACGGTTGCCGCTCGCCGCGTCGATCTGTACCGTCGCGTGCTCGACGAGATCGCGGCGGCCCCTGGCGTGGAGAGCGCTGGACTCGCGGGCGATCTGTTCATCGGTAGGGCCAGGCTGCAGGACGTCACCGTCGAAGGCAGCGAGGCCACGCTCCCCGAGCGGGTGCCGCTGGCCAGGGAGACGGTGAGCGCGAACTTCTTCACGACGCTGGGCACACCGCTTCGTCGGGGCCGCTTCTTCGCCAATAGTGATGGCCCCGAGTCTGCGAGAGTCGCCATCGTCAACGAGGCGCTGGCGCGCCGCTTGTGGCCTCGACTCGATCCCGTCGACCGGCGGTTCAAGGTGGGCGCCGCCGATTCGAATCTTCCGTGGTACACGGTGGTCGGGGTGGTCGCCGACATGCGGCTCCAGGGGCAGGAGCGCGAGGCGGTGCCGCAGGCCTTCTATCCGCTCGAACAGGAGCCGCCGCAAAGCGCCGACCTCTTGATACGAACGGCCTCGGACGACCCCACGGCGCTGGCTGGCCTACTTCGAGAGGCCATTGCTCGCGTCGACATCAATGCGCCGAGCGCGGTCGTCGGCACGCTGGATGAGCAACTTGGAGGCTATCTCCTGCAGCGTCGCTTCCAGACCGCGCTGCTGGGGTGCTTCTCCCTGATCGCCTTGGCGATGGCGGCTGTTGGCCTGTACGGACTGATTCACTATTCGATCTCGCTGCGGACCCAGGAGATCGGCGTACGTCTGGCTATCGGCGCCGGAGCCGGTGACATCTTCCGGATGTTCTTCGGCGAAGGCGTGCGACTGAGCCTGACCGGCATCGCGATCGGGCTCGGTGGTGCGCTGTGGCTCGGTCGCTTGGCATCGGGCTTGGTGCTGGGTGTGAGCGCGAGCGACCCGTTGACGTTCACGGCGGTGTCGCTGCTGCTGGCGGTCATCGCCGGCGTCGCATGCCTCGTTCCAGCGAGGCGGGCCATGTCGATCGAGCCAACAGTGGCCATGCGTTCGCAGTGAATCCGCGGTGGAGTCGGCTCGAGGCGCCTCTACTGCGCCTTCCGAACTCCGGGCAGAACATGGATCTGCCGACGCAGAGGGTCAAAGCCGTTACAGGACGGTGGCTGGGCTCCAGGGATTGGCCGTAGGGTGTGGCCTGGAAGATTTCCGGCGCACACAGCGTTCAGATCCACAGGACCCGGTGCGCGTCGCCGAAGAGCGTGGCTGGGTGTCAGGGACGATTTTCGACACTACCTCGTCCACGGCGTGAGGGTGTCGGTGGCCTCCATGCTCCCTGAACGCGGCCTGCGCGCTGGATCTTTCACTGTCCCGTCATGGCCGGCGCCCGAACGCCTTCTTCCACCGCTTCTTCGGCTCGTCGAACTTCACTGCAGTCGGATCGTACGCCTCCGGATCGAAGTGGCCACCGGCCCACTGAACGGTCGACTCGTGCTCCTCATGATCGGGATCAGCGATGATCTGAAGGAACTCGGCATAGCCGTGGATGCCGCCACAGTCCTCGGGCGGACACCGGCCTTCGCCGGCGACGCAACGCGGATAGGTGTGATTGTCATCGGCAGACTCGAACCCTTCGTGCACGAGCACGTGTTGCCAGTCGTCGCCGAAGTCGTACGCATACACGGCGGGTGGGGCATGCCAGCCACGCCGATCGAAGAACATTGACAGGGGCACTTCCCATCCGGGCATGACAGGCCGGTCAATCGGGTCGTCGTCGGTGGGAATGCCGACCGACACGACGGCCTGCTCTGCCGCATCGAGCAAACGGAACTCATGCAGGTGATAGTCGAGCCAGCCCATCGCGTCCTGGATGGCGACGTGCAGGTCCCAGAAGGAGTACCGCTCGGGCACCTGAATGCGGCGCCAGACGAGCGGGTCCGTCCCTGCAAGGACGACCAGGAACTGGTGGACTAGCTTTGGCCGTGTGGCGGCCCGCTTCCACGGAATCGCTCGGACGTCAGCCACAGGCCCTCGTTACGCGCTCTTTGGAAGGGCGCGCACCTTCGGCCGATGCCCGCGTAGCTTCAGCGCATGCCAGAGGTCCCACTTGGCCTGGAGCGTCAGCCAGATCTGGGCGTCCCAATGCGTCAGGGCTTCGAACAACAGCGCCGTATCGGCACTGACGCCACGCCGGCCCTTGATGATCGCGTTGAGACGCTGAAACGGAATGTTCATCCGCTTGGCGGCTTCGACCTGGGACACGCCCAACGGCTCGAGGAACTCTCTGAGGAGCATTTCACCGGGGTGCGTCGGCGGACGATGGGTCGGGAGCATGTCGGTTGCCTCAGTGGTAGTCGGTGCACCGCAGGTCAAAAGCGTCGGACCCCTCGAACCGGAACACGATTCGATACTGGTCGTTCACGCGCACGGCGTGCTGGCCTTCCAGATCGCCGGCGAGCGCGTGCAATCGATTACCCGGCGGCACCCGCAGGTCGTCGAGCCTGGTCACGGCATCGATCTGGTCCAGCTTGCGACGGACGATCGGCCACAACTCCTTCGGGATCCGGCGGGCCGCCTTCGAATTGACGCCGTTCCAGATGTCCCGGGTCGTCTCGACGTCTGGCGGGATCAAGTGCCCATAGTTTCGAACGTAGCAGGAGGCCAACGTGTCACGCTGGCGCTCGTGTCTTGCTTCCAGTACAAACAGGATCTTCCTGTACTTGGCGGGAGCCAAGTGGAAGTAGTACATGGCCTCGTTCCAGACAGTCATCTTGGCACTCGGCATGTTCCCAGTGGCGGTGAAGTTGTGCGACTTGCACTCCACCAATACCGGTGGGTCCTCGCAACCAAGATCGAAGCGGTGGTCTTTCTTGCGACCGCCCACACCAATCGGGACGCGGAAATTTGGCTGCAGTTTCCAACGCTCCAGGCCCAGGTAATGAGCGTTCGCAGCAAGCTCAAACTCTCGACCCGCGTGAGCATTGGAAAGTGCGCCAACGCGTTGATGGTTCGTCATGAGGCGCCTCAACAGGTATCACACCACAGGAACGCCGACGTCTCGCAGGTAGCCGAACGTGTCGTCGTAGAACGCCGGCAGGCGCGTCGGGTCACGCGGATCGCCAGGCGGCACGAAGATCGCCATCCCCTGCCGCGCCCGGGTGAGCAGCACGCGGTACGCGTTGAGCAGGTACCGCTGCCGGTCGGGCTTGTTCACGTTCGTCCACGCATCGCCTCGGAACGCGTGGTAGCGCCACTGGCCACCCAGGCGGCGCAGGTCGGCGTCCCAGGTCACGCACGCCCAGTCGACTTCGAGGCCCTGCAACTGGAACTCCGTGGCTGCGTCCTCCAGGTAGTAGCTCGAGCGCGTGTCCTCAGGGTCGCCGAGGAACCAGTGGATCGGGTCGACGCTGACGCGCACGTCGATCGCGTGCGGCTTCAATCGCATCGCCTGCGAGGACGCCACGAGCCCGTACTGCTCCGACCCACGGGCACGTTCGCGGATCCAGCGCTTTGCACACGCCAGGTCGCGCGTCACGGCGATCGGGTAGCGCTCGATCACCTCGCGCAGCGTCTCGCGTGCGCCAGTCTCGTCACAGTCGAGAACCGCCTTCACGAAGGCTGACACCTTCTCGGACCGGAACGACCGCATGGACGTCGCGAGGTGAAGCCGCGGATCGCGCACGAGGTGACCGGACGACCCGAGCGCGTCAATCGCTGCATGTGCCGCATACTCCGAGCCCGACAGATCGGGCGATACGTAGGTGCGCCAGTGCGGGAATCGCCGGCTGACCGCGTCCAGCCAGGCGCCGATGCCCGCTTCGCCGGTGTGGATCTCCTGGCCGCCGCCCACCAGGCAGACGATGACGGCCCACGCCTCGTGACGGTCGAGATACGAGATGAGGAACTCGGATTCCGACTGGTTGAAGCCGGCTCGCCCTTTGCGCCGCTTCATGAAGTCGGCAGTCTTCTCCAGGTTCCACGCGCGCTGCGCCTCATCGAAGATGACCACGTGGTCGCCCGGTGCCGCCGGGTCACGCACGCCATCGTCGCGGAAGTGATGAATGTTCTGGATGAACGGCTTGACCTCCTGACGGATCGCGCCCTTCCGCTTGGTACCCTGCTGGCGCCGGTACTCATCGCGCGTCAGCGCCTCCTGCAGCACGGCAACGAGCGGACCGTTGCCAGACAGGAACACGGCTCGCGCCTCGCCGAAGTTGCGGCGCCTGGTAGCGACGTTGAGACCGACCAAGGTCTTGCCCGCGCCTGGCACGCCGGTGACAAACACGATCGACTTCTCGCGCTGCACGCGCGACCGCTCGATGATCTTCTCGACCGTGCCTGAGGTGACCTGCAGGTTCTTGGCGCCGGCGTCGTTGCGCGTGATCGCCTGCACCGAGTGCCGCGAGTAGAGCGCTCGTGCTGCTTCGACGATGGTGGGTGTGGGCTGGTAGGGCGAGCGCCCCCACGCGTCGGCGTCCAGCGGTGTGCCGGCGACCTCATTCAGCGCGTCAGCCATCGCCCGTCCAAGCTCGCCCGGGGCGGCCCGACGCGGCGGACGCACGCCGTCCGCTGCCGGTAGCTCCCACGCCACATCTCCCGTGCGCGCGCGTGTGGCGACGAGCAGCGGGAAGATTGGCGCCGCGTGGCTCGCAAGGTGGAAGTTCTTGAGGTCGAGCCCGTAGTCCCACGCCTGGTTGTAGGCGGCCGTCGTGAAGTGCTGCTCGCCGCACTTGAACTCGATGGGGATCACGACAGGCCCCGCGACGATCACGGCGTCGATGCGGCTCCCGAGACGCGGCACATCGAACTCGAGAAACAGCATAGCCTCGCCCTGAATCGTGACGAGCGCCTCGCGGAGGATGCCGATCTGCTCGGCCCACGCGAGCTTCTGGGTCGACTCGAGCGCGCGATGCGGGTCGGCCATCGCGAGGTGGCCAATGACCTCCTCAGGTGTAGTTTCCAGAAACTCGCTGACGGAGGCCGCGTAGTAGGCGGACGTGGCCCGCACCGGGGCGGTGGGCGGAGGAGACCCGGGCGGCTGGGCGTCGGGGGATGGCACGTCGCCGCCAGGATACTCGAGCAGCCGCAGCCCTACCGGCCGCGAGGTTCCAGCGGGGCGTGCCACCAGGCCTCGAATTCCTCGGCCGTGGCGTCCGAGTCGGGCCCGGCGTCGACGGGCACCTGGTCGAACAGCCCATAGTTGTCGTTCGCGCTGGGTGCGCGATGGACGACCTCGCCCTTCGTGTTGAGGCCGATCTCGCGGAGTACCCGGCCGTTCGGGTCGATCTCTGTGACGACGCGGGTCCACTCGACCGGAAGGTTCTTGATGTCTTCTCGTCCCCAGGAGATGTACCGCTTATGCACCAGAACCGGACCCGTAGGCGGCGATGCCCGACGCCGTGGCGACCTCCTGAACAGGCCACGCAGCCAGGCCAATGGACCGCGTGACGGCCTGAACTCGAACTTCTCGCGGACGGCGTCAGGAATCGGTGTTCCGGACTCGAGATCGGCTGCGAGCCGCGAGGCCAGGACGGGCCAATCCGCAGCCACGAGCGACTCGTAGTAGGACCAGTTGTGGTTCGACGCGTCGCACCAGCCGTCCAGGAAGTTGATGGCAGTGTTCACGTCTTGATCGTCCGATCCAGGAGCCAGTCTCTCGAGCTGATCGTGCAGCGCCCCGATGTCTTCGAAGGCACCGCGCTCGTGGGCCACGACGGCAGCGCGCAGCGCAGCAGCCACACGGCGACGAAGCGCAAGGCCGTCTGGTGGCGCGCTTGGCTGCTCGCTGTCTCGCGGCCGGCGAGTGTTGTGCACGTGGCGAGGATCTGCAGCCCCAATCAGCGCGAAGTTGGCTCGAGCGTCCGACAGGCTCAGCATCCCGTTCGGGCCGCCCCTGACCTCGTCGGCGTCCGCGTCGTCCTGGCCGTCATCTTCCCAGCAGCAGACCGGGCAGATCTCGAAGCGCGACCTCGCACTCAGCGTGAGATTGCCGCAGCAGGGACAGGGGACGTTCGTCATGAGCGAAGACTACAACCCGTTCGACGACATTCAGACGGCTTGCTTGGTTTATCCCATTCTCTTGAGCGTGAGCTCGTGGCCTTGGTCAGGAGGCGGCACCGTGGCTGATCCGACCGGGCGTTCGATCAGACGCTGCGGCCGAGCAACCACAAGCCGCCGACGTAAGCGGTCAGGAGGGCGCCGAGAACCGCCACGCCCCCAACGATGCGCACCGCGACGGACGGGTGCCGCGACAGCGCGCGGCCGGCGCGCGTGTCCCAGAGCCGGCACGAGGCGCTCTCGACCAGCAGGTACGTCGGAGGTCCGAGGAGCACGAACAGCGCCCAGCCCCTTGTGGTCGTCGGGACAACCGGCCAGAACTGGCCGGCCAGGAGGCCGGCGAGCACGAGCCAGGCGATGGTACCCGCCAACGCGGTCCGGACCCGAGAGGGCTTCACAATCGCAGAGACGTTCTGCTCGCGCCTGCCGTTCGAGAGCTGGCGGGGGTCGGTCACTACGGCCGCCTCAAGGACCCCTCCGCTGCCCGCTCGCGAGTGCCGGTGCCGAGGTTCGCAACCAGACACCGAAGGCCACGCTGCTGGCGACCACGGGAGCGATCCACACGGGTGGGCCGCCCCAGAACCCCACGCCGGTGATGCCGCCAAGACTCGTCAGGATGTAGAGCGCCTCGGCGATGACGAGTTGCGCGCGGCTCGTGACGAGGGAGAGCAGCACGAACACCGCGACCGGGACCACCGCCCTCACGTTCCTGGTCCGCACCCATCGCGCACCGAGAGCCCCGACAACGCTAAGCAGGGCCGTCCACATCACGACCGCACAGAGCACGCGAGGATTGCTCAGACCGCCATCCACCTCGAGTACCAGCAGATTCAGGTTCATTGGTCGTCGCTCTCGTCAGGCCGCGCGTCGCTGACGAGCCCGTGCTAACTGCGCAACGGCAATTACAACCGCCACGAGACCCAGCAGCGCCACGCCGGCCGCGGCGGGATGCCGGTCGACGTATGGCACGAACTCGTGAGCGAACTCCGTGTCGCATGCGTTCCGCGAGTAGTCGAACGAGCCGCCGGAGTCGAGGCAGGCGTCGACCGCGAGAAACTCCTTCATGTAATCGAGCGTGACTGGCGCGACCAGCAGCGCTCCGACCAACAACAGGACTGACGCGGTCGTTCTGGTCCTCATGCCGATTGCGGCCCCGGCCGCGCCCATGTGGCGTGTTGGACACCGCGCTGACCACGACTGGCGCGGCATCGTCGCTTCCTTGGCAACCGCCTACCGCTCCGAGTGCCCATCACTCGACGGCAGACAGATACGCGCTGAGCTCGAGCGTGATGCCGGCCTTGGCCAGCGCGCCCAGCACGTCCGCAGGCACAACGACGGAGCGCGCAGGACGATCGCTGGTGACGCTGACGCCCAGATCGACGATGCATTCAGCCTCGCAGGCGCTGAGGTCGTCGAGAAAGGACTGGTGGGTGGAGAGCCAGCTGCGTACGCTGGCCAGGAGTTCGTCGTGAGAACCTTCGTCGGCCATCGTGACGCTGAAGCCGGCGGTCGTCATGACGTACCCTGGCCCGTAGACGTCACCCGGCTTCCAAGCGCCGTCAGCGCTCACGCGATGGCGGGCCAGCAGTTCGGCCGGGTCGCCACTGGCGCTCGACGCACGCAGGACAGCGAGGTACATGGGGCCTAGTATCGGGCCGTCTCGCTGCCGCCGCTCTCGTCACGCAACGTGCTGTCGTACTCGAAGCAGCGGGCCACTGGTTTGTTCTGGCGAGTGACGGCGTAACGCCGCTTCAGCTACCGCGGCTCTGTTCTTGTCGATACCGGACGGCGCCCCGGTCACCGAGTACCGCCGCAACCCAGCGATGGGGTGGGTTGCATTCTATTTTCTAGATTCTAGAATATGGAATGGCACAGTCGATCTTGCCACAAGATGTTGTGGTCCTCGCGAAGCTGATCAGCGTCGCCGGCGAACGGCCCGCCATCGCGAAACTCGCCGGCGATGTTGGGCTGAGCGCTTCGCAAACACACCTGTCGCTGAAACGACTCGAACGGGCGCGTCTGCTTGATGCCGACACGGGACGTCCCCTCTTCCGCGCGGTCGAGGAATTCCTGGTCCACGCAGTGAAGTATGTGTTCCCCGCCGCTCGCGGCGAGGTGACGCGAGGCCTGCCGACGGCGTATGCGGCGGCCCCCCTCACGTCACACATCGCAGCGGGAGACGATCTGCCTCCGGTATGGCCTCACCCGGAGGGGACGGTCCGGGGCGTCACGCTGGAACCCGTGCACAGAACGGCTCCCGAAGCGGCGGCGAAGGATCCCATCGTGTACAAGCTCCTCGCGTTGGTCGATGCCATCAGGGATGGCCGCGCTCGCGAGCGCACGCTGGCCGAGCGGGAGTTGCTCGCGCTTCTGAAGGAGCGGCTCCGTGGCTGACCCGAATCGGGCTCAGTTCGAGGCGGCGGTACAGCTGCTGGCGCCGGTCCTGGACGTGCTCGTCTTCGTCGGAGGCAGCACCATGGGGCTGTTCATCACCGACGCGATGTCAGCGGGCATACGGTCCACTCAGGACGTCGACGCCATTGTCGATGTCGCGACCTATGCCCAGTACGCCCGGCTCTCCGAGCAACTCCGCTCGCTTGGACTCGTCGAAGACGACAGCCCTGGCGCGCCGATGTGCCGATGGCGGCGGGGCGAGCTCCTCATCGACGTGATGCCGACGCGCGAGGACATCCTCGGCTTCAGCAATCGGTGGTACGCCCTGGCCATCGACACCGCCGAGACTCGACCAGTGACAGGACTGCAGGTGCGTGTCGTGACGCCGGCGCTGTTCGTCGCGACCAAGCTCGAAGCCTTTCGAGGACGAGGGCGCGCCGACATGGTGGCGAGCCATGATCTCGAGGACATCGTCATGGTGATCGACGGTCGTCCGGAACTTGTCGAGGAGGTTGGGGCGGCGGCTCCAGAGGTACGTGACTACATCGCAGCGGCGCTTCGTACGCTGCTCACCGATGAGGACTTCCTCGAGGCGTTGCCCGCCTTCCTGCTGCCGGATGCTGGCAGTCAGGCGCGCCGGACCCTGATCGAGCGACGCCTGCGAGCGCTGGCGGAGCTGTGACCAGAGGCGCCGAACTCAGCGTTACCGTGGCGGCTCCGGACTGCTGTCACCGGCTGTCGCGCGACGCTACGTAGACCAGGAACGCCAGCAGGGCGAGCGACAGCACGCCGCCCAGCACTGACGGCGGCTGGCTGGCGACTGCGGTGAACGCCAGGCACCACATCCCGAGGAAGAACCACCCCTGCCAGGTCCTGGGCGGGCCCCAGCCGAATCGCTTGCGCGAGAAGTGTCCCATCGCCCTTAGCGTACGAAGTAGCCGACGATGCGCCAGGCGCCGTCGGTCTCGCGAACGGCGGTCACGGTCTCGGTGGCTGTCGGGTGCTGTTCGAAGGCTGCGTCGTACTGGATGATCACGTAATCCCCGGCTGGGGCGCCCGAGGGATTGGTCTTCGGCGTCGCGCTCTTCTTCGTGCGCGCCTTGAAGGCGCCGACCCGGTCGCGCGCCTGCTTCGCCGCGTCCTGCCACGTCTCCTGCGTGACCGCCTGCTTGAAGGCGCTCGCCGCGCTCGTCCAGGACTCTCCGTACCGGCCGGCGTCGACGTGTGCCAGCCACTGTGTCGCTGCCGTCTCCGCCGCCGTCGTGTCTTGTGCGAACGCGTCTGGCGACGTGCCCAGCACTGACAGCAACGCCGCGAACAGGAGAGTCAGCGCAGTTCTTTGGCACATACGAGGGCGTCCTTCCTGCGCCGGCACTGGAGAAGGTCGGCGCGGCTCTTGGCACACACGGCAGGTGCTTGAACGAAGCCGCGAGTGTACACCTCGCTCAGGCCGGAACCGCGACGTCTATCGACGGCTGAGATCGGCGCAGGACCTCGACGGACAGGCCGGACGACGTTGGTACCAGCCGGGCCAGACCCGTGCGTCCGTCTGCTCCGCAGAGAGAGAAGTCGCGGCCGTCATCGGCGATCATCTGAGCCCTGTCGCAAGGCTCGAACTCCAGCAGGTCGGCCGACACGAATCGCGCTGCGGTGATGATGCGTTGCTGGCGTGCGCGGCTCGGCGCCATACGGGATGATGTCGAGGGTCGTCCCTCACCCTCTCTCCCCCTGGTGAGCTCAGTAGCCGGCGCCGAAATGGCCATGTCGCTCCTTGAAGTCGGGGCCGTAGACCAGCACCGACCAGAACGCATCACGGCCTCCTCTATTGCGCTGGTCGTCGACCATGTAGAGCGGACCGACTCGAGCGACGACGACGGGCCTCAGCGGCACGACGGCAGAGACCTTCGTCCTTCACGATCTCGACCGACCTGACATCGACCACAGGGAGCGCGTTGGCTCTGCGAAACACCTGCGCGCTCAGTGTCTCTCCGGCGGCGTGCTCACGCGCGTCAGCAAGAAGCGGCTCTGGAGTTCGCGGCGGCGCGCACCATGACGCGGGCGCCTGCTCCGCCCCGGTTAACGCGTTCGCGCTGACAGCCGAGACGACGAACGCCACCAACGCAGACCGGCAGGCGCGGGCGACCATTCCTGATCGTAATCGGGGCCGCACGTCGCAACGGCTGAGGACGACCCGACGGACAACCTCCGGGACCACAGGTTGTCCTCAGCCATTGGCGGCCTGCAGCGCTCGTGACGCGGCGAGGGCGTGGAGCGACCGCACGTCTGCGTCCGCGGGAACTCCCTCGCTACCACGCGGATGCCGTGAGCGCAGCCGCGACACCACAGACGGCGCAGTGTGCCGTCTGCCCGGCCCTGCACGCTCCACAGATGCGTAAGCAGGGCGTGAACGACCCCGCCTGTCGACGCAATCATCGCCCCGACGCTCCGCGTGGGGTCGTTCACGCCCTGCCTGCCCGTGCCGGTTCGTCCTGCAACACTGGGCCAACTCCATGGCCACCAACCTCGCCCGCGACGGCACCCGATGTTGCGGCAGCGTGACGCCACGTCGGTTCTCCGGTCGCTGCGGTCGCCGCGCGCCGCGACCGTGACCCAAACGTCCCGCTTGCGTACGTCTTCCGGTTACCTTCGCGAGCCGGCGACTTCGTCCGCCGCGAGGACCACGTGCGGCGTGCAGTGGCGGTGCTTCGGGCGAGGGCTACGGGTCAATGCGCTCACTGGCCAGTCGGGCGAAACTCCGCACGTCCTTGCTGGGATCCGAGCGGAGCTGCCGCACCGCAGGCAGCGCCGCGCGCGCAACCGGGCCCAGCCCCCGCAGGGCGATGCAGCCCGCAATTCGATCACCTTCGTCGGGGGAACCGAGCATGGCGATGAGTGCCGGGACTGCAACAGCGCCGGCGTCCCCCGTGGCAGCCGTGGCGTGCGCTGCCGTGGTCCTCACGCGCACGTCCTTGTCCCGCAGCGCCTTGGCCAGCGCGGGAGCACAGGGAGCGATGGGCAGTCGCGGCCTGGTGCGGTCGTACCACGTGTTGCCGACCAAGGCGAGGAACAATGCAACGTTCCGACGGATCTGCACGTCTGGGTGGCCCACCGCTCGACACAGGGCCGGCACGATCGAGGCACCGCGAGACCACAGCTGGTCGTAGACATGGAGACGGCGCTGCTCGATCGGTGGCAGGACGCCGTTCGACGGCACCCGCGGGGAGAGCTCCGCCGGGAAGGTCCCAAGCTCTCGAACGAGTTCGTCGAGGGCTTGATCCTGGACCGGGGCGGCCTGCAGCGATAGCGCCAATCCAAGCAGAACGACCGGGACGACCATGCGGCACTCACTTGCTCCCCGCGAAGGGCACTATCGCCGACCTGCTGCAGGGCGACCGTATTCACGAGCCGCTCACGCGGACACGCCTTGCCAGTATGGCCGGATCACATCGAGCACTCGGAGCCGCTCGGCGCAGTGCCACAGCTCTTCGGGCGCTCCCTTTCTCGTCCGGAGGTACTCGCGAAGCCCGCGACGGGCACGTCTGTGCCGATCCGGCTGCGGAACTTCAAGCAGTCCGCGCCGGTACGCGCCGGGCTCGTGACCCGTCCGGGTGTGCCCTCGATCTGATGCGTATCTCCCCTAGCGCGAGAAGCCCCGCCGAGGTCCGCACTACCCGGAGCGGGAGGTCCGCCGGCTTCGGTACAGCGCGTCTTCGGTCGATGGCCACCCAGATGTCTCGGGGATGCTGCGTGCCGACGTCGTGAAAGCGCAGCGCACTGAGCAGGCAGATCACCGCACCAGGGATCCCGGCTGCAACGGTCGCGAGAGTGTGATGCGCCTTGGCTTCGAAATCCGGGAACGCGTCGAGCCCGCGCGATAGCCGTGCCAGGTCCCCGCGAGCGGCGAGGCGACGCAGCACCTCCGGGTGCACCCCTGCCGGCGCGAGCTTCCGCGAGCCGGAAGGCTCGCAGGCTGCCAGCACGTTGGCCGAGGCGGCGAAGATCGGTGCTGAGCACGTGTGTACTATGCGCTCCAATCGGAACAACGTGGAGCGGATAGTACACACCGCATCTGAGTGACTCGCGACGGCCTCAGATTGTGCGGGAGCGCGCCGCCGCCTCAAGGCTCCGCTCGCTGCGCTCGCCGCGGGCGCGGCCTTGACCCGGCGGGCGCGCTCCCTCCAGGCAAGCAGTTACCGTCGCGGGCGGGACCTGTGCGGAACACACGAGGACGGACGGCCGCGAACGCGCTACAGGCCTGCTGCGAGGACCGCGCCGCCCCACAGGATCAGCACCAGGGCGGCGAGCAGGCGGGCCACCCGCGAAGGAAGGTAGTCGCGCCTGAAGATCGGCAGCCAGGACAGCACGAGGACCAACAAGACGGCTGGCGCTCCCCACAGCGCGGCAATCGACACGCCAAGCAACAGCTCGTGTCTCACTGGCGAGTCTGTCTCCACCACCCATCGCCAGAGGTACAGCAACTCACCACCTATCGACAGGAGCAAGTAGACGCAGACTGCTAACCACCCGATGCGAAGCCACAGCTGCACTGCTTGTCCCCCGTCGCGCCTAGCCAGTGGAGTGAGTGCCCCCGGCTCGTCGAGACCGTCCCAAGCGCAGTCGAGCAGGTGCAAATCGCAGAGCTCGTCTCGATAGTTGTCGCCTGTGAGCCTTAGACGAACGCTTCGGTATCGCCCGACCATCACCATCCCTCGCGAATCGTGTGCTCGAGCTCCAGGCGTATCATCGGCGCTGACCGACGGCGGCGAGCACGTCCGCGTCGTTCTCGCTGCGCAGGACGGCGTCACGCTCGGCCGGCGAGAGGAGCTGCAGCGCGGGCAGCGACTGGCGCAGGCGCGTGGCGCGCTCACTGTCTTCGACGAGGAACGCGCGAAGCCGCGCCGGCGACAACGTGTCGAGGAGACGCGCCCACTCGGCGAGCTCCTGCCGCTCTCCGGCGCTGGCCTCCGTGGCCCGACGCCTCACACGCTCCGCCGCCAGCGCCGCGAGACCAGGGTCGGCCTTGAACTTTGCCGCGATCGCGACGGCCAGTCGCCGCGCGCGAGCATCATGCTCTGCGTGCATACGCAGCCGCTGTCGCGGCGTGGTTCGATTGCCTTCGAGAAGCGAGTCGGGAGGAATGCCCGCCACGAGGTGGACGGCATCCGGGGTGACCGAGGTTGCAGGCATGACGGACGCAACGTCACTGCGGCCGAGACCTCGCACCGCGAGAGCCACATCGAACGTGCGCTCCACCTCCCCGACTTCCGCATTCAGTGCCGTCACGACGTCGTCCAGATCCTCCGCCCGAGCAAGGGCGTGCAGCGTCAGCACGCCCGACTCGCTGCCTGGTGGTGCCTCGACCAACCACATGGAGACGACCTCAGGCCGTCGAGCGGCTGGCAGTCGCCGCAGCGCCTCCAACAGGTCGCTGAATCGCGTCAGTTCGGCCTCGAACAGCTTCCGTAAGGGCTGGGCCAGGGGGTGTCGCTCGCGGAGCTGGATCAGCTTCTGGGCGCCGACACCAATGAACTCGACGATGCCCGCCCGCTCGAGTACACGAAGCGCCGGGTAGACCGACGGGCGTGTGAGCATGGCCCGTCGGGCCAGTTCACCCGCTGAGAACGGGCCCGTGTGCAGCGCCAGGACACGAACCAACCGTACGCTGGCCTCCGTGCCCAGGATGGCGTTGATCGGGTGCCGTGCGTCGCTCTGGCGAGCCTTCGGTGGGCGCATAGCCGCAGCCTACACTTGTCGTTTATAAGAGACAAGAGTCTTTCACACACATCATCCGCCCACCACGGTCGCCGGTCGTCCGCGACCCAGAGCACCGGCAAGACGGCGCGGCGCCGGCCGCCAGCGGGCTCTTTCCGGCTGAGCCTGTAAGAAACCGACGCGAAGACGCGTTCTATACAACATAGGGACCGACCTCTGGCCCACCAGAGGCGGCGGGACGCGTCGGCGCCCGCTCTTCCCTGCTACGCCCGTTGCGCCGCGCCCATACCGGGCCCTGCGCGCGAGGCGCCACTCGACGCACACGACTCTCACCGCGTCGGTCGGCACGTGCCGGTACACATCCGCGCGTCTCGACATCTCAACCGTATCGAAGCGAAGGAGCAGTCACATGCGCGCATGGCTGAACGTCGGAGAGGCGGCGGAGTACGCTGGAGTCTGCAAGGACACGATCTACACCGCGTGCGAACGCAACGAGCTGCGGCACGTCCGCATCGGCGGGTGGCGCTGCATCCGCATGAAGGCGGCGTGGCTCGACGAGTGGTTCGAGCGCAACACGCGGCATGCGCCGAGCACGGCGAGCGCCGGTACGCCGGTGCAGGGCATGTCCGCCGGGCGGTAGTCGACGAGGAACGTCATGGGCCTGTACAAGCTATGCGAGCACAAGGGCCGCAACCGCGATCGCTGCGAGCACCCGTGGTGGGGCAGCTTCCGCGGCGTGCGCGTGAGCCTGAGCAAGTGGGCGAACCGCGAGGTGCGGTCCAAGGCCGAGGCCGGCGCCGTGCTCGACGAGCTGCGGATGGCGATTCGCGCGGGGACGTTCGACGCGCGCGGGCTCGCCGTGCCGAAGGCCGGGCCCATGACGTTCCGCGAGCTCGCGGAGGTGTACCGCGAGCGCCACGTCATTCCGAAGCGGCTCACGCTCGCCAAGGAGTACGACTGGTCGGTGAAGCCGTACCTGGAGCGGTTCGGCGATCGCGCCCTCGTCGACATCCGCACCGCCGACGTGCAGGACTTCATCGCCGACCTGCGCAAGCCACGCGCGATTCATCGACGTGGCGTCCGCGTGCTGTCGGCGAGTCGGGTGAACAAGATCATCGACCTGCTCCGCCACATGTTCAACTGGGCGGTCGGACGCGAGTACATCGATCACACGCCGTTCCGCCGTGGGTCGGAGACGTTGATCAAGAAGTTCAAGGAAGACAACAAGCGACGCCGTCGGATCGATGAGCAGGAGGAAGCGGCCCTGCTCGCGCACGCGCCGCGGCACATCCAGGCGCTGCTCATCGCGGCCATCGACACCGGCATGCGCTCAGGCGAGATGCTGGCCTTGCGGTTCGCCGACATAGATCTGGAGCGCGCGCTGATCACGCTGCGCGGCGAGACGACCAAGAGCCGCAAGACGCGGCTGGTGCCGATCTCGACGACGCGGCTGCGTGACGTGCTGACGTGGCTGCGGCTAGACATCGAGGGCAAGCCCAAGCCGCTCGAGACGCGCGTGTTCAGCAACGAACTCGGGGAGCCGTATCGCCTGTTCCACCGGCAGTGGCAGTCGATCGTGCTGAAGGCGCACGGCCACACGCCGACATGGAACCCGCGCCTGAACTACCAGGGACTGTCCGACGAGTCGCAGGCGGTGTTCCGGCGCATCGACCTGCGGTGGCACGACCTGCGGCACGAGTACGCGTCGCGCCTGGTGGAGCACGGGGTGCCCCTGGCGCAGGTGCGCGACCTCCTCGGGCATGCGTCGATCACCACGACCGAGCGGTACGACAACCAGACGATGGCGAACCTGCAGATCGCCGCGGCGAAGCTGGAGCGGGGGCTCGGGTTTGGCGGGGTGGCTGCGGGAGGGATGGCCTCGGAAACGGTCGCGGTCCGGTCTCCCGGGAACATCACTGACCGTCGCGCAAGCGCGACGGCTACGCCTGAGAGATCAGGTCGGCGAGGGACGGACTTTCAAGATTCTTTCAAGATCAAGGCAGCGGAAGAGCTTCCGCCGACGCCGGGAAGCGCCTCAGGGCAGGGATTCGAGCGTGGTTCGGCGAGCGGAACGCGAGCCGAAACAGGCCTGAATACGGGCCGACCAGCCAACCGACGAGCGAAGCGAGGAGTTTGGCTGGGAGGCAGGGATTCGAACCCCGATAACCGCGTCCAGAGCGCGGTGTCCT